>OCTW013375363.1_pt1 | contig 13617 bp, 5 predicted proteins | sample 1539671 | NCBI WGS metagenome assembly OCTW01 (sample SAMN02144230, study PRJEB22623) | gut metagenome | biome: sheep rumen | host: Ovis aries | place: New Zealand | reverse complement strand
TTTCCACTCTCTATATCTTGCATATAAATTACTTCTGATGGAATATCCTGGAATGCTCTATTATGCCAACTTGTAATTCTATTTAATCTACTATTTTTATACCAAGTATATCCTCCCATATTCTCTGTTACAATAGTTCCAAAATTCTCATTTGCAAGAATGTGGCTCCACACAATTGGCAATTTCTTTTCTTTATTTATAGAAATCAAATATTCCTTTCCATCTGGTGAAAATGCACCATACTCGTTATAATACTTTAAGTTTTCTTTATTTTTTAAAATATCAAGATTCTCACCTAAATCTGATGCATTTAAATTCATATCATGTTGTATATCTTCTATTTTTTGTATAGAATTTATATAGTCTTCTTCCATATCATTAATAACATGCTCTAAATCACCTTTGTGTGCATCTATTATTATACAAGAAATAAAATTCAACAAATTTATATCATCATTTGCCATCTCATCTTTTGAAAGTAAAAATATTCCACCTCTTATATTTTTCATATACTCTAAATGACAATCTGAAATCCTAGCTTCTATCTCTCTATAATTATAATTTTCATAACTATAATTTTCTTCATTTAAAAATACAATATCAACTTTGATATTTTTTGTTCTAAAATATTCATACATTTTTAATATACTTTTTACCATATACATATCATTTATATCCTTAATTTTTACTAATACAATTGGTAAATCACCTGAAATGCCATATTTCCATAATTCTTCTTGCTTATAGCTTTTTATTGCTAAATTTTCCAATTGTTTAGATTTAATAGGATTATCAAATATTATATATGATAAAATCTTTTGATATAAAATTATATCTTTTCCTTTTATTCCTAAATATCTATTTTCTGCATCAATTTTTGCTTTAGAAATTTCAAATGCCCTTTTTACTGTTTCAGAATTATTATATTTTCTTATATTTGTATAAGCCACGTCTTTTTCTTCATTTACAGAAATTACATAATCAACTGAAATCTTTCCTTTTGGATAAATTTTAATAGTTTTCTTCATTGCAGCAATCGGCTCTGTAGTTAGTCCTATAGTATTTGAAAAAGGTGTAGAATTTTTTATAGCAATTGGTATATCAAAATTTCCTCTTTCATCTAATCTTTCTTTAAATATTTCAAACTCATTATCCACAATAGTTTCACAATCTGTGGAAAACTTCAATATCATATATATTTTTTTCTCATTTTTATCACGATTTTTCCTGCTTATCTCTAATGTCTTTTCTGTATCATTAAATTCATATTTTAAAAATAAATTATTAAAAGCAGGATGAGCATAATCTTGTTCTTTTCTTGATAATATAGGTTCGATAAAACTAGTTATCTCTAATGTTTCCTCATTTTCTCCTATATTTTCAATATCTACCCTTCTAATTTCCACAGGTTCTTCACTATCTATTGTAATTCTCATTACTGTCTTAATATTTTCATCAATTCTTTCAAATTTATTTTGATCAGGTGTAAATGTAACAGTTGTTCCTTTTTCTCCAAATGACCATATCTTTTTGGTTTTTATATTTTTTATATAGAAAAATATTCCTTGATTATAATCATCTGTTTTCTTGAACCTATTTACTAATATATCTTTGTATTTACTTACTCCTTGTCCTTTCTGATTAATAGCTATTGTATAATTTTCATTAGAAATCACATTCGCTCTTATTAGATTTTTATTTATTTTATTATATGATATTTCTGCATAATTCTCATAATCCAGATATTTCAACCTTTGTGGCACTTCTTTATCTTCTTTTGTTATAATAAATGTTTCTGGCATTCTTTCTTGTAGTAAAATTGAAACCGCTTCTATTTCAGGATTATCCATAAATCTTCTTTGAAAAATATTTTTATTTAATAAATTATTTATTGAAAGCAAAATTAAAGCTTGATGATGTGCCATATATGTTTTTACAATCGCTGAATCTTCCCCTCTTCTTAGCCTTGATGGTGTAAAATCTAAACTTTCATAAAATCCATATTTATTATACATACCATATTGTTCTAAAATTTTCATATTTTTTATTACATCTTCTGTTTTATCTGTAATTGCTAAAATACTTCCATAAGCTGAAATTACAATTTCATCTGCTAAACCTCTCTTTAACCCAAGCCATGGAATTCCAAAAGCTTTATATTGATAATTTGAATGCAAATCCTTTACATTAAATGCAGCTTCTGTTATTCCCCATGGGACATTTAGCTTTTTTGCATATTCTATTTGACTCATAATTGCAAATTTGCAAGATTCATCTAAAATTGATCCTTTATATCTTGGAATATTTATATTTGGCATTAAATATTCAAAAGCCGTTCCAGACCATGATATTAGACCTTTTTTATTTTTTAAAGTTGTTAATGTCCTGCTTAAACTATTCCAATGTTTGCTTGGAACATCCTTTTTTGCTATAGCTACAAGACTTGCTTGCCTTGCTTCAGATGCTAATAAATCATAATATGAATCTGTCAATTTATTTTCTTCTATATTAAAACCTATAGAAAATAGCCTATTTGGCTTACTATATAATTTTGAAAAATCTGTATTTTTAATAATTCTATTTATAGTTTTAATTAACTCATATATTTGTTTTTGAAAACTCTTAGATTTATCATCAAAATTCGCACTATTTGTCTGAGTTTTATCATCTAAGTTAGATTTTTGTGATTGTAATTGCTCCTGCAAAAAAGCTTTTGTTACATATAAATATCCTACAAAATTTCCACTGTCAACTGTAGAAACATATCTTGGCATTAATGGCTCCTTTGTTTTTATATTATACCAATTATATAAATGTCCATTCCATTTTTCCAAACTGTCTACAGTTTTTATCATCTTTTGTAAAAGATTTATTCCATCTTCTATTTTAATAAAATCTAAATCTATTCCAGAAATAACTGATAATAAAGATAATCCGATATTTGTAGATGATGTTCTATCAACATATTTCTGTTTCCTATCTTCTTGATAATTATCTGGTATTAAATAATTATTTTGTTCAGTTAAATTATCCTTAAAAAATTTAAATGTTCTTTTTGCTACATCAATAGCATAATCATGTTGCTTTCTCGTCAAATTCACATTTTCTTGATTTGTTTTGTCTTGACTTATATCACACATTACAAATGGTATTATTATCCATAATAGTCCTATTATAATTCCATAAATATTGAAATTTATATTCGCAATTGAAATTAACAAAACTATAATTCCAAAAACTACATTAATCCACATATTTTTATAATATGAAAAATAATCATTTTTTGTAACTTTTTCAGCTTCTTCAGATGTCATCCATTCTAATAATTTTCTTTTAGAATACATCATTCTGAACAAACTTGTACAAATACTTTTTGTAGAAATATATGCTTTATATGGCAGACAGCCAAATGTTAAAATAGCCCTATAAATAGCTCCAATTATTCCACTTACCTTTGGCGTAAAGCTTTCCTGTTTATGCTCACCTTGTTTTTTTGAAATTATAACATCTAGCATTTCAAGCAAAAATGGTAAAATAATTATCAAACCTAATAATGTAATATATTTACTAACATTTGTATTATATATTTTGCTAATAATTAAAAAATAAATTCCAGCTACAATAGATGAAATTTCAAACAAACTTCTTCTTAAATTATCAAATATTTTATATTTAGATAATAAATTTAATTTTTTATTTTTTAGCCAGCCTATAATTTGCCAATCTCCCCTTATCCATCTTGAAAGTCTTGCCATAAAACTAGCATATTTGCCTGGATATCCATCCATTACCATAATGTCTGAAGCAAGTCCACATCTTAAATAACATCCTTCTAGCAAATCATGGCTTAACACAGTATTTTCTGGGATATCACCATCTAAAACTTTTAAGTAAGTTTCTAAATCAAAAATTCCTTTGCCTGTAAAAATACCTTCACCAAAATTATCTTGATATGTGTCAGATATAGCATTTGTGTAAGAATCTATTCCTCCACTTCCAGCAAAAATTTTTGTAAACATATTTTTATAACTAACATCTATATTTACTCCAACTCTTGGTTGTATCAATCCATATCCATCTATAACTTTCCCATTTTTTATTTCTGGCTTATTTAAAATATGAGCCATAGTACCAACTAATTCAAAAGCTGAGTTTAAAGTTAAATCTGTATCACTATCTAAAGTGATTAGATTAGAACAGATCTTTTTGGGGGCAGTCAAGTTTAGAAAAGAGCTGTTTACAATTGTCCCCCCGAAATATGCCTGTTTAAATTCTTCTTCGTTCATTTTCCCTAATAACAATTTTACAAATTCAGTTAAAGCCCCTCTTTTTCTTTCCCAACCTAAATATGATCTTTGTTTATCATTCCATCTTCTTCTTCTATATAAGAAATTGAAAATTGGAAAACCATCTTTTTCAATTTCTTCTTTATATTTTTCATTTAGCCTGTCTGTTTGTCTTATTCCTTCATCTATAATTTCTTTATCAAATTCTTCTACTCTTTTGTTACTTTCTGTGCAATCTCCTAATAAGCAAAAATATATATTTTTACTTTTATTTGCAAGGTAAAATACCTCTAACTTTTTCATTAATTCTTTTACTTTTTTAGCATCTTTTATAATTGTCGGAATTACAACCATTGTAGAATCCTCTTTTTGAATTCCGTTATATAAATCCATTTTAGGAATTAGCTTTGGTTTTACAATTTTACTTAATACATATTGAACAATTTTAGTAATCATTTCTGATATTGGAATTAATAATAGTAAAAACATCAATATTATTGTTCCAATCGGAACTTTATTTAATAATTCAGTTCCTAATAGCAATGATAGAATAATTGTAATAATAGAAATTATACTTATATAATATTTTACTTTTTGCTCATTCGACAAAATTAATTTTTGTTTTAATCCAATTTTTTTATATAATTTATTTTTGTTTTTTCCAAATAAATAATATCCTATATGTTTTTGCTTATATCCATCATTGCTCTTTGCAAGCTCGAGTAATTGTTTTGCAATATATATTTCAGAAATCTTTGATTTTTTTGCAATTTCTTTTATCTCTTGCCTATAATAATCTTTTGTTTTATAATCCATATTTTCATAAACCCCTGCTGGGTCTTGTCTTAAAATATCTTCTACACAATTTATTTTTTCAAATATCTCTAAAAAATTTATTCTTTGTATTTCTTTTATGCTATTTATACAATTTCCAATTGAAACTCTTTTTAATGCAATATCAAAATGTTCCTTTTTGATTACTTCTTCTATTGTTGTCCCTGTTTTCTCAACTTGTTCTTCTAGTATATCTAAATACTTTTCTGTCATTTTCCCATTTAATTTCAATTTATATGACATGTATTCTATAAAAGGATATTTTGTCTCTGCAGAAATATTTATCTTTTTTATTTTTAAACCTCTGAACTTGCCATTTGTATCTTTATTTACTAATCTTTCTATTATTGATTCTACTTTAAACTTCTCGATTTGTGAAATATAAATTATTTCACAAATTTGTCTTATATTTTCAATTATTGCAATTTGTAAAAATATGCCTATATTCCATATCTCATCCATATTTAAAGTTTTATTGGTTTGATATGCAGATAAGCATTTTTCAAGATTCTCTGTTTTAATCTTATTATCTGTACAGCTTACAATTTCTGCAGAAAGTTCATATATTCTCGCAAACCCGCTAAATGGTCCATTTTTCAATCCAATAAAATTTTTATATTTTTTTATTGATATTTCCTTTTTTATTAATTTAACAGATTCTTCTATTATATAAAAATTATCTAATAACCATTCTCCTGCTGGATGTATTGATATTCCGAAGTTTAACATGTTCATTTAGCAATTCATATACTTCTTTTATAACTAAATAATTTTCTAATAATCGTGGAATTGGATAAGTATCTTTACTAGATTTTTGAGTTATATTATGTGTTGTTCCAAGCTTTTCTAAATATTGTTCTAATTCTTTTTGTGTTAAAATAGCTCCATTTATATTTATTATTCTTTTTTCTTTCATAACAAAAAACCCTTTCTATGTTTTTTGTTATTGTTTGCAAAAAAAGGATTTTTATTCTATTAGTTGATATCTCTTATTTTCTTTTATGGTTAATATCCACAAATATAATAAAACAATCATTATAGAAATATTTTTTAAATATAAAATTAAAATACTACAAAATGCAGTTAAAAAAATCATAAAAATATTGCTAATTAAATTTATTAGCTTTTCTCCATTTTCTATTCCAAATATAATTCTTAAAATGCATTTTAAAATTCTTCCACCATCTAATGGATAAATTGGAAATAAATTAAATATTCCTACAACTAAATTTGAATATATAATTATTTTTCTAAGATTAAATATTTCATCATTGTATCTTAACATTTGCTCAGAAACAAATTTCCATCTAATACATACTATTGCTATTATTAAGTTTAACAATGGGCCTGCTAATCCAATTAATATGTTATCAAAATCAGAAATATTTGATTTTAAAAATTTTTTATTATATTGTTTTCTATTAGGTAGCATTTCTATACAAAAACCAATAGGGTTAAATTCAAAACTGATAGGTCTAAATTTAAATATACTTCCAATTATTATATGTGCTAATTCGTGAAGTAGTGCAAAAAATAGTATTATTAAATATATTTTTAGCTGACCTGTAAAGAAAAATAAAATTATAAATAATATAATTTTTAAATCTATTCTAAACTTCATTTGAACCTACTTTCTATATGTTTAAAATTAATTGCGGGTCAATTTTTTCTTCTCCTTTTCTTATTTCAAAATGCAAATGTGGACCAGTTGAATTTCCTGTTGTTCCAACTTCTGCAATTTCTTGCCCTTGTTTTACCTTATCTCCTTCTTTTAAATAAAGCTTTTTGCAATGAGCATATATTATTATTATGTCATCTATTTGAACTTGATAATGCTTTCCATAATCTCCATTACTTGAAACTAAAATTATAGTTCCATCTGTAGCTGATTTTATCTTAGTTCCTTCTGTTGCAGCAATATCTAATCCTGTATGATATCTTGGCACTGTACTTGTTGTTGGATTTCTCCACCCAAATGTTGAACTTATTGTTCCTTTTAATGGTATAATAAAACTGATTTTACTTTTAATTTCTTTTGCATCATTTACCATTTTTTCCTGTTCAGATAATTCTTCACTTTCATAAGCTCCACCAATATTTTCACCATTATTTACTTCATCATCTTTGGAGTTATCATTAAAATTACTTTTATCATTATCTTTAATAATATTATCTTTACTATCATCTGGGTTTTCAGTATTATTTTCTTTCTGAACTGCTGAATTACTTTCTGTTTTTTCTGTATTATTATAATTAAATTTATCTGTAAAATATCCTTTAGCATTAGAATACCATTCACTTATTTTCGTCTTTTCATTAAAAAAATTATCAACTTCATTTCTAAAATCTTCAGAAAAGATGTATTCTCTATTTTTTGCAGTATAAAAAACAATATATATTAATAAAAATACAAAAATTTGCATAAATAATTTCTTTACATTTTCCTTGTGTTTTCCTTTAGAATTTTTTGATTTTGTGTATTGAATTCCATTTCTTTTATTGTATATATCTTCTGCCCTTTTAATTCTTTCTTCAACAGACATTACTCTCTCCATAGAATTCCTCCTCTTAAGCTTTTATAATATTTTTAACTTGTACAATACTATCTTGTTTAACTATATTCCCATCAAACTTTTTTATGATAATTTTAATAAAAAAACAATAGAAAGAACATTTCAAATTCTTTCTATTGTTTAATATTTAATTCATATTAAATTAATCTGCTCTTGCTTCAACAATAATTCTTGCACTAGAATCATCTGTACATGTAGATAATGTAATTTCCATCTTTCCATCTGTATCTCTATTATAGAAACTTGTATCACTTTCTGAAGTTTGGAAGACTTTATATACTGTATAAGTAACCTTTTTCTTATTTAAATCTGTTATATATATTCTATCTCCTTTTGATAATTTTTTATTATCTGAGAAAAATTGTCCATTTCTATAATTGTGTCCTTGTATAACTACATTTCCTTCTGTATTTAATACTGGATTCTCAAAAGGATATATAACTGCTACAGCAGTTTCCAAAGATTTCTTTGTAACCCTTTCTAATACTGGATATTTAGCTCCAGTTTTTGGTATTTCAATTGTACCAAGCATATAAAAACCTTTATATTTTGGCTTTGTTGCACTTCTTGAATTTGTTGTATTTGTGTTATTTAACAAATTATTGCTTGCAATTTCTGTACTATTATTCAAATTGTCTTCATTTGTTGCAGTCGGTGTTTCTGTTGCTGTACTTATAAAAGTATCTACTGCATTTTCAGCATCTTTTTCTGTATTATATTTTGAAAAGTAATCATATCCCAAATATGCAAGCAAAGCAATTACTGAAATAATTATTATAATCAAAATTATCGTTAAAACTTTACCATATTTTCTTCCCAAAGTTTAAACCTCCTCTATTATAATACAAACTTTCTAATAGCTACAATTCCTAATCCTATAACAACTAATATTACTAATGCAACACATACATATTCTATTGTGTGTTCTAGCAAACCTGTTGCTATTGTTAACAATACTGGTGCATCATCTATATCATCTTCACCTTTCTTTTGATTGTCTGGTGTTGAATCTCTATCTGGTACTCCTTTTTCATTATAGTCTTTTGAAATTTCTGCTGTATTTACTTTTAAATTTAAATTTCCTTCTCCATTTATCCATCTTAATACTACTGTTACTGTTGCACTTTCTCCTGGCTGTAATAATGTATTTTTCAATGCTGTTGTTGATATTACATTATTTCCTTCATCTTTCCAGTTCTTGTTATCTGCTGCATAGAATTTTAATCCCTTTGGAACATAATCTGTAATTTCTTTTGCATATCCTGCTATATCACCTTCATTAGTGATTTTAATTGTATATTCAAATTTAACTACAGTTTTGTTTATCTTCTTTCTATGAATTTCAACTTTTGGTGTTATATCTTTACTTGAACCATTGTTTCCTGTTTTTGTAGTTGTTGTTTTTCCATCTTCTGTAACTATTGCTTTTGTTACATATTTTAATAATGATAAATCAAAATATTCTACACTAACATTTTCATAGTCTTGGTCATCTTCTCCGTCATTCCACTCATCTGGTATAGAATCTATATCATCTATTGGATTTCCGTCTTCATCAGCATCTTCTGAAATTTGTGCTTTATTTGTTATAACTGTTTTATTTGAATTTGGATCTTTTACTTTAAAAGCAACTTTTACATCAACATAGTCTGGGTTTGTATCACTTATTTCTTTGCTACTATCAAATGGATTTAACAAATTTGGATTTTCTGTTAAATTGTTTGTCTTCATTAATGTCTCTCCATTTGCTTTTGATGTATAATCTGTTACAATTTTTACCGCATTACTTACTTTTGATGTTTCCTTTCCATCTTTGTCATACATTTTCCATCTATATGTTTTGTTCAAATCATTATCTGGTAAATATTCTAAGTATTCTGGAATATCATCTGTTACTGTTTCAGCATATCCTGCTACTCCACCTTCATTAAATACTCTTATCGTATATGTAACAACATCTCCTACTACAACTTTAACAACATCTTTTGGATGTTTATATGTAATCTTTCCATCTTTATATACAACTTGTGGAATTCTTGTTGTTACTTCTTTTCCTCTAATGTCTGTAATGAATTTTCTTAATGCTAAATCAAATTGATAATCTTTTACTTCTACATAAATGTTTCCATCTTTTAAATATACATTTGCATCTTTTGTTGTTGTAATATCATTTCCTTTGCTATCTATTACTTTATAGTCTAAATCTTTTAACGTATATTCTGAATTTGTTGAAGTTTTATTAGCAGTAATTGTTATTGTTCCATCAAATTTGCAATACTCGTCTGGTGGTATTGTTTCTTTTATTGTATATGTATCAGGTGTATTTACATTGCTTGAATTAATTTCTACATCATCTGCTACTACTAAAGTTCCTGTTACCTCTTTTTTCTCTCCATTTACTTCGAATGTTGCTTTTGAATCTAGTTGTTTTCCATCTTTATCCTCTTTTATTAGGATAACATCATATTTTCCAGTTTTTTTAACTATAACTTTTTCAAAATCATCATCATCTTCTTGTCCAGGTACATAATCTTTATTTATCTCATCATCTTTATATGTTTCTGGATTTCCTGGATAATTTAAATCGTTTGAAGTTGAGTCTCTGTCTTTTTTTATTTCATTTCCGTTTTCATCTTTATATTCTGTAATTTCTGCAATATTTGTAAGTTTCTTTCCTGATGCTACACTACTATTTACTTTACAAATTATTTGTACATCTGTATAAGATAAACCTGATCCATTTCCATTGTCCTTTGCTGCATCAAATGCTTTTAATAATGTTTTTGCATTTGCTGCTTCTCCTGTTGTTGTAACCTTTCTTGTCTGTGAATCATAAGTCCATTTAGAATTTACTGAGCTTATATTTGAATCTGTTGAATCCACAAAATCTAAATATTCTGGTAAATAATCTGTAATTTGACTAGCATAACAATCTAAGTCTCCTTCATTATATACTCTTAGTGTATATAGTACATAATCTCCTGCATTTAAATATACTGGTGTTTTGCTATGATTATATGTTGCAGTAGTTACTGTTCCTGCTTTTAAACCTGATGTATCTACACTTGGTGTTCTGTTATATGTCGTTGTTGTAGATGTATTTGAGAAATTTCCATCTGTACTTACTTGAGTTATAAATTTTCTTAATGCTAAATCAATTTTTTCTGGTAAAACTACAACCTTTTCAAAGTCATCATCATCTTCTTGTCCTTCATAATAGTAATTATTATTTGTATCATTATATACTGATTGATTGTTTGTATTTCCCTTGTAACTATTTGCATCTGTACTATTTAAATCACTAGCTGATTGAGTTGGTGAATTTGTTGGTCTTGATTCTGTTCCTTCTCTATCTTGTGTTATAGTCTTTCCTGATGAATCTTTCTCACCTGAAATATATGCTATATTTGTTAAATAATGTTTTGTTGTTCCATTGGATTCTGGTTTCTGTGTTACCTTTGCAGTAACTTCTATTGTATCTCTAGATAGATTATTTCCATCATAAGCCTTAATGCTTTTTGGACTTGTGCTTGTTAATTTTAAAGTTATTTTATTTGTTGTGCTGTCATAAGATACTGAATATGTATTTCCATTTGCAGATGTTACTGTATTTCCTAAAGTACTTTGAAGTCCAGCAGGTAATTGATCTACTATTTCTGTAGGATATCCATCTACTTCACCTTCATTATATATATTAAGGTTATATGTAATAACATAATTTGTTTTTACTATTACTGGATCTTTTCTATGTTTGTAAGTTGCTGTATTTGGTATTGTACTATTGTCTATTGTTATTTTTCTTGTTGCATCTAAATTGTTCTCGTTTAATATTGATACTGTATTTCCTGCACCATCTGAAATCTTTGTAATAACCTTTCTTAATGCCAAATCAAATGGCTTTTCTTTTTCAACTACTGGAATTGTAATATTATCATTTAAATTTTTAGTTGTTTGTTCAATTTCAACCAATGGTTGCTCTGCATTTGAATTATCAGTAGTTGATTTAACCCATAATCTTTTTTCTGTTGCTGTTGTTGTAGCAGTTGTATTAACTGTAATATTTCCAGTTGCTTGAGACTTTGGAACTATTACATAGAAGTTGGTTCCTGATGTTGGAGTAGTAATTGCTTTTCCGCTAGCATCTTGTAAAGTAACACTTGATGTGATATTGGCTGTACCTGCGGTAACAGTAATTCCTGTTATTGTTGTATTTCCTGTTGTAGTAACTTTTAATGGTCCTACTTTATAATTATCTCCAACTTCTACCAATTTTTCATCTGAACTATTTCCTGAAAATTCAATTTTTAAAGTACCTGTACTTGTACTTGTGTATCCATTTTTTGCAGCTGCATTAGCAGAATCTATTAAATAATTGTATAAAATATCTGCTTGCTCTTGTAACATAGCACCTTCATTTATCGTTTGAGTTACAACGTTTTGATCCTTATCTAATGTTTTTGCTGTTAAAGTTTTATTTGACAATAACTTCCATGATAATGTTGATGTTGAAGAATCTTCTGAATATCTTAACCAATTTAAAATACTTGTTGCTGAGTCTGATGTATAACAATTGTATTCAGAATTATCATCTGTTGTAGCTGTTGTATTATTTAAATAATTTGTAAAATACCAAATTGCAGCTTGCTCAACTGTTTCTATTAAATCTGCTGATAGAATTACATCTACCATATTTCCGTTATCATCTAAATAATAATATCCACCTTTTCCATCAAGATTTCCATATAATTGTTTATATACATCTGAACTTGTATTTGCAAATATACTATTTGAATTTGCAGATTTTATCTTGCTCTCATCAAAATAATATGCGTAAATATAATGTTTTTGATTATTGTCATCAATATACCAGCCTAAATCATTTTTGTTTGTATTTTCATCTTGTTTTATTAATCCTGCTTTTGCTAAATAGCTGGAGATTGATTCTTTTGATGAATCTGCAACATACATATTATCTAATAACCATAATACTTGTTTATAATAATTACTTTTTGCAATATCGCTATATGTACTTATTAAATTTGATATTTCTGATTTGTTATTTACTAAATCATAACTGCTATCATAATCTACTGCTGTTCCTACTCGATTTGCATTCCAAGTACTTCCTGCAGAAGCATCTAAGCAAAAATAATTTGTTCCTGTCGTCTGATTTCCATTTACTGATACAATTTGGAATATTGGATGATTGGTTCCAGTATTTAGCGCATAACCATTTTTATTTTCATAAACGCCATTACTATTTTTAACAATTCTTGCATAGTTTAATTTTGTAGTTGTTGTTGCAGCATAAACCATACTACTACATAATGAAAGACCTATTACAATTAAAATAATTAAACATATGACTAATTTGACTGTTTTATTTTTTAACATTTCTTTACTCCCTTTTTATCATATTTTGAGTAACACACTCATAACTATATTATATTATATTTTTGTGTAAAAATCAATGTCTTTTCAGATTTTTTTGCTTTTTTGTAATATTTTTTTTAAAATTTTAATATTTTTTTGTAGGAGACTGATAACTATTATGAAAAATTTATCAAAAAAAATATTTTGTATTGTTTTTATTGCATTTTTTATAATTCCAAATATTTCTTATGCTGATGACCTTTCAAATGAGTCAAAAATTCCCATCATTAATGCTAGACATGCAGTTGTAATTGATAGGAATTCATCTCAAATTTTATATGGCAAAAATGAATTTGAAAAATGTAAAATGGCATCTACTACAAAAATAATGACTGCAATTGTAGTAATAGAAAATTCGAATTTATCTGATATTGTTACAATTTCTAAAAAGTCAGCAAATACTGGTGGTTCCAGATTAGGTTTATCTCAAAATGACAAAATATCTGTTGAAAATCTTTTATATGGTTTAATGTTAAAATCTGGAAATGATG
>OCTW011608600.1_pt1 | contig 13620 bp, 12 predicted proteins | sample 1539671 | NCBI WGS metagenome assembly OCTW01 (sample SAMN02144230, study PRJEB22623) | gut metagenome | biome: sheep rumen | host: Ovis aries | place: New Zealand | reverse complement strand
GCGCCGCGAGGGTGACCGCCGCGAGGGTGACCGCCGCGAAGGCAACCGCAACAATGGCGGTGAGCGCCGTGAGAACGGCCGTCGGGACGGTGAGCGCCGCGAGGGCGGACGTCGCGAAGGCGACCGTGGCCCGCGCCGCGACAACCGTCAGGGCCAGCAGGGCGGCAACGCCCCCCGCAAGCCCCGCTTCGAGGACAACGCCCCCGAGCAGAACAACGAACCGGACGTGTTCTAAGCAACACTCCACCTGACAAAAACGGACTGTCCTTTTGGATAGTCCGTTTTTTATGAAACGTAATGCTGTGATTTTCATAGCGTTTGCTTGTGGTCTATGTCCCTTTTGGGACACAGAAAACAGCCTAACGTCCTGTCTTTCAGTAGGTTGAGCGCACGTCTGTGTCCCGAAAAGGACACAGACCGAAGCTTAAAAGCCTGACATTCAGACGATTGACAAGCGGTCTATGTCCCAAAAGGGACATAGACCGCGAAGTAACGATTAATCAATCAAGAAGTTGGCTTATCAGCGCCGCATTCAGGCGTTCAAAGGGAGGATGCCGATACCGGGGGCGGAGGGAAGGGTGAGTTTGCCGTCCACGACGGTGACGCCGCTGAAGAGATCGTTGGAGATCAGAAGGTTACCGTCCAGGTCGGCGAAATCCACGGCCGGAGAGAGCTGGGCGGCGGCGGAGACGGCGCAGGAGGTTTCGGTCATGCAGCCGAGCATGACCTGCATGTCCAGGGCACGGGCCAGGTCAACCATCTTATGCGCCTCGCGGAGACCGGTGCACTTCATGAGCTTGATGTTGATGCCGGAGAAGAGTCCGTGCATCCGGCGGACATCCGGGAGACGCTGGATGGACTCATCGGCAAAGAGGGGAAGCGGACTGCGTTCGTTGAGCCAGGCCTGGTCGTCGTAACGGTCGATCGCGAGGGGCTGCTCCACCATGACGATGCCCTGCTCCTTGAGCCAGTAGATCATGTCCAAGGCCTGGAACCGGTCGCCCCAGCCCTGGTTCACGTCCACGGCGAGGGGAAGGTCGGTCACCGAACGGATGGTCTGGATCAGCTCCTTGTCCCGATCCGTTCCCAGCTTGACTTTCAGGATGTTGAACTGTCCGGCGCACTCCAGGGTCTTTTCCTTCATAACCTCGGGAGTATCAATGCCGATGGTGAAAGTCGTCGAAGGCGCCTTGGCGGGGTCATAGCCCCAGATCCTGTACCAGGGGGCACCCAGCATCTTGCCCACCAGGTCGTGCAGGGCAATGTCCACGGCGGCCTTTGCAGCCGTATCGCCGGGCGAGAGGCTGTCCACGTACGTGAGGATGTCTTCCAGGCAGAAAGGATCCGCGAACTGTTCGAGGTTCACCTTCTGCAGGAATGCCGTCACGGACTCCACGCTCTGCCCCAGATAGGGCGGCATGGAGGCCTCGCCATAACCCGTATAGCCTTGATAGTCAATCTTCACCTGGACGCCCGGCGTCGTCGTACGGCTATAGGAGGATACCGTGAAGGTATGTTTCAACTGCAATTCATAGGGGTAGAAGTGAAGTTGCATCCGCCGCGGGCCGGCCGGTTTGGGCTCCGGTTCCACGTCCTGGGGCTCCATCTCCGGAGCTTCTTCCGGACGCTTCCGGGTACCGCAACCGATGGCCAGGCCTGCACCCACGGCCGCAAGGCCCGCGATGCGGAGAAAGTCTCGTCGATTCTGTTTCATGGGCTTACTCGAGATAATAAGGATTCGTCAGGGTGGTATTCAATCCGTCCTGTCGGTCGATAAAAGGAAGCACCCGGCCGCCAAACAGATAGCGGCCCGTGTTGTAGGCGTCATACAGCGGATCCTCAGGAAGGAAACTGCCGATCTTCACCAGTCCCAGCGAATGGATGAAGCGTCCTTCGCCGATATAGAACCCGACATGGGATACCTTCGGGGCGGCCGCATCTTTCCGGCCGAAAAAGACAAGGTCCCCCGGCTGCAGGTCGTCCAGCCCATAGATGCGCTCCCCCACTTTCGCCTGCTGTGAAGCGTTCCGCGGGATGATGATGTCGTGCATGAAAAGGACGGTACGGACAAAGCCGCTGCAGTCCATCCCGTGGGAGGACATCCCTGCCCAGACATACGGGAATCCGTTCATCGTCAATGCCGTAGCAATAATGTCCGACGGCTCGGACCTCAGTTCCTTCCGCCAAGCGGCTTCCGGCTTGCCGAGACTGCGGTGCAGATAGCCGATGCGCCCGTCAGGAAAACCTACGCGATAATAACGGCCCGATCGCCCCAGATCCTTCAGGCGGTCGCCTCCGACGACATCCGAAACGGTAGCGCCCCGCGAAGAGGGGCGGTCCAGGACCACGCCCATGTGCGCCGTCACGATGACCTTGGGCGCGGCATTCCAGGCATGGTATGCTTCATAGGAGAGCGGAGTGATGGCGTCCTTATGGACCCAGCCCGTGTACACGTCCGGCGTCTCCACCTGCGGCCAGTCGTTCTTCTCGCTGCGCTGGAGGATATGCACCGGCGTTCCCAGGAGCGCCTGGGAATCCATCACGGCGTCATAGTCCGGTGTCAGTCGCACATTGCAAACGGAAATATTCACGACCCCATACTCCTGCGCCAAGGCGGCAACCCCCACCAGGAGCGCACACAAAACGGTCAATCCTTTTTTCATATCCTCAAAGATACGCAAATTTTCGTATCTTTGCGCCCGTATAGAACGAACAACGATGAACCATCCCCTTCCGAAGACCCTCCTCTCCCTCGTTCCGGTCCTCGTCCTTATCACGCTGCTTGCGCTGAATATCGGCATTTTCGGTGCCGACTCGATTCTCGGCGCCAGTCAGGTCGCCCTCCTTGCATCGGCAGGAGTGGCTGTTCTGATCGCCACCCTGGCCTTCAAGACGCCCTGGAAGGACTTCGAAGAAGCTATCAAGCGGAATTTCAGTGACATTGCCGGGGCGACGCTCATCCTCTTCCTCATCGGCGGAGTATCGGGGACCTGGACCATGAGCGGTATCGTCCCCGCGTTCATCTACTACGGCGTACAACTCATCCACCCCAAAGTCTTCCTCCTGACGGCCTGCGTGATCTGCGCCGTCGTATCGGTGATGACCGGCAGTTCCTGGACCACCATTGCGACCATCGGCGTGGCCCTGCTGGGCATCGGCAAGGCCGAGGGATTCTCCGACGGCATGATTGCCGGAGCCATCATCTCCGGCGCCTATTTCGGCGACAAGATCTCGCCCCTGTCGGACACCACGGTCATGGCTTCGTCGGTCAACCAGGTGCCGCTGTTCACCCACATCCGGTATATGTTCTACACGACGGTTCCGTCCATGGTGATCACGCTCATCGTCTTCACCGTCCTCGGACTCTCGCACGACGGGGCCGATGCTTCCCAGATCGACCTGTACACCGGCGTCTTGTCGGACAAGTTCCAGATCACCCCCTGGCTGATGCTGGTCCCGGTCCTGACGGTTTTCCTGATCATGAAACGGATGCCGGCCATTCCCGTCCTAGCCATCTCCGTCCTCGCGGCCGCCGTCGCCGCCCTCGTGTTCCAGCCGGAGATCATTGCTGGCATCGGCACAAAAGTCACCGAAGGGTCGCGTGCGCGAATCCTCCTCGCCGGCACCGTGGAGAGCATCTACAACACCATCACGCTGGAAACCGGCCACCCGGAGGTGGACAGCCTCGTCTCGTCCCGCGGCATGCTGGGCATGCTCAACACCGTGTTCCTGATCCTCTGCGCGATGTGCTACGGCGCCTGCATGCAGGCCAGCGGCATGATCGCCCACCTGGCCAGCCTCCTCAAGCCCTTCACCCGGACCCGGACGGGGCTCGTGGCCTCCACCGTCGTCACCGGCACGGCGCTCAACGGCATCGTGTCGGACCAGTACCTGTCCATCCTGCTCACCTCCAACATCTTCGGAGAAACCTTCAAGCGGGAGGGCTACGAACAGCGCCTGCTGAGCCGTTCCGTAGAGGATTCCGCGACCGTCACTTCCCCGCTCTATCCCTGGTCCAGCTGCGGCATGACCCAGGCCACCATCCTGTCCGTGCCTACCTGGACCTACGCCCCCTGGTGCCTGTTCAACCTCATCAGCCCATTGATGTCCATCACGGTCGCCGCCATCGGCTGGAAGATCGTCCGGAAGGCAAAGGGTTGATTTCGCGGGAAAAGCGTTTGGTTTTTCGTGACTTTTTCGTAATTTTGAGGTCAGTGAAACTTTAAACGCTTAACAAAATGGGTTCCATCATTTACATTGCCGGCGTCGTCCTTTCCGTTCTCGCCGTCATCGACATCCTCAAGAAACCTATCTCCGTCATCGGAAAGGTCATCGCCGCCGTCCTCGTGCTGTGCACCAGCTGGATCGGCCTCGCCGTGTACTACCTGTACGCGAAGGACCATCTCACCGAGTGGTTCAAATAGCGTTGTGATCCCAGGCGGAAGCTACGGTTCCGCACAGCCCGGAAGGGTTGCGTTTTCGGGAATTTAATCGTAACTTTGCCCCCTGCAACGGTGAGGTGTCCGAGTGGTTGAAGGAGCCTGCCTCGAAAACAGGTGTACGTTTGCGCGTACCGGGGGTTCGAATCCCTTCCTCACCGCAAAATCGCCGCAATTAACTGAATCCTGGTTAATTGCGGCGATCGTTCTTTTCAGAGGCGGCGGTCAGAGACTCAATCGGTAGGCATTCGTTTCCCGCTTCTCGAAGCCCAGCGAACGGTAGAGTTCATTCGCGGCGACACGGGCCGGGCGGGATGTGAGCTGCAGGTCGATAGGGGCGAGTTCTCGTCCGGCGAAGGCGATGAGCCGTTCCATGAGTGCCCGGCCGATTCCCTGGCCGCGGCAGGACGACAGGACGACGACGTCTTCGATGCTCGCCTTCCTGCCTGTCGGGGAATAGAAAAGGCACAGGGATGCGCAGCCGATCACGCGACCGTCCTCCTCCAAGGCCGCAAAGAAATGCGTCCCCGGGGCAGTCACCGCCCGACGCACCCTTTCTGCCGTCACCGGGATATCCGGATCCAGCTCATGCATCAAGGTCAGGAGATCCGCCGTCTGGGAATCCGTCAGGGATTGTAACTCGACAATCTCCATCTACCACTTCTTCTCGAAGAACTGCGGGGTCACCTGAAGCATCACCCAGCCCCAATGGAGGCGGTTGTTGTCGGCCGTACGCTTGAGGGCGGACATGGTCTCGGTGCCCTGCATGAAGGAATAGCCGGCGCTCAGGGAAACATCCCGAGAGAATTGCCAGGAGGCGGTGAGCTCCACTTCGTGGCCGAGGGCGCGCAGATGGTTCTCGACAGGGGCTGCCGTGGAGAAATAGTGGTAGGCGGCGTCCAGGGAAAGCTTCCCGACCGGCTTCCAGGCAACTCCGGCATACAGGTTCTGCAGGCCGGGAGTGAATCCGTTCACATAGGTGGACACATAGAAAAAGTCCATGGCACCGTAGAACTTGTGATTGGAACCGTACAGGGAGCTGAAACCGTTCACCACTTCGTGGCGGGTCAAGCCGATCATCCCCTGCCCCGGAACGGGGAAATGATCGTCCCCGCTCAGGTAATCATAACCGACACGGCCGGAGAACTTGTCGGAAACTTTCCCGGTTGCCTTCACGCTCGCCATCCAGGCATTGACGGGAAGGCCCGTCTGCTCCTTTCCCCACTGGTGATAATAAGCTCCTTCCAGGCTAAGGTGTTTCGGGCGCCACGAAAGAAAGACACCGGCCAGATGCTCATGGAACGTATTCTCGGTCTCCGTCGATTGGAGCCCCAGGTCCATGAAGAGGGCCGACAGGCCGACTTTCGAGATATCGACATGATACCAGGCCGCTCCGAGGGACTTGTAAGGCTGGATCCCACCGGAGAAGCGGGTGCCTCCCGCATCCATGTTGGCAATGTCCTGGTTGTAAGAGCCGATGAGATGGATCTTGTGCGCGCCGCCTTCAAAACCCACTTTGAGGGCGTCATGCGAAATGCCGGTCATGGACCAGTCATCCAGACCGAAAATACGCTGATCGTCGTAGGAAAGGCTCTGGCGGCCGAGTTTGGCAAAAAAGCCTTTGGACTGGAACCGAACCCACGCTTCGTAGAGGGACAGGGAACTGCCCTCGCGGCTGCCCCAGGTGCCCGCATGCTGGGCGACGAACCTGGCAGATAGCCAGGAATGCCCGTAAGAGGCTCCAAGACGGGTGCGTGAAAGCATGAAATGGGCATACCCGGCCTTTCCATCCTCAGAGACAGAGAGCCCGCCGTCACGGATTTCCCCGCGAGAGAGGTAGTTCGCATCCACGGAGAATGTGTTCCCCTGGGCTCCGGCAAGTGTCGGCACGAGAAGGGTCACATAAAGGAGAGCCCGCCGTAAATCTACACTAAACGCCATACTTTCAATGATTTATACGGAAACAAAGCATCGTGAGGTCGTCACTGGCTTCGGCGCCGGCGACATGGGCCTTGACCGCATCGTTCATGCGGCCGATCATTTCCTCCGCATCGTCATAAGGGGCGCTGCCCATCACCTCCAGGAGCCGGTCGTTGCCGAAGGGCTCATGGGCCTCGTTCTCCGCCTCGTTCAGGCCGTCCGTGTACAGGAGGATGGGAATTCCGCGTACGTCATCCACTTCCTGGCCCTTGAAAACGTAACCCGGGGTGACGCCCAACGGGATGTTGGGCTCAGACGGGACGAAAGAGGCCTTCCCATCCTTCCTCAAGAAGGCGGGCGGGTTATGTCCGCAGTTGCAAAAGGACATCCGGCCGGTTTTCAGGTCGATGGCGCCGATGAACATGGTCACGAACATGAGCTGGTCATTTTCGGCGGAAAGAGCCTCGTTGAGCTGGCGGGCGATTTCCGTGACGGGCGGCGCCTGCTGGACGGCGACGCGGAAGACCGTCAGCGCCATGGCCATGAGCAGGCTGGCCGGAATGCCCTTCCCGCTCACGTCGCCGACACAGAAATAGAGTTTCCCGTCCAGGACATAGAAGTCGTACAGGTCGCCGCCCACCTCCTTGGCCGGAACCATCACGCCGAACAGGTCGATATCCCCTTTGTCGGGGAATACCCGGGGAATCATGCCCATCTGGATGTCCCGCGCCACCTGGAGTTCGCTTTCGATGCGTTCGCGCTGGGCGGTGGTACGCTTGAGTTCGTCGATGTACGTGACCAGGGAGGTCTGCATGTGCGCGAAGGACCGGGAGAGAGTGCCGATCTCATCCTGCCGGGGATCTTCCGGAAGGATGGTGTCGAAATGTCCGTCAGCGATATTCCCGGCCTGGACCGCGAGATTGCTCAGGGGCCTCAGTGTCTGGCGGATCACCCGGAAACAGACGATGAACATCAGCACAAGGCCCAGCAGCCCGATGCCGATGACCAGCCAGCGCAGGCGGTTGAAACCGCTGAAAATATCCCGCTCCGGGCATACGATGCCCATGCTCCATCCCGTGGATTTAAGCGGAGTATAAAAGACGTAGCTCCGCTTTCCGTCAATCTTGAGGGAGCGCATCCCTTCCTCCTGATCCAGCATGGAGTCTCCCAGCGCTTCCAGCTCCGGATCGTCATCCAGCAGCGTCCCGGTATAGATGGTCTGGTAGAACAGTTTGTCCGGATCGGGATGGACAAGGAAGGTTCCTCCACGGCTCACCAGGACAACATAGGAATGCGGATAAGGCTGGACGGAGGATAAGGTTTTCGAGAGCCAGTTCAGGGAGATGTCCAAGGAGATGGAACCGATGAAATTCCCGTCAGGATCATTGAGCGGCTTGCAGTACGAGACGAGCTTTTCAGTCTGCATGTCACTGCTGTCATCTTGTTCCCAATCGCAGTACGGCTCCGTCCAGCAAGGCTGGTTCAGGAGCTTGGGAAGCTGATACCAGCTCAGGTAAAAATACTGGTAATCGTCGCCGCCTTCCTGAACGGTCTGGATGGTGTCTTCATCCAGATAGCCGGAATAGGCCGAGTAATAGTAACGGTCCTTGTAATAGTACGGTTCAAAGGAAATCGAGCAACCGTTCAACCCCGGGGTGCCTTGTACAGTACTGCGGGAATAATCCATCATCAGTTCAGGATGCTCCAGGTTGCGATACACCAGCCACTCCAGGTTGTCGGCCGCCAGTTCCACGTCCTCCAGGATGTTCATAAGCTTGAGGACGGAGTTTTCCAGCACCTGGCTGGCACGCTGGACCGCCTCCACCCGCACATAACGACGGGCGACATAGGAGGAATAGAACAGCGAAGCCAGGAGGATCATGGCGGTAAAGAGAACCACCCAGATACTCAGTTTGGCCGACAGGGAACGTCGTAAGGAATCCAGGAAATGCTTCATGGCAAAAGCTCTTCCAGGGTTACGGGCGTGGTGAGGGATCCGGAATCCAGAAGGATCCGGTTGGCCTTCTCCACCATATCCGGGCGCACGCGGAATTCCCGGAGGCCGGTATCGTGGTCCTGCTGCAGCCGCAGGACCTCCTTCAGCATCAGTTGCTGCAAGATCCGGTTCGTCGCGACGCGTAGCTCCTTCGTGTAACGCATGACGATATCCAGGGCCTCCTCCTGATGGTCCGCCACCCAAGCCCAGCCTTTGCGGCTGGCCCGGGCAAAGGCTTCGGCCTGCTTGCGATGCGTCAGGTAATATGCGCGCGTGACGTACACACCTTCCTGCTGGATGTTGAATTCGCCGTTCTCAAAACGATAGATGGCTTTCTCGGGAATATCGATCCCTGTCTCCAGGATACGGTAATACTCGTCGAAACTCCGGCCCAGCATGGCGTCCACAGCCCCCGCTATGAAAAGATTCACGGCGGATGCCGTCATGATCCACTCGTAATCCAGGCCCTTCATTTCCACGAAACTCCGGGCCGACTGTCCGAAACCGGCGCGGAACGAGGTCACTTTCGCGCCATGCATCGTCAGGGGATCGTCGCCCCAGCGGGATATGATGACGGTCGCGCTGTTCATGGAGGTCTGGAGGATGTTCACCAGGGGTAATCCGCCGGCAACCGTACGCAGGGCCAGGGTAAGCGGCAGGGTCGTCGCGTTGCACTTCCCTTCGCGGATATGGTCCGCCGCGGACTGGGTAGCGAACGGATGGACAATCTCCACATCCAGCCCTTCCTCTGCATAGAACCCCTTTTCCAAGGCGGCGTAGTAGCCGGCGAATTGGGCCTGGGCGGAGGACTGGGGCGTGAACACGAAGTGTTCCTGCGCCTCCGCGGCCAGCGGGAGCACGAGTAGCAAGAGGAGTGGCAGGATTCGTTTCATCCGTATCTATCGGCAGTTACGCCAGAAGAACTCGTACACCTGCTTGGTGATCCAGTCGCCGCCCAGGTTGTGGGTATGGCCCGGCAGGAAGTACTGCTGGAAGTCCTTGTTGTTCTTCACCAGTTCGGAAACGACCTGCAGTGAGGAGGAAGGATCCACGTTGTCGTCCATTTCGCCGTTGATGATGAGGAGTTTGCCCTCCAGGCGATACGCGTTGTCCACATTGGAGTTCTCGCTGTACCACGGCCCCACGGGATAGCCCATCCACTGCTCGTTCCACCAGATCTTGTCCATGCGATTGTCATGGCAGCCGCACAGGGCGACGCCCACCTTGTAGAACTCGGGGTGGAACAGGAGGGCGGAAAGGGTGTTCTGTCCGCCGGCGGAATAGCCGTAGATGCCCACCTTGTCCAGGTTCATGTACTTGTACTTCTTCGCAGCGGCCTGCATCCAGAGGATGCGGTCGGGGAAGCCGGCGTCCTTGAGGTTGCGCCAGGCGACGTCCTGGAAGGACTTGGACCGGTTGTCCGTGCCCATGCCGTCGATGGTCACGACAATGAATCCCAGCTCCAGCAGGCGGGAGAACCGCATGGCGCCGATAAAGTCCTTGGTTACATGCGAATCGTGCGGGCCGGCGTAGATGTATTCCACGACGGGATAGCTCTTCCTGGGATTGAAATTGTAGGGGCGGAAGATGGTGCCCCAGATGTCGGTCTTTCCGTCGCGACCCTTGGCCGAGAAGACTTCGGGCATCGTGTAGCCCTCCTTCAGGATGGCGGAGATGTCCTGCTTCTGGATGGGCAGGAGGACCTTGCCGTCCACAGCGCTCCGGAGGACGGAAGTCGTCGGAAGATCGGGGCGGGAGTAGTTGTCCACGAAGGCGCTGAAGTCCTTGTTGAAGGAAGCCAGGTGGTTCGCGTTCTCCGGGGTCAGGTCCTGGATTTTCAGGGTCTTGAGATCCAGGCGGACGACATGCTTGTTGTACGGGTCCTCCCCTTCCGCGGCATGAAGCCCATTGACATTCATCAGGATATGGTCGTCCGTAACCTGGTGGATTTCACGGACGTTCCACTCGCCTTTGGTGAGCTGCTGCATCTTGCCGGTTTCCGTGTCGATGCAGTAGAGATGACGCCAGTCGTCCCGTTCGGAGATCCAGAGCATATGCTTGCCGTCCGGCATCAGGTAGCGCCAGAGGTCGTAGTAGTAGATGAAGGTGTTGCTCTTCTCATCGGCCAGGATGCGGACCTTGCCGTCCTTGGCGTCCACGGCGCAGAGCTGGTAGCGCTGGTGACCGCGCTGGTTATACTCGTAGGTGAACCACTTGGAGTCCGGGGACCATTGACCCAGTTCCAGGAAGTACTGGTCCATCTTCACGGGCTCGCTCAACGGGACGACTTTCTTTCCGGCCACGTCGATGAGCACGGGAACGGACTGCGGCAGGACGTCACCGGGCTTCGCATAGTCCAGGTAGCGGTACTTGGGCTGCACCTGGTCCGTCGGGCGGGATTCGCGCAGGATGATCTGGCGCTCCTTGAGCACCTGCTTCCGCAGGGCGGCGAGCTTCGTTCCGTCCGGAGACCAGAGGATCCGCGTGTAGGCATCGCCGTCGGTGCCGTCGCAGGTGAGCTGGGCAGCGTTTTTACCGTCGATATCGCTCACCCAGACGTTGTTATCCTGGATATAAGCGGTTTTGGTGCTGTCCGGGGAAGGAGTCTTTCTCTCCTTGCGCACAGCGTACTGGCTCTCGTCCGAAGGATCGTAGTAGCTGTCCCGGCGAACGGACTTGACCGCCTCCTCGAAGGTCTCCTTGTCAATGGCGGTCTTCACCGTCCCCGTCACTTTGTACCAGGCGTCTCCACCGGGCTCATGGGCCTGGAAATAGAACGTATCCTCCGAGGTCCACACCGGCCGGACGGCACTGTTGTAGATCTTTTCACCTGCCTTGTAGGCGAACTCCGTCTTGGCATACAACTCATTGAAATCCTGGGGCTTCTGTGCCCGGTTTCCCTGGGCCTCGGCGGTCCGGGGAGTGGCGGCGAAGGCGGCCAGCACCAACGCCAGCGTGATTACGGTTTGTTTCATGGTCTCGTCATTGACAAATTTCTGTAAATATACACATTTTCCGTGAAATATCCCCTCCGCCATCCATCGGTTTCCCTCATCCTCATTTTGGGGCCTTTTTGAGGATGAGAATTATTTCAATTCCTTCGGTTGTTTCAGGTTTTTCTGTTTGGGAAAACACCGAAAACCGATAAAATGGACCGGAAACATAAAAAGTTGCAGGACGGGTATTGCCTAGGCAGGGGCATTCGCGTAAGTTTGTCCCATGAAACAGTTTGCAGGCAGACCGCAAGGTCGGGACAACGAGTGGGAATCGGAACGGTTGTTCCGAGACAGTGGACCCTTTTTTCATCTTCATACGAAACCCTTGGAGACAGGCGTGATTTTCAAAAATGATGTAGAACGGGCGATTGCCCTGGTCTATCTGGCCATCGCCGCTGTTTTGAGTGGCGTGGAGGTATTGGCCTATGCCCTGATGAGCAATCACTTCCATTTCATCCTGCGCGGAGAGGAACTGGCATGCCGGGAGTTCTACAGTCGATTTTCCGGAAAACTATCCCTGTATTTCTCGCGTCATGGACGACCGGGCGTACTGAAGACTGTCGAACACCCGGATCCGACGCCGATCACGACCCTCAAACAACTCCGGGACGAAATCGCCTATGTCATCCGGAACCCCTTTGTCGTCAGGACGGATGTCCATGCCTTCGCCTACCCCTGGTGTTCCGGCTTCCTGTATTTCAATCCGTTGCTGGCGCTGATCCCGCAGCGGCCCGCGGAGACATTGACCTTGCGGGAAAAACGGGCATTGACCTGTTCCCGGGACCTGCCCCTGCCGAAAGGGCTGACCGTAGTGACCGCGCCGGGGCAATCCTGGAACACAGCGCCGACGACTCCGCCGTTCCTGGCCGACGGCATGGTCTTCCCGGGCAGTTTTGTGAATTACAGGCTGGTAGAGTCGCTGTTTCCGGATTGCCGGCAATTCCAGTTCTGGGTATTCAAGAACGTGGAAGCCCAGGTGGAAACAGCCCTCCGACTGGGCGAAAACCCCTCTCTTACGGACGACGAGATGCTCTCCGTATCGCTTCGGCTCTGCAAACGGCAGTTCGGCCAGAAGGGACCGTCCAAACTCTCCGAAGGGCAGAAGCACGAGCTGGCCAAACAACTCAAATACGACTACTTTGCCTCCAACGGCCAGCTCGCCCGCTTCACCGGTCTCCCCCTCGCTACCGTGAACGCCCTATTCCCCCTCGCAGCCACCTCATCCTCAAAATAGCGTCCTCCTGAGGATGAGCGGCGGGAATATGCCGTTCCATCCTCAAGGGCGGCCATTTTTAAGGACGAGCGGCGGGAATGTGCCGGGCCATTCTCATCGGAGGCCAGTTTTGAGGACGAGCGGTGGGAATATGCCGGGCCATCCTCAAGGGCGGCCAGTTTTGAGGATGAGTGGCGGGAATGTGCCGGGCCATCCTCAAGGGCGGCCAGTTTTGAGGATGAGTGGCGGGAATGTGCCGGTCCATCCTCAAGGGCGGCCAGTTTTGAGGACGAGCGGTGGGAATGTGCCGGGCCATTCTCATCGGAGGCCAGTTTTGAGGACGAGCGGTGGGAATATGCCGGCCCATCCTCATTGGATGTCAGTTTTGAGGACGAGCGGTGGGAATGTGCCGGGCCATTCTCATCGGAGGCCAGTTTTGAGGACGAGCGGTGGGAATGTGCCGGTCCATCCTCATTGGCGACCAGTTTTGAGGACGAGCGGCGAGGATGTACCGGCCCATCCTCATCGGAGGCCAGCTTTGAGGATGAGCGGTGGGAATGTGCCGGCCCATCCTCATTGGAGGCCAGTTTCGAGGATGAGCGGTGGGAATATGCCGGCTCATCCTCATCGGTGGCCAGTTTTGAGGACGAGCAGTGGTTATTTGCCTGCCGAAAGGTATTCTTTCAGTGCTTCCACGTAGTTGCTGAAGGCTTGCTGGCCTGCCGGGGTGATTCTGCAGGTGGTGCGGGGCATCTTGCCCTTGAAGCCTTTCTCGACGGTGATGTAGCCGACGGTGGTGAGTTTGTCGATCTGTACGCTCAGGTTCCCGGAGGTGGCACCTGTCTGCTTTTTCAGATAGGTGAAATCGGCATCATCGGAGCCGGCCAGGATGGACATCACCGCCAGCCGGAGCTCCGAATGAAGGATAGGGTCTAACTTGGGGAACATGGGCTACTTGTACTGAATCTTCATGATAAATCCGGTCACCAGGAGGAGGACGCCGCCCAGCGTGAAGATGAGAAGCTGTGCCTCGCTCTTGACCAGCAGGGCAAATAC
>OCTW011547668.1_pt1 | contig 13623 bp, 17 predicted proteins | sample 1539671 | NCBI WGS metagenome assembly OCTW01 (sample SAMN02144230, study PRJEB22623) | gut metagenome | biome: sheep rumen | host: Ovis aries | place: New Zealand | reverse complement strand
TGTTTTTATTAATTTAAACTTATTATTTTAATTTTACTATAAACAGTTAAGTTTATATACTATGTAATGTAACATTAACATAAGTAATTAGTTTTTAACATAATTACTAATGTACTTAAATACTTTTTGCAAAAATGAATTAATTTGTGGGAATACTATGAGAACCATGATTAAATATTTAAGACAAGAGCTCAAGATGAGCCAAAAAGAACTGGGGGATAAAGTTGGAGTCACCCGACAAACCATCAATGCGCTGGAAAATGGTAGGTATAATCCATCTTTATTTTTAGCATATGAGATAACCCAGGTTTTTAATAAAATGATGTTTAAAGGAGATCGAGAAAAGTATTTTGTTATGGAAGAAATATTCATTTTCGATGATGATTACTATTAGGTGATAAAAAATGATTTTAGATATATACAAAGATGCACTAGAATATTCAGCTAAGGACTGGAAGACATTAGTGATTCTGGGAGTAATATGTTTATTCAGTTTCTTATTTCTGCCTGCATTCTTGATTACAGGATTTAATTACAGAGTTATTAATACTGCAGTACATGGAATAATCAACGGAAGAGATCCTCTTCCAGGCTTTGATGACCCGATTGACATGTTTATTGATGGTGTAAAGGTTGTAATTGTTCAGGTTATCTATTTGCTTGTGCCGATGATTATATTTTTAGTCTTTGCACTTATTGCAGGCCATATATCTGGAATTGCATCAGGCGTGCTAATATTTATCGGATGTTTGATTACATTGGTTGTTGGCGTGGCCGCATGCTTGATGAGTCAAATGGGAATATGCCATATGGCATATAATGACGGAGCATTTTCAAAAGCGTTTGCCTTAAGTGAAATAAAAGAAGTGATTGATGAAATCGGATGGTTTGAATGCATTCTAACCTATATTGGACTGATAATCATAGTCTTTGTCATTTCGGTTGTTGTCACTACACTCATTGGAATCATATTTGCATTATTCGGAGTTTCCGGTGCGTTTTTAGGTGTTGATCCAAGCGGAATACTTCTGTTAGGAACATTCATCAACTCAACAATAGCAATGTTTATTGTTGGACCATACTTAAGCATATTCGCATCAAGGTCAATGGGATTACTATATACAATGCAAATATAAGGTGATTATGATGGCAAGTATAACTGACTGTGTAGTTGAAGGATTAAAATATCCTTTCAAGGACATTAATAAACTCTTAATCTTTGGAGTATTGTTCGCAGTAATAAGTGCATTATCAACATTCATTGGCGCAAAATCTTTGGATATTTTCAGAGCCGCTGTGCATATAAATGAAATGAACAATGGTACTCTTTCACAAATACCATTTTCACAATTGCCAACAGGCGACATTTATCTTGTAGTGGGCTTGACTATTGTTGCCTTTATCGTCTCATTGCTGATAATGGGATATCAATATGATATTATAAAGTTCTCAATCAATAAGAAAGAAGACCTTCCAGGATTTGGTGACATATGGGCAATGTTTGTAAATGGAATAAAATATTTCATTGTCATCTTGGCATATAATATCATTCCAATGCTCGTTTTAGTTGTTGGAACAGCATTTACAGGGGAATCATCAGTATTGCCAATTATCATCTTTATTTCAATGCTATTGTTTATAATTGCATATTTCCTCCTTCTCATGGCATTAAACAACATGATTGCCCATGATAGTCTCAAAAAGGCATTTGATTTTAGAGAGATAATTGATAATATTTCAAATCTTGGACGGGGAAAGTATGTTGGAATAATCTTGTTCACACTAATTGTGATGATGATTATTTCAGTTGCAGTAGGCTTCATACTAAGCTTTATAACAGTATTGTTCGCAGCAATTATCAACAATCAGGCATTTGTCATATCAATAGTTATTGCGATAATCGAAGGATTGTTCATAGACTCTTATATGGGATTATTCTTCAACAGAGTATGTGGATCAATCTATAGGGAATCAATAAAATAGCTGGAATGTTTTTAAACATTCCACTTTATTTTTTTTAATGTTATTTATTGGAGGTTTTAGCCATGGCAGACTATGTCATCGAAACAAAGGATTTGTCAAAAATATATTCCAAAACTAAAGTTGTAGATTCTATAAATATGCATGTTGAAAAAGGTAAGATCTATGGGCTATTGGGTAAAAACGGAGCCGGAAAGACCACAACAATGTGCATGCTTTTGAATCTCACATATCCAAGCAGTGGAGATGTATTCCTTTTTGGAAAAGATCCTAAAAAATACTCAAAGGAAATTTACCCAAAAATAGGTTCCATCATTGAAACTCCTGGATTTTATGAAAATTTAACCGCTTATGAAAACTTAAAAATCATTGCGAAGCTAAGGGGCGACTATAATCCGGTCAATATCAATTCAGTTCTTAAAATGGTTAATTTGGACAATGAGAAATCAAAAAAATTCAAGGATTTTTCGTTAGGCATGAAGCAGCGTCTAGGAATAGCTGCAGCAATAATGCATAGTCCAGAATTGCTTATTCTTGATGAACCAATCAACGGTCTTGATCCATTTGGAATCAAGGAAATAAGAGCATTGCTTAAAAGGCTATCCCATGAATTCGGAATAACCATTTTAATTTCCTCCCATATCCTAAGTGAAATTGAAAATATCGCTGATGTAATCGGCGTCATGGATGGGGGCATTTTGATTGAAGAGTTTACACGTGATGACCTGTTTAAAAAATTGAATAAACATGTCGAATTCGAAGTATCAGATGTTGATTTGGCAGCCAATATTTTAAAGAAATTGGAACTTGAAGAGAATGATGATTTCACATTCAGTGAAGATGGAAAAATCTGTCTGTATTCTCATTTGGAAATGAGGGATAAGTTCAATGCATTATTTGTCAAGGCAGGCATCGACGTTAAAAAAGTGAACTTATGTGAAGAAAACCTGGAAGAGTTCTTTACACGATTTGTTTCTAATACTTAAGGTGATAATATGTTAACTTTTATTAAAATGGAATTTCTAAAGCTTAAAAGATCAAATATATTTTTGCTGAGCTTAATGGGGGCGGTTCTTCCTCCTTTGTTAATGTTTATTGCAGTTTTTGCATTTGATGAGGGAAGCACTTTCGACATGCTGTTCACCAATGTGAACATGTACATGTCAGCATTGTTTGCAATCATGCTTTTTTCAATAATGATATCATATCTATTCGGAAGGGAATATAACGAACATACCCTAAAGACCATGATGACCATTCCAATATCAAGAGGAAAATTCCTCATAAGCAAATATGTGATGTTTCTTGTGTGGATTTTAATTCTGACAGTAGTTACAAGCCTTTCATCACTTGTCTTCGGTTTCATTGCAGGTCTTGAAGGATTTACATTAAAACTGTTTATAGATAGCTTTGCACAGCTTCTGTTTGCAAATGTCCTGCTGTTTTTAACATTCTCTCCATTTGTATTCATTTCATTATTAATTACAAATATGGTGCCTGCAATGGTTGGTGGCGCAGGTTTGACACTGGTGAATATGCTTATTTATGGCCAGAATTGGGCTCCGTATGTGCCTTGGGTTTGTCCGTATCTAATAGCCTCAGGTGAAATAGCGGAATATGCAACAAGCCCAACAGTATCCTATGGAGTTATTTTAGTCACTTTCTTAATTGGTTTGGCAATTTCATACATTTACTTTACAAAGACTGACCTTGCCATATAATATTAGTCTTCAAATGCTCTAGGCATTGATTTAAATATGATAGTGGTAAAATATAGTTGATGGTGATATGATGAATGATTTTGAAAACCAAAAATTCTGTCAATCATGTGCAATGCCTATGACCGATGAACTTTTTGGAACCAATGCAGACGGCAGCAAAAATGAGGATTACTGCATGTACTGCTTTAAAGACGGTGAATTCACTTCAGACATGACAATGGATGAGATGATGAATTTCTGCATTGACAAAATGGTTGAAGTTCATCCTGAAATTGACAAGGCCGAAGCAAGCGCAATGATGAAGGAAGTATTTCCTAAATTGAAAAGATGGGCAAATGATTAATTAGCTCACTTTTTTTCTTTTTCTTTTTTTAAAAATTTTAAGTATTATTAGTTTATAATATTATATCATGTGTTCTATTGTTGGCCTTCAAGGCAATTTTAAGGGAAATGATATTGTAAAAATGCTTAAAGCCTCAAAAAACAGAGGTCCAGATTCATCAGGAGTTTGTTTAGATAAGATTTATACAGACATTGACTTGGATGAATTCAGTGATGATAATGATTATGAGATAGCTTTTGGCCACAATCTGCTTTCAATCTATGATGTAAATGAAAGAGTATCAAGAACACAGCCAATTTCAAATGATAATTTAACTTTAGTTTTCAATGGGGAGATATATAATTTCCGAACAATGAGGAATTTCTTAAGCAAGGTGGGCGTTGAAGAGGAAATCACCTCCGACAGCGAAATTTTACTGTATCTAATTGATTTTTATGCCAAAAAACTTGATTTGCTTAAGGCAGTTCAGGCAGCAATCAGATTAGTTGACGGTGACTATGCATTTGCAGCATATGACGGGGAAAATCTGGCAATTGCAAGAGATCCGTTAGGAGTAAAGCCGTTGTTCTACTCCCAGAATAATGAGCTTAAGGGATTTGCATCATCCAGGCAATCATTAAGGGAAGTTGGCTTCACTGGCATTGACACATTAAAACCGGAACACATACTTTACAACTGGGAGGATATATCTCCGGCGCAGGCAATCTATGAAAAGATCTTTGATGGTGACGTAGCTAAAATAGACAAGATGTTAAGGTTAAGCGTTATTAAAAGGGTTGAAGGATTACGTGAGCTTGGTGTAATATTTTCAGGGGGTCTTGACAGTTCATATCTGGCTTTGCTTTTAAAGGAGATTTCAGAAAATATCCCACTTAAAGTCAAGCTTTATGCGGTAGGTGCCGAAGGGTCAAAAGATGTCGAAGCGGCAATTTACGCTTCAAAATTCCTGAATATGGATTTGGAAATCTGTGAAGTCACAGAAGAATTGGTTCGAGAAGCGCTGCCTCAAGTTGTCAAAGCCATTGGGGATGACAATCTGATGAAGGTGGGTGTCGGACTGACCACTTACTTTGCAACCAAGATGGTGGCTGATGACGGCATTAAGGTAGCCATTTCAGGTCAGGGTGCTGATGAGCTCTTTGGAGGATATAAAAGATATCTTAAAAGCTTTGTCGACGGCACTCTAAACTATGATTTGAGAGTTGACATTTCAAACATGTATCATGTCAATTTGGAGAGGGATGACGCATGCTCCATGCTCAATGGTGTTGAGTTAAGATTGCCATTTTTGGATAAGACTCTCGTGGAGTTAGTGTTAAACATTCCAGACAACAAAAAGATTGTTTCAATGCATGATGATATGAGAAAAAGCATCTTGAGAAAATTGGCATTTGAGGAAGGCCTTGACTATGAGATAGCTTACAGGCCCAAAAAGGCAGCCCAATATGGGACAGGAATCGATAAAATCTTAAGGAAGAAGATTATTAAAGATACAGATATTTCAAAATATCTGGAATAATATTTTCCATTTTCTTTATTTTTCTATTTTTAAAAGAATTTTTCATAATTAAATCAATTTTGATAAGTTATTTATTAAAATAAAAGTTTTTATATCTGTAAACTTAATATAAGGATTAAACTGTAACTCCTAAGTCCAGGAGGTGATGTTATGAATTTCATTAATATTGCCATGAGTTTGATTCGATATTGTTTTTTGATGAGAGCTCCACTTGGTAATCTAACTAACAAAATAGGGGGACCCATTGTGTATATTCTAAGCAAAATTAGAATGACATTGGTTTTAAATATCACATTAATTTGGTATTTTACCATTGTATTCACATTGGTATTATTGAATATGATGTGAAGCCATAATATCCTCCTTTAAATTGTGGGGATATGAATTAATAAGTCTTTAGTTTTTGATAATCTTCCGATTGTCTTTGGGTTCAGTTTTCCTTATTAATAACCATTCCCTACAATTTAAAAAATTTAGGTTAAATTTATATATTAATTTTTATAATACAGTTAATCAGAGTTTTAAACTCATTGGATTTTAAATCCAATTTTGTTAGTTAGAGTATCAATATCTTCGGAAGATTGTAGGATTTTATCCTACAATGGATATTGATTTTTCTTCTATTTTTTCATGTTTTACTAATTTTTAGGGTATTTATTTTATGAATTCAAATCTTTACATTTATTAATATCAAAAAACATAATAATTATATTATTAATTAATTAAGGAGTTTTATGTTATGACAATCGAAAAAGATGCAGAAGATATCATTGAAAAATTCTCAAAAATATTAGAAGATATTCCAGATTCAGATGAAACCTGGTACATTACTGATAATTTAAACTTAACACGTGACGATGAATCCCACGAAAAAAATCCTGAAAAAATATTGAGAAATGCTAGAATTGATAAAGACGGAAATCTAGTTGTTAAAAAAGCAGATTGGACAAATTAAAGTGATTTATATGAGGATGGACTTAGTTATAGAACTTTTAGATTCTCCAGGACAATTGATTAAAGCGTTAGAGCCAATCAGCAGTCTTGGAGCTAATTTAGTAACTGTTATCCATAAAAGGGACTACAAAAATGACAATGGTAACGTTCCGGTTCAGCTCACCATAGAAGGAGAACACGAAGACCTCAAAAATGTGGTTAACAGATTTGAAGAGTTAGGATTCACCATCATTGAAATGGATGGGGTTGTCAAAAAGGAAAAAATAACCACAATATTCTTCGGCCACATTGTCGACCAGGACTTAAGGGACACTATGGATAGAATTAATGAAATTGATGGCGTTGTAATTGTTGCATTTGATATTAAATTGAATGGTGAAGAAAAATCCACCGCATTAATTAATATTGAAGCGGATATAGGTTTAAAACAAACAGTATTTAATAGAATTGCAGAAATTGCAGAGGAAAAGGAATTACTCGTAATTAATGAAGTTTAAGTGATGATTATTATGGATGAATGTAAAGTCATTATCATGGGATTCGGCTCAGTGGGCCAAGGTGTAGCCAACGCCCTTTCCATGAAGAGGGATTTGATTAAAGATAAAACTGGAGTCGACATTAAGGTTGTCGCTGCAGCAGATTCATCTTCATCTGCAATCTCACAAGATGGATTGGATGAAGAATTACTCGTAAAAACTAAAAAAGAAGAAGGAAAATTATCAGCATATCCTGAATTCGGATCTGATAAGAATGGTGCAGATGTTCTCGATGCTGTTGAATATGATTGTCTTATAGAAGCAACTCCTACAAATATTAAAGATGCAGAACCTGCATTATCATTAACACTCAAAGCATTTGAACAAGGAAAAGATGTTGTAACATCTAACAAGGGACACTTGGCACTCAAATTCAAAGAAGTTGTCGGTGCAGCTGAAGAGGCTGGCGTAGAATTCAAATATGAGGCTAGTGTCGGAGGTTCAATGCCTATTATCAATTTCACAAGGGATACATTGTCATCCTGTGAAATCAAATCAATCAAAGGTATCCTGAACGGTACCACAAATTATATTCTATCAAGAATGACCTCAGAAGGCTCTGAATATGAAGTCATCTTAAAAGAATCCCAGGAATTGGGAATTGCAGAAACCGACCCAACCCAAGATGTTGAAGGAATTGATGCAGCTTGTAAAACAGTAATTCTTGCAAATTCCTTATTAGGAATCGATGCAACCTACAGTGACGTTAAGGTAGAAGGTATTTCAAACATCAACTCACAAGCTATTGAACTTGCTAAAAAAGACGATTACTTAATCAAGTTGATAGCAGAAGTATCTCCAGATAATCTACAAGTATCTCCTCGTTTGGTCAAAAGGGGAAGCTCTTATGATGTAAGCGGAACATTGAACATGGCTACTATCAAAACTGATTTGGCCGATGAGGTATCTGTAATTGGACTTGGAGCAGGATCTCTTGAAACTGCTTCTGCGATGTTGACTGATTTAATTAGTATTTTGAAAAATAAAAACTAATTAAATATTTTTTTTACTTTTTTTGATAACATGAAATACGTAATTTTTATTCCAGATGGGTCTAGCGACCTTCCACTAAAAGAAATTGATGGTAAAACTCCTTTGAAAGTAGCAAATACTCCAAACATTGACAAATTGGCCAAAGCAGGTTATGGTGGTTTAACCAATAATGTTCCTGACGGATACACTCCAGGTTCAGATGTGGCCAACATGAGTATTTTCGGATACAACCCTGCTGATTACTATACCGGCCGTGGACCGCTTGAAGCAGGAAGCATGGGAATCGATACAACTCCATGCGATGTGATATTCAGATGCAATACCATAATGGAAAAGGACGGAATGATGGAAGACTTCAATGCAGGTCACATCACATCCGAAGAGGCAGAAGTATTGATTAATGGATTGAATGATTATTTCAAAGAGAAATATCCTGACTTTAAAGGTAAATTCTATCCGGGAATCAGCTACAGACATTTATTTGTATACTCCTGCGATTCTGTTGAAGATGCAGAGATACTTTCCAATCTAAAAACAATGCCTCCACACGATATCGCTAATGAAAAATTAGCGGACAACCTGTTTGGAGAATGTGAGCTTGCTCAGGAAATCCAATCAGTAATGTTTGAATCACAGGAATTCCTGAAAGACCATGAGGTAAATCAGAAAAGGGAAATCCCTGCAAACATGGTTTGGCTATGGGGACAAGGAGTAACACCTAAGTTGCCTGACTTCAAGGAAACTTACGGTCTTGATGCATCAGTAATCACCGGTGTGGACTTGCTTAAGGGAATTGGTGTATTTGCAGGAATGGAAGTCATTGATGTTCCTGGAGCTACCGGATTTTTCGACACTGACTATAAAGCTAAAGGCGAATATGGTATTGAGGCGCTTAAAAGGAATGATGTTTTGTTTATCCATATCGAAGCTCCTGATGAAGCGGGACATGCTCAACTTTTAGATGAAAAGGTAAAAGCCATTGAAAGAATTGATGAATTTATTGTAGGGCCTATTTTAGACAGTCTAAAAGGCCAGGACTTCAAGGCAGCAATCTTGCCTGATCATCCGACTCCAATTGACATTGGAACTCACACCCGTGACGATGTGCCTATCATATGGTATTCCTCACTTAGAGAAGGGGATGAATGTGAATCATTTGATGAGGAAGGTGTCTTGAAAGGATCTGCTGAGAAAAAAGAAGGATACAAATTAATGCAAAGATTAATCGATGATGATTTTTAGATTGAGGAGGTAGTTATATGAAAGTAATTCTTGTTAACGGAAGTCCAAATAAAAATGGATGCACCTACACTGCACTTTGTGAAGTTGAAAAAACATTAAACGAAGCGGACATTGAAACTGAAATATTCTGGATTGGAACAAAACCAATCATAGGATGCACTGCATGCATGAAATGTAGGGAAAAAGGAAAATGTACCTTTGACAAAGATGTTGTAAATGAGTTCACAGAAAAGGCATATGAAGCTGATGGATTCATATTTGGTTCTCCTGTTTATTATGCAGGTGCAACCGGAGCAATCACTTCCTTTTTAGACAGAGCATTCTATTCAAGCTCACAGGGAAATGGTCTTGAGGCTTTTAAACATAAGCCTGCTTCTGTAATCTGCTCTGCAAGAAGGGGAGGAACCACTGCAACTTATGATCAGCTAAACAAGTATCTGGGAATTTCACAAATGCCGATAATCTCATCATTTTACTGGAACATGGTTCATGGAAACACTCCAGAAGAGGTAAAACAAGATTTAGAGGGTCTTGCTACCATGAGGCAATTGGGCAGAAACATGGCATTTTTCTTGAAATGTATTGAAGCTGGTAAAAAGGATGGTTTAACTCCTGAAGAGGAACCTAAAATAGCTTTTAACTTTATAAGATAACTTATGAATATATTCAAAACACCTGAAGGATATCTATACTCAAACAGGGCATTATTCTACTTGTTCATTCCTCTTTTAATTGAGTATGCCTTGGAGTTTTTCGTAGGTCTTGCAGATTCGATAATGGTTGCATCACTTGGAGAGGCTGCAATTTCAGGTGTTTCCCTTGTTGATTTTTTAATTCAACTTCTCATTTTTTCTTTTTCAGCACTTGCAACGGGTGGTGCTGTTGTGGCCGGTCAATACTTGGGTGACAATCAAATAGACAAGGCTCAAAATGCTTCCACACAGCTTGTTTGGTTTTCAGCATTATTGTCTGTAGCATTAATGATTTTAGTGCTTATATTGAGACAGTTCCTAATAGGCATTTTGTTTGGCCAGATTGAGGCAGACGTATGGCATAATGCCGAAGTTTATTTATACATTGTGGCACTGTCAATACCATTCATAGCAATATACAATTCCGGAGCTGCAATTTTCAGAACAACCAATGATGCATACTTGCCTATGAAAATAATGCTTGTCTGTGATGTTTTGAATGTAATTGGAAATGCATTCTGCATTTACTATTTGGGTTGGGACGTTCGTGGAGTGGCGATTCCGACAGTAATATCAAGAGTCGTTGCAGCGCTTGCAATAATTTACTTTGCAGCTGACGAGGATTATAAGCTACACATTAAAAGAACCTTGAGGCATAGATTTGACTTTAAGGTACTTAAGAAAGTTTTAAATGTAGGCATTCCCTACGGTATTGAAAACGGACTCTTTCAGTTAGGCAGAGTCCTGATTTTAAGCCTGGTTTCAACATTCGGAACAATGGCAATAGCAGCAAATTCAGTGGGATATGCTATTGGAATATTTTCAGTCTTGCCGGGCTTTGCAATCAACCTAGGATTGACTGCAATAATATCAAACTGCGTTGGAGCAAACGACTATGAGCAGGCCAGATATTATAACAAGAAATGCTTAATGATTGTTTATGTTTCACATCTTGCGATAAATCTTTTAATCTTTGCAGTCCTGCCATTGATTTTAGGCATCTACAATTTATCTGCCCAGACTGCTGCGATGGCAACTGAAATGATAATCTGGCATGGAATATTTGCAATTATAATCTGGCCATTGGCATTTACAGTTCCCGCCACATTCAGGGGAGCTGGTGATTCAAAATCAGTAATGTATATCAGTCTGATTGTAATGTTCACCTGCAGGATTGCCCTTTCATATGTAATAGCCGACTGGATGGGCATCGGAGTGTTTGGAACATGGATAGCAATGTTCATCGATTGGTTTGTAAGGGCAGGAATTTATATTTACAGATACTTCTCAAATAAATGGACAGAATATAGGGTGGTTTAATGGGTGATATTAAATACAAAAATACACATAAATTCAGTAAAAAAGAGCTTGAGGACTTGTTTCTATCCGTTGAATGGTCTTCAGGTCACTTTCCGGAAAAGCTAGTGATTGCAATGAAAAACTTCGACACGGTATTCTCCGCATGGGATGGAGATGCTCTCGTAGGTATGGTTTGTGCAATGGATGACGGCATAATGAATGCATATGTCCATTATCTGTTGGTAAGGCCGGAATATCAATTGAAAGGTATCGGAAAGGAATTGGTTGAAAGAATTAAGAATCATTATAAGGATTACATGCGCATTGTGGTTGTTGCATATGATGCAGAACTCAAATTCTATGAATACTGCGGATTTGAAAAGGCGGATGATGCAAGCCCGATGTTCATTACAAAACTATGGACATAGGTGTTAAAATGGTATTGTTTAGAGGAGACATCAAGTGTAAAAGCTTACAGAGGAGAACATCAATCAGTGTGATTCTGCCCGCAGACAACATTCACTTTTTACAGGACTCAGAAGATATTGTTCCGCAGCCATACAGGACTTTATACCTTCTTCACGGATTGTATGGCAGCGATGACATATTTCTTGCAAACACTTCCATCCAGAAATTTGCAGAGGATAACGGAATAGCCATTGTGATTCCATGCGGCGAAAACAGCTTCTATGTTGATGATGAAAAAAGGCATGCGTATTATGGTGAATATGTTGGCCAGGAGCTGCTGGACATCACAAGAAACATATTCCCTCTTTCCGACAAGCGGGAGGACACTTTCATTGCAGGATTTTCAATGGGGGGATACGGAGCAATCAGAAACGGGCTGAAGTATTCACAAAACTTTTCAAAAATCGGCATGATATCAGCGGCACTGATAACAGATGATATAGTTTCTTATGCTGATGATGACAATGTATTGCGTTCAAGGAGTTTTTATGAGTCAGTTTTCGGCGATTTGGATAAGGTTAAAAATTCGGATAAAGATCCAGAATATCTTATAGAAAACTGCGACAACATTCCGGATATTTTCATGGCTTGCGGTGTTGATGATTTTCTATACGATAAAAATGTCAGATTCTACGAGTTTTTAAGGTCTAAAGGTATCAAGGCGGAATTCATTGAGGCTCCCGGCGAGCACACATGGGAATTCAGCGAAAAATTCATCAAGGAATTCATTAAAACAATAACTTTATAACAGGGTAATAACAATTTAATAGTATACTCCTGAGGTGAGTCTATGAGAGAATGGCAAGTTGGTGATCCGATTGGTGACGGAAATGATATTGGAGTGCCCGATATACCTTATTTGGATTATTTAAAAGATAGGGATGATGATTATCAGGAATATGGGGGACGGGATTATAGTAGTGTCACTCATGACTATGAATATTGTATCAAAAGGGCAAGAGAATTTGCAGATATGGAAGAATATTATAAAGCAATTAATTATTATGATTTGGCATTGGAAAATTCATATCATGATGAAGATGCATTAATCGGTAAGGCGGAATGCTTAGAGAAATTAGGTGAAAAAATTGAAGCTGGTGCATGCTATGCTATTTTAGGCAATTCTAAGGATTTCCATGATGAAGAGGAGCTTGCTATAAAATATTATAAAAAAGCAAGTGAATTAAACCCAAACGATGAAGAATCAATTGAAAAAGTGGCTAATTTCTTGAGAAATTTGGAAAGATATTCCGAGGCATTATCTTATTATGAACGTGTTCATAATGAGTTTAGGGATTTGAATATTGCAAGGTGTTATGAGGGTTTGGGAAACTACGCTGAAGCTATTCCGTATTTCGATAAAACTACTCGGGAATTTCCTTTTTCTGACGATATTTTGGATGAAAAGTGTGAATGCCTTATTAAATTTAACCGTAAGGATGAAGCCATAAACTGTTATAAGGAGTTCATTGATTTTTTAATGTCAGAGGAATGTTATGAACGTGCTATCGAAAGAATAGGCCTGCTTTCAGAGATTATTCCTAATGATGAATTTATCGAAGATAGACGAAATAAATGTTTAAAAAACAAGGAAGAGCTAAATAAAAGACTTTCTAAGGTTTTAGAAGCTATTTCATCACATCATATGTATAACCCGAATGGTCTGGATGAAAATGATTTAAGGGGATTCATGGAATATGTTTCAGAAAAGTCAGGAGAGTCTATTGAAGATATTTTAAGATGGTATTCTCTTCCTATGGATGATTCACTTAATTTTCAGGTTAAGTGTAATGATATGCTTTATTATTCTCATTGGGTTTGTATTTTAAAGATGTATGGTTGTTATGATTAAATTAATGAGGGATGTTTTATGTTG
>OCTW011567306.1_pt1 | contig 13624 bp, 15 predicted proteins | sample 1539671 | NCBI WGS metagenome assembly OCTW01 (sample SAMN02144230, study PRJEB22623) | gut metagenome | biome: sheep rumen | host: Ovis aries | place: New Zealand | reverse complement strand
ATCACCGGATGGTCCCCGTGGGTGCCCCAGCGGGCCTGCATATAGTCCCCCTGGGCGGGGCTGGTGGGAAGGCCCGTGGAGGGGCCGGAGCGCTGCACGTCCACCACCACGCAGGGGATCTCCGCCATGGCGCCGTAGCCCAGATTCTCCTGCATCAGGGAGAAGCCCGGGCCGGAGGTGGCGGTCATGGCCTTGACACCGGCGGCGGAGGCGCCCAGTACGGCGGCGATGGAGGAGATCTCATCCTCCATCTGGATGAAGTGGCCGCCCACCTGGGGCAGCCGCAGAGCGCTCTGCTCCGCGATCTCGGTGGAAGGGGTGATGGGGTAGCCCGCGAAGACGCGCATGCCGGCGGCAATGGCGCCCTCCACAGCGGCCTCGTTCCCCTGCATCAGGACAGCTTTCGACATCTTCACGACCTCCTCACTCTTCCAGATTCACAAGATAAATGGCGTAATCCGGACACCTCAGCTCACACATCCCGCAGAGGATGCACGCCTCCGGATCCTTCACCGTGACTTTTTCCTTTTGGATCTCCAGGACCTGCTTGGGGCAGAAGGCGGCGCAGATGCCGCAGCCCTTGCACCAGGCCGGCTCGATCACGAGTTTCTTTCTCCCGATCATGCTGTACTCTCCTTTTCGGGCCCTTCGTCCGCCGTCTCCCCAAGGGAGGGCGGCGCGGACCTCTTTCAGTTTATTAAACACCATATTCAGGAAAAAGGAAAACACTTCTTTCCTTGCTCTTGCCACAGGCAAATGCCTGTGGTATAGTAGGGGCGATTCACGAATCGCCCGCCATTATAGCTTTCCTGTTAGTCGGCGGGCGCTTCGTGAAGCGCCCCTACAGTCTCTCTGATTTCATGATCCTTATGGGGGTATCCTATGAATTTTCGCAATCTGCAATACTTCCTTGCCGCGACGGAGGAGAAGAACTTCACCCACGCGGCCCGGCGGCTCTATATTTCCCAGCAGTCACTCTCCGGCCATGTGGCAAAGCTGGAGGAGGAGCTGGGCGTCCCCCTCTTCGAGCGGGGGCCGGAGCTGAAGCTCACCTACGCCGGGGAGCGTTTGGCCCTCATCGCCCGGCAGATCTGCTCCCTGGAACAGGAGATCCTGCGGGAGGCGGGGGAGATCAGCGACCACCGCCGGGGCCGGCTGCGCCTGGGCGTGTCCTACACCTGCGGAAGGGCCATGCTGCCGGTGCTGCTGCCGGAATTTTGCAAAAGCCACCCCCTTGTGGAGATCAGCCTTATGGAGGGCAACCACCGCCAGCTCAACGAATGGCTGCGCCAGGGGGAGATCGATGTGCTCATCGGCTACATGCCCATCGACGTGCAGGGGGCCCAGGTCTCCGTGCTGCTGCGGGAGCGGCTGTTTCTGGCCTGCCCCCGGCCCTTCTCCCTGGAGGTCTTCTCCGGGGATGAAAATGCCATCCGCCGGGCACGGGAAGAGGGGGCGGATCTCCGGCTCTTCTCTGGCGAGCCCTTCATTCTCCTGAAAACCGGCAACCGCATCCGGGCCATGCTGGAGCATTACAGCCGCAGCGTGGGCTTTCTGCCCCGGATCCTGCTGGAGACGGAGAACATCGAGACCGCCTTTGCCCTGGCCCGGCAGGGCATGGGCATCACGGTGTACCCCGAGCTCTTCCTCCGGGCCCTCCACGCCGAAGAGGGCGGCGCAGACAGTTCTTTGGACCTCTTCCCCCTGCCCGGTGAGGGCAGCATGGGCGCTCTCGCCGTCGCCTTCCTGGAGAGCGGCTACCGCTCCCCGGCGGTGCTGGACTTCATCGCCCTCTGCCGCAAGCAGTCCGGCCTGTGGGGACTGTAGATGAGGGAAGAGAGAAGAGTGAAGAGCGAAAAGTGATAAGGAAACAGCAAACAAACGGTCCGCCTGGCTCTCCCCGCGTCGGGGAGAGCTGTCACGAAGTGACTGAGAGGGGCCGCTCGGTCTTAGCTCCCCTGTGCAAGGGGAGGCGGCATCCGGCGGCAGAAGTCAGAAGACTTGTTTCAATCCGCGCCCCGCATCCCCGCGTAGGGAGCGACCCCCTAATCGCTCCGTTTTCTCCCCTTGCACAGGGGAGCCTATAGCAAACGGAACAACCCCTCAGTCATCCGCCTTGCGTGAGACGGCGGCTGACAGCTCCCCTTGCACAGGGGAGCCTATTTGGAAAGGAGATTGTAATGAAAGAAGTTCTGATGTTTCACCTGGACAGCTGCGGATACTGCGACAAGGCCCGGCGGGCGCTGGACGAGCTCTTTGCCGAGAATCCCCGCTATCGGGACATCCCCCTGACGCGGATCGAGGAGTCCCGGGAGCCGGAGCTTGCCGACCGCTACGATTACTACGCCGTCCCCACCTTCTTTGTGGACGGAAAAAAGATCTTCGAGGCCAGGCTCTTCATGAGCTATGAGGACATCAAGGCCGGCGCGAAAGCCGCCCTGGACGCGGCGCTGGAGCCGTGAAACGCGGCTGCGCACTCGTCTCCCCTGCGCAAGGGGAGGTGTCGCCCGGCGTGTCACGCTCCGCCGGGTGACGGAGGGGTCGTGATCCGAGCTTGTTGCCGTGCGGGGACGGCTCGTCCCTCCCGCAGCCGGAAATAAAGATTTAAAAAATGTTCGGTGAACTCGCAGCTTATGCGAATTCGCCGAACATTTTCTCGCAATATGGCCAGGCCTCGCCGGGAGGGCACATACCCTCAGGGCACGCAGAGGCCCTCCCCTACGCTATGACCAGGGGCTTTGCGCTCTTTTTCCGCCTTTTCTCAAAACTCAGTCCCCCGGCATTTTGGGCAGGTCGATGTCCAGGTAGCTCTCCACGATCTGCATGACGCTGTCGTCCCGCAGGATGATGGAGATCTCGATGCGCCGGTTGGCGGCGCGGCCCTGCTCGGTCTCATTGCTCTGCACCGGTCGGGTCTCGCCGTAGCCCGCGGCGCAGAAGTAGCCCGCGTAGCGGGTGAGCCTGCCGTTTTTGCCGGCCATCAGGTAGTTGAGGACGGCGTTGGCCCGGTCGGTGGAGAGGACGCGGTTGTCCTCATCGGTGCCGGTGCTGTCGGTGTGTCCGGAGATGACGATGCTGTCCACATACTTGGCGTTGTTCTCGTCGGCCAGGAACTTCTGGAACACGTCGATCAGCTGGTCCAGGGCAGGGGAGGCCTCGGGCTTGATCTCCGAGGATCCCACGTCAAAGAGAATGCTCTCGCTGAGGATGATGTTGCCGTTGTCGCTGATGGAGACCTTGGAGGCGTCGCCCATGGTCTTCACCATGCTGTCCCGGATCTGCTCCAGGATGGACAGGCGCAGCACCGCGATGGTCTGCATCTGGCTGCGCATGGCAAGCAATTCCTCGGCTGCTGCCTTCATGTACTGCTCCTGATCGGCGATCAGAGCCTTCTGCTCGGCCAGCAGGGCGTTTTGCCCCGCCAGATCCTTCTGCTGCTGGGCCAAAGTCAGCTTGGCCTTGTCCAGGTCCACGGTGACCTTGTTGAGCTGATCCTCCGCCGCGGACACCTGCTGCAGCGTCAGCTTCAGGCTGTTCTGGGTGTCCTTCAGCTCGGTTTGGGAGGCGGTGAGGGCCTCCTGGGTGTCCAGCAGCTTTTCCTGAGTGCCGCTGAGCTCCTCCTCGGTATCGGCCAGCTTCCTCTCGGAGAGATTGAGCTGCTGCTCGGTGCTGGCAAGAGCGGCCTCGGTGTTCTGCAGGTTGTTGCCGGTGATGAGGTTCTGGATGTAGCTCAGCAGCATCACGAAAAACAGGATCAGCGCCACGGCGGACATCATGTCCGCGTAGGAAGGCCAGAAGCCCTGTTCGCCGTCGTTGGAGCGGACAAAGGCGTCGGACCGGCCCTTAAACTGTCTTCTCATGCTTGCCGCCTTCCTGGGACTTGCTTCCGCCCTCCATGCGGCGGTTGATCTCCCGCATGGCGCCGGCCAGGTCCCGCACCGCCAGGTCCATGCGCTCTACGCTGCCGCGCAGGTTGTAGTCCACCTCCGCGAAGTCGTGAACGCCCTCGTTGAATTTCTCCAGGCTCCTGTCCCAACCGGCGATGGCGTCCCGGTTCTCCTTGGCAGCCTGCACCAGGGCCAGGGAGGCCCCCTTGGCAGCGGCGCCGAAGTCGTCGGAGGCGGACTTCAAGGCCGCGATCATGCGGCGCACCAGGTCGGAGTCGTTCTTGGCAGCCTCGGTGTAAAGCTCCGGGGCCACCTCGGTATCCAGCCAGAGCTCCATCCGGGTCTCCATCTGCTCCCGGGCCGCCTGGGGATTGAAGATGGTCTTCAGAATGGTCAGCAAAATGGAGCAGCCAGCGCCCACCAGGGAGGTGTAAAAGGCCACGCCCATACCGGACAGGGCCGACAGCAGACCGCCGCCCACACTGTCCATCACCGAGAGCCAATCCTCCCCGTTGGAGTAGCGCAGCAGCTCGGTCAGGGACGCCACCGAAATGCTCAGGCCCAGGAAAGTGCCGAAGAGACCCAGGGTCACGAAGAGGGACACCGCGTTATTCAAAAAGCGCTCGCAAAACAGCAGTCCCGAGAGCTTGGCCCCCACCGTGTCGGAAATGATGGCAGGGGTATTGGTGTCCTGCCCGTATTTCTGATAGGCGTTGGTGTACTCCTCCAGCACCGCGGCGCGGAAGCCCCGCACCTTTTCCGGATCGCCCTTGGCCTTGCCCGCCAGCAGCTTGTAACGCAGATAGACGTGGAACAGCAGCAGCAGCGAAAGCACAAACAGCAGTCCGATCACGATCATGACCACCAGACCTGCGGTGGGCATGTTGGAAAGATGGATCATCGCATATCCCTCCCATCTAAGATTGCTCCATGATACCAAAAAGCGCAGAATGTGTCAAATCCGGCAGCTTCCTGTGGAATGCTGCCGGATCTTAGACGAAATCTGCGCTTTTTTGTTCCCTTATTTCAATTGATCACGCCTTCGGCGTGATACCGCACTTTTTCCCTCTTCCCTTTTTCATATCCTCTTCCACAACCGCACCACGCCCCGGTCGTTGAGCTGCCGGGCCGTCACCAGCAGCATGGGAAAGAGCAGCATGCCCCAAACGCTCCAGGTCCGCCAGCCCACATACATGGCCATGAGGGAGGCCAGCGGGTGCAGGCCGATCTGGTCCCCCAGGAGCTTTGCCTCGATGCAGCTGCGCACCAGGCTCACTCCGCCCCAGCTGATGAGCAGTCCCAGACCCCGGGCGCTCTGTCCCAGGAGCAGACAGCAGACGGCCCAGGGCACCAGCATGACCCCGGTGCCGAAGAGAGGAAGGGCATCCACCACGGCGGTAAGGGCTGCGATGGCGGCGGGAGAGGGGATCTTCAGCAGCAAAAAGGCCGCCAGCAGCTCAAAAAAGGTGATGCTCATCAAAATGAGCTGGGCCCGCAGCCAGCCGCCCAGACTTCCCTTCAGATCCTCCCCCATACCCGTGAACCGCTGCTTCCAGCTCTGGGGCACCTGGGCCTCCAGGAAGGCCAGGACCTTGGGAAAGGAGGCGGAGCAAAAATAGCTGCCGATCCCGGCGGTGATCACAAAGAGCAGCAGATCCGGGCTTTTTCCGGCCAGCTTCCCCACCGCATCCAGCGCCCATTGGCTCAGCAGCACAGGCAGGCCGTACAGACTTTCCCCCACCGCGTCCAGAGCGCGCCGCAGGGTGTTCTCCAGCTCCGCAGGCGCCTGGGCGATCAGGGAGAGCACCCGCTCCTCCAGATGCCCCAGGGCTTGGGCCAGGCCGGTCATCAGGGCGGGAGCTTCCTGGGCAAAGTCCGACACCGCCGCCACGCCCCAGCCGATGAGAGCGCCGCAGCCCCGCACCAGCAGTGTGAGCAGGCCCAGGTCCACCAGGCCCGCCGCGGCGCTTCTGGGCCAACCCCTGCGCACCAGGGAGCGCACTAGGGGCTCGATCAGGGCCGCCAGGGCAAAGCCCAGCAGAAATGGCGCACACCAGGGCAGCAGGAACCTGATTGAGAGCCACAGGCAAACCAGGACCGCCCCCACAGAGAAAAAGCCTCGCAGCCGGTGCCTCCCCATGGTCATCCTCCTTTCACTTTTTTCTTTATTATTTCTGTCGCCGCACCATTTATGCGCCGCACCAGCGCGGCTTCCGGCGCGTAGAATGGAGCGGCCGCCCTTGCGGCCATGGGAGGAATTTCCATGCTGATCGTACAAAAATTCGGCGGCAGCTCTCTGGCGGATCTGCAGCGCCTCCGCCGGGCGGCAGGTATTGCCGCCGAGGCCCGTCGCCGGGAGAATCAGGTGGTGCTGGTAGTCTCCGCCGCGGGGAACAGCACCGACGAACTGCTGTCACTGGCCAGGCGGATCCTGCCCCACCCGCCCCGGCGGGAGCTGGACGCCTTGCTGGCCACCGGAGAGCAGCGCTCCGCCGCCCTGATGGCCATGATGCTGGAGAGTCTGGGCTGTCCTGCCCGCTCCTTTTCCGGCGCCAGGGCCGGGATCCATACCGACGGAAACTTCGGGGAGGCCGCCATCCTCCGGGTGGAGCCGGAGGCTCTGCGCCGCAGCCTTTCGGACGGGGAAATCGCCGTTGTCGCAGGCTTTCAGGGCCGCTCGCCGACGGGAGAGGTGGCCACCCTGGGCCGGGGCGGCTCGGACACCACCGCCGTGGCCCTGGCCGCCGCGCTGGAGGCGGAGCGCTGCGAGATCTATACCGACGTGGACGGCATCTGCACCGCCGATCCCCGTCTCATCCCCTCGGCCCGGCTCCTGCGGGAGATCGACAGCCGGGATATGCTGCGTCTGGCCCAGGCCGGGTCCCAGGTGCTGCACCCGGGCTCGGTGCGCCTGGCCATGGAGAAGACGGTGCCGCTCTGGCTTCTCTCCTCCTTTCGGGCGGGTGAGGGGACCCGGGTCCTGCTGCTCCCGGAGGAGCGGCGGCCGCCCCTTGCCGGGGTCACCCGGGACGAGGCGGGCAGCAGCGTAACGGTGGTGGGACGCGCCGCGGACCGTGCCCTGCTGGAGCGGCTGCGGCAAGAGCTGGAGCACAGCGGCATCCCGGTGCGCGACTCCCGGGCGGAGGAGGGCTGCGTCCGATTTACGGTCGCCCCGGCGCAGCTGCTGCCCGCCCTGGAGCTATGCCACAGAAAAATAGTGAAGAGTGAAAAGTGAAGCATGAAGAATTATGGTGTGCCGCTGTGCGCCACGGATCAGATTCCGTCGGCACGGCACACCTTTTTTCCTTGACATCAGAGGCTTCCGATCCCGGCTTGCAATCGGCTTTGCGCCGTGATACAATGTTTCCCCAGAAACAGAAAGGATCCTTCCCATGAACGAAAACTTTTTTGCCTATATCTCCCGCATGCGCTACATCGGCCGCTGGAGTTTGATGCGCAATTCCCTGCCGGAAAACATTCAGGAGCACAGCCACATGGTGGCCGTTTTCGCCCACGCCCTTGGCGTCATCCGCCGGGACGTGTTCGGCCGCCCCTGCGACCCCAATGCTGCCGCCGCCGTGGCTCTTTTCCACGACAGCAGCGAAATCCTCACCGGGGATCTGCCCACCCCCATCAAATACCACAGCGCGGAGATCCGGGAGGCGTACAAGCAGGTGGAGGACCTGGCCTGCCACCAGCTGTTGAACACCCTGCCAACCGAGCTGCGCCCGGCCTATGAGGAGCTGCTCATCGGCCAGACCCAGGAGGCGCTTCACGATCTGGTGAAGGCCGCGGACAAGCTCTCCGCCTACGTCAAGTGTATCGAGGAACGCAAAGCCGGCAACAACGAATTCCTCTCCGCCGAAAAGCAGAGCCGCCGCGCCCTGGAGGAGAGCGGGCTGCCCGAGGTGGCCTATTTCCTGGAGCACTTCATCCCGGCCTTTGAGAAGGACCTGGACGAGCTGGGCACCATAGAGTAGGGGCGACCTGTGGTCGCCTCCCGTCAGCAGATATGCGCAAAGGAGAACACAGATGGAAAACAGCAAGCTGAACCGGATCAACGAGCTGGCGGCCCTGGCAAAGCTCCGCCCTCTCACGGAGGAGGAGCTGGCCGAGCGGGACCTGCTGCGCAAAGAGTATATTGCCGAGTGGCGGCAGGGAGCCATGCAGGTGCTGGAAAACACCTGGGTCCAGACTCCCGACGGGAAGAAGCACAAGCTCACCGATTTGAAAAAGAAAAAATAAGCAACAACGGGGCTGCGGAAAAAGCGGCCCCGTTGCTGCTTTGCGCAGGGAGAGGGGAGACGATCGACACCTCATCCGTCATTCGGCGGCCCGTGACACGCCGAATGCCGCCTTCTTCTCAAGGAAAAGGCTATGGCGGGATCGCGGTTACTGGGAAGGCACATGGTAAACAGATGCGAAGGCACGTGGGAACCCGTTTTGCGTAAAAGAGGAAGCAGCAAAAAGAGACCGGATCTCTCCGGTCTCATTTTGCTTGTTGGATCGTATTAGTAGGCCACGCCCCAGAGCACCATGTGCTTGGCGGGCTTGCCGCAGCAGGCGCAGGTCTCCGCCAGCTGCTCCTGCTTGAAGGGGATGCAGCGGGAGGACATGCCAGCCTTTTCCTTCATGGCCAGCTCGCAGTCCAGCTCGCCGCACCACATGGTCTTGATGAAGCCGCCCTTTTCCTCCTGGATGGCCTTGGCCTCCTCCAGAGAGAAGGCGGGGTAGGTATGCTCCTCCAGGTTCTTCTTGGCCTTCTCGAAGAGCCCGTCGTGCACGGCCTGCAGAAGCTCGCCAACCTTCTGCTCCAGCTCGGCGACGGCGACGAAGGTCTTTTCGCCGTTGTCACGGCGGACCAGAACGCACTGGCCGTTCTCCATATCCCGGGGACCCATCTCCAGACGGAGGGGCACGCCCTTCATCTCATACTGGGCGCACTTCCAGCCCATACTGTTGTCGGAGGAGTCCATCTTCACCCGGTAGCCGGCGGCGGAGAGCCGGTCACAGAGGGCCTGGGCGGCCTCCAGAACGCCGGGCTTGTGCTGGGCCACGGGCACCACGATGATCTGCACGGGGGCCACCTTGGGGGGCAGCACCAGACCGTTGTTGTCGCCGTGGGTCATGATGATGCCGCCGATGAGCCGGGTGGACACGCCCCAGGAGGTCTGGAAGGGGTTCACCAGCTTGTTTTCCTTGTTGGCAAAGGTGATGTCAAATGCCTTGGCAAAGCCGTCGCCGAAATAATGGCTGGTACCGGCCTGCAGAGCCTTGCGGTCGTGCATCATGCACTCGATGGCATAGGTGGCCTGGGCACCGTTGAACTTCTCCTTCTCGGTCTTGCGGCCCCGGGTGACGGGCATGGCCAGCACGTCCTCGCAGAAGTCCGCGTACAGGTTCAGGATCTTCTGGGTGAAGGCCTCGGCCTCCTCGGCGGTGGCGTGCATGGTGTGGCCCTCCTGCCACAGAAATTCCCGGTGGCGCAGGAAGGGACGGCTGCTCTTCTCCCAGCGCAGCACGCTGCACCACTGGTTATAGCACATGGGCAGGTCCCGGTGGGACTGGATCACGTTCTTGAAATGCTCGCAGAACAGGGTCTCGGAGGTGGGACGCACGCAGTAGCGTTCCTCCAGCTCCTCGCTGCCGCCGATGGTGACCCAGGCACACTCCGGCGCGAAGCCCTCCACATGGTCCTTTTCCTTCTGCAGCAGACTCTCGGGGATCAGCATGGGCATGTACACGTTCTCCACGCCGCATTTTTTGAACTCCGCGTCCAGGATGCGCTGCATATTCTCCCAGATGGCGTAGCCATAGGGACGGTAAACGAACAGACCCTTGATGGAGGAATAGTCGATGAGCTCCGCCTTTTTGCACACGTCGGTGAACCACTGGGCAAAGTCCTGCTCCATATCGGTGATCTGCTCCACTTTCTTGTCTTTTGCCATGAGATAATCCTCTCTTTCCTTTAAGACCCTTGGATCTTGCCTGAAATTGTCAGGAAATTCATTGTATTCCCTCTTTTCCTCCTTGTCAAGGGCAGAATCCGGGCACTTTTCACGATTTTCCTTGACCTTCTGCGGGGAAGAGGATATAATACCTATGATTTGCCATAATGGACAGTCTGCCCCTGGGCCTGTCCGAAGCATTCGGAGGTGACCGAAATTAACAAGCAAAGATTTTTGCCGGAGCTTGGAAAGCTTTTGACCTTCATGGTAGAGGAAGACCGGCAGACGGCGCTTGGCATGTACAGCAGGCTCTTTGATGACGCCGAGGATGAACAGCAGCTCATGGATCTGCTGGTATCTCCCACCCGACAGGCGGTGGTGATCGCCCGGACCTATGACGCCAAGGAGCGCAGGCAGCAGCTGGAGGCGCCGGAAGAGATCGGCGGGGAAGAGACCCCGGCCTTCGTGCTGGCCATCGATAAGCTCTATCAGCAGGTCGCGCCCAAGCGGGATGAGTCCTGGAAGGCGCCGGAGGAAGCGCCCCTGGAGATCAACCAGTTTTCTCTCTTTGAGGATGAACCCCATCCCATCGATGATTCCGAGTATGTCCCCTTCCAGATCGAGGCGGATTCCGTCCCCATCGAAGAGGAAGTGGAAGAGCTGCCCGTAGAGGCGCCGGCGGCGCCGCCTGCGGAAGAGCAGGAGGAAGCTGTTCCTGCACCGGCGGAGGAGTCTGCCCCCGAGGAGGCCGAGGCGGAGGAGCCCCGCGACCTGGTGGAGGCGGTGCTCGGCCCGGATGCGGAAGAGGAAGAGGAGGCCGAGGAGGAGCCCGCTCCAGAGCAGAAGGCAAGCCGCTTGTCGGCAGAAGAGCCGGAGGAGGCCCCGGTGGTTCATCTGCCGCCTCAGGAGCTGCGGATGCCGGAGCGCAGGGCGCAGACGGCCAAGCTTTCCGCGGCGGACTACGATCTGGACTTCATCCCGGAGACCCGGCGTCAGCCCCGCGTCTTTTTGCTGATCCTCTTTACGATCCTGGCGATCCCTGTGACCCTGGCGGGCATCGCGCTGCTGCTGATCCCCACGGTGTTGGCTCTGGGGCTTGCGGTGCTGGTGATCATTCTGGGCTCCGCCACCCTGGTGGCAGCCTTCAGCGGCTTCCCCAAGCTTGCGGATCTGCTGATCGTGATCGGCACCTCGGTGATCGTGCTGGCCCTTGGTCTGCTGCTGCTTTGGGTGTTCGTCTGGTTCGTGGGCGGCGCCATCGGCGGGCTGATCCGCGCGGTGACCGAGCTGGGACGCAAATGGTGTTATGAGGAGGTGCCGGTATGAGCAAAGGCTGGAGAGTCATCGGTACCATCGTGGTGATCCTGGCGCTGCTGGGCGCCATCTGCATCGGCGTTGGCTTTATCACCGGCGGCGATATCGGAGATATCTATTCTACCCTCAATGTCCGCTACAATCTCATTGGACACTGGGAGCAGTATTCCCACTGGGCGCTGACCACGCTCAAGAATATCGCAGTGGGGGTGCGGGGACTCTGGTGATCCCGGGATCACGGAGAATGCCATGGAAGAAAAATACAAAGCTCTGCTGCTGGACCATCAGCTCTGTTTTCCGCTGTATGCCTGCGCCAGAGAGACCATCAAGCTGTATAAGCCTTACCTGGATGAGCTGGACCTGACCTATACCCAGTACATCACCATGATGGTGCTGTGGGAGCGGGGCTCCGTCTCCGTCAAGGAGCTGGGAGAGGCGCTGTATCTGGATTCCGGTACGCTGACGCCGCTGCTGAAGAAGATGGAGGCCAAGGGCCTGTTGACCCGGCGGCGCAGCACCGAGGATGAACGCAGCCTGATCGTGACCCTGACCGAAGCGGGACGGGATCTGCGGGACAGGGCCGTGGACGTCCCCGCGAAGATGTCCCGCTGCGTGGCTCTGGAGCCTGGGGAGGCCCTGGAACTGTACCGGCTCCTGTACAAGCTGCTGAAGCAGAACGGCAAGGAAGAATAAAACTGATCCCGTGAAAACGAAGTTTTCACGGGATCAGTTTTTAGTTTCTAGTTTGTAGTTTTTAGGGGAAGATCCCTTCAGCAAGCGCGAACAGCGGGAAGCTTTGGCGAAGACATGGATTCATCAGCGTTATCCTTGCGAGCCGGGTTCGGAACGCTTCCAGAAACTATGCTCTAAAAACTAAAATCTAAAAACTAAAAACTAGAAGAAGCTCCGCTTGGGGCGCTTGCGGCGCTGGCAGGTCTCCTGCAGGTCCACCAGCACGATGTCCGAGCCGATGCGCACAATGGCGGTCCAGGGAAGCACATAGTCATCCTCCCGGCCCAGAAGGCCGAAAAGCTTGCTGCGTCCCGGAGTGATGAGAGAAGTAAGCCGCCCCTCCTTGTCGTCAAACTCCGCATCGCACACATAACCCAGGCGAAAGCCGGTGTGCACATCGATGACCTCCTTGTAGCGGAGATCCGAATAATAGCCGATCATCCGAGCACCTCCTCCTGCTGAAGAGTATATGGCGCCTTTTGTCTGACTATGTCTGCTGCGTGTTTCCGTTTTTGGGAATGGAGATGGTGAGAATCAGGGCGTCCTCCGTCTCCTGCTTCTGCATGTCCGCCTGAACGCCGCCCTGCTTCATCAGGTCCAGGCTGCGGTTCAGGGTGTTGAGAAAGAGCCGCAGGTCCTTGGGCACAAAGGTCCGCCTGGGTTCCTTTTTCTCCGGCGGGGAAGGGGGCGCCTCCTCCTTCGGGGCGAGAAGAGCGTCGATGTAGGCCTCGGCGGCGGCAACGGTCATGCCCTGCTCTAAAATGGCTGCCAGGGCCGCCCGCTGGCTCTCCCCGTCCGGCAGGCGCAGCAGGGCGCGGCCGTGCCGCTCGGAGAGCTGCTTTTCCCGCAGCGTCTCCAGCACGTCGGGGGGCAGCTTCAGCAGGCGGAGCTTGTTTGCCACCGCCGACTGGCTCTTGCCGATGCGGCGGGCGGCCTCCTCCTGGCGCATGCCGAACATGCGGATCAGCTTGTTGAGGCCCTCCGCCTCCTCCAGAAAGTCCAGATCCCGCCGCTGGAGGTTCTCCACCAGGGCCAGGAGCCCCGCGTCCTCCATGTTCACGTCGATGAGGATGCAGGGCACCTCCCGCAGCCCTGCCAGTTTTGCCGCCCGCAGCCGCCGCTCCCCGGCTACCAGCTCATACTTCCCGCAGCGCAGCCGCACCGTCAGCGGGTTCAGAATGCCGTAGCTGCGGATGCTGTCGCTGAGCTCCCGGAGCCCCGCCTCGTCAAAGTGCCGGCGGGGCTGCACCGGGTTGGGGGAGATGTCCTCCACCCGGAGGGATAGGATCCCGCCCCGGTGGACCCCGGGGCGTGTTTTCAATGCCTGCATGGATATGCCTCCCGTTTCCGTTTTTCCACTGTCAGCATACGCCGCGCTTGACGCAAAAGCTGCAAAAGGAAGTCGGCGGAGAGGCACGCAAGAAATCTTTTACAAACGGTGGCTGCTGTGCTATAATAAATCGGATATATACCTTGCGGAAAGGAGACGGCCATGTACAAACCCCTCGCCGATGAGATCCGACCCGAGTCCCTGGAGGACGTGGTGGGCCAGCGGCACATTCTCGGCCCAAACGGATTGCTGCGCCGCATCGTGGAGAGCGGGCAGATCCCCAATATGATCTTCTATGGCCCCTCCGGCACCGGCAAGACCACGGTTGCCCGCATCATCGCCCAGAAGACCAACCGCAGCCTGCGGAAACTCAACGCCACCACCGCCGGCATCGCCGACATCAAGCGCATCAT
>OCTW011619058.1_pt1 | contig 13630 bp, 11 predicted proteins | sample 1539671 | NCBI WGS metagenome assembly OCTW01 (sample SAMN02144230, study PRJEB22623) | gut metagenome | biome: sheep rumen | host: Ovis aries | place: New Zealand | reverse complement strand
CTCTGCTGTCGTTTTTAAAATCAATCTATATATCATTTCTGGTGATTGAGTAAACGCGTAGCGTCGTATCGAAATCACTGTAGGAAAAAAACGTGGTTTCGATACGGTAGGTGATTCAGCACCGTACTACTCAACCACCGAACTAAAGAGGTATCAATATGTCAAATTATAAATTCGAAACTTTACAATTACACGTTGGACAGGAAAGTGCAGATCCTGCAACAGATGCACGCGCAGTACCAATTTATCAGACTACATCTTATGTATTCCACAATTCAAAGCATGCGGCAGACCGCTTTGGTCTTGCTGATGCCGGAAACATTTACGGACGTCTCACAAACTCAACTCAGGACGTTCTCGAAAAACGAGTAGCTGCTCTCGAAGGCGGTTCGGCTGCACTTGCACTTGCTTCTGGAGCTGCGGCAATTACTTATACAATCGAGGCTCTGGCTGCAAACGGCGGTCACATCGTTGCTCAGAAAACAATTTACGGCGGAAGCTACAACCTGCTCGCACACACACTTCCTCAGTACGGCATCAGCACCACTTTTGTAGACGCTCATAACCTGGCAGAAGTTGAAGGCGCAATCAAGGAAAACACCCGAGCAATTTATCTTGAAACATTAGGCAATCCTAACTCAGATATTCCAGACCTGGACGCAATTGCAGCCATCGCTCACAAGCACGGCCTCCCGGTAGTTGTAGATAACACCTTTGGAACACCTTATCTCATCCGTCCGTTTGAGCACGGAGCTGACATCGTAGTGCACTCAGCTACAAAGTTCCTTGGCGGCCACGGAACAACTCTTGGCGGTATCATCGTTGAAAGCGGTAAGTTCAACTGGAAGGCGAGCGGCAACTATCCTCAGATTGCGGCTCCTAACCCAAGCTATCACGGAGTTTCTTTCTACGACGCTGTTGGTCCTGCTGCCTTTGTTACTTACATCCGTGCAATTTTGCTTCGCGACACAGGTGCGACAATCAGCCCATTCAACGCCTTCCTTCTTTTGCAAGGAGTTGAAACTCTCAGCCTCCGCCTTGACCGTCACGCAGAAAACACAAAGAAGGTTGTTGAATTCCTCAGCAAGCATCCAAAGGTAGAAAAGGTAAACCATCCTTCACTGACTGATCATCCGGACCATGCCCTCTATCAGAAATACTTCCCTAATGGTGGAGCAAGCATCTTCACCTTCAACATCAAGGGAGGCCGCGAGGAGGCCTGGAAGTTTATAGACAATCTTAAGATTTTCAGTCTGCTCGCAAATGTTGCGGATGTAAAGTCTCTGGTGATTCATCCGGCATCCACAACTCACAGCCAGCTCAACGACGAAGAGCTTGCAGATCAGGGAATTGCTCAGAACACAATCCGTCTTTCAATCGGTACTGAGCATATTGATGATATTATTGCAGACCTCGAAAAGGGATTTGCGGCTATATAAAAAGTAATACATATACTCCTGTAAAAGATTTTGCCCCGGAATTTAGAATTTCCGGGGTTTTTATTGTACTCACAAAATATAAATTTCTGTTATATTTAATAAAAAAATCTATGTTACTATTTACAGTAACATTAAAGTGTGTTACTGTAAATAGTAACAAGAGCAGGCGACCTCGTGCACATCCGCTTGTTCACAAACTAATTAATGAGGTAACCAAAATGGAAAAAAGAGTATTAAACGAAACAGAAAAAAAAGGTATCAGTCTTCAGGACCTGCTCCTTACAGCAGTATTACTTGCGGCCGGTGCTGTTCTTAAGTTCTTTGTAGGAACCTTTATCAACTTATTTGGAATGAAGCCAAATTTCATTATCGCAATGTACTGTATGGCAATTGTCATTATCAGACCAAAGGTTTATTACAGTCTGATTATTGGTATTATCGCTGGTGCTATCTGCCAATTCTTCCCGGGAACTCCTTATCTGAACTTTGCTTCTGAAGCAGCCGGCGCCCTTGCTATGGGTCTTTTGATTTATATCCCTGCTAAGACAAAGGGAATGAAGATTGGTCTTGCGGCAATTACGACTTTTGTAAGTACTGTGATTTCCGGCGGACTTTATACAGTGCTTTTGTTTGTATTCATTAAGTCTGATCCATCTGCTATGGCTGCTTATGTGCCTATCGTTCTTGGAACTGCTACTTTGAATGCGATTATTGTTGCAGCGCTTTATGTACCATTGATGAAAGCATTGAAAAAGGAAATTGTTGAAAGTGCTAAAAATGAAGAGTAACTAAAACACCAGATCTGTTACTCCCGTAGAAAATGACACTGGCCAACGGGGGGTGTGGTAAAGCTAAAAATTGCTTACGCAATTTTCTTAACGCTTTGCTATTGAACAACGGCCGCCAGCGGCCTTACACATGTTGTCGTCAGTCATTTTCTACTCCGTGTCAAATCTGGTTTCGATTTCTTTATTACATCACTGATTACACTTTCAATAATTCCATTTATTAACCAGGAAATAGAAATGATCGAAATACAGGAACTTACTTTTAAGTACAACGGGGCTAAGAAAAATGCTCTGGAGAAAATATCGCTTGAGATTGAAAAGGGCGGTTTTGTGGGAATAATCGGCGAGTCGGGTGCGGGAAAGACAACACTTTGTAACTGCATAAACGGGCTGATTCCTCACCACTACACCGGAGACTTTTACGGCAGTGTTAAAGTTGATGGAACCGACACCTTTGAAATTAATGCGGGAAAGCTTGCACTTAAGGTCGGCTCTGTATTTCAGGATATTGAAAGTCAGATTACCGGCTACTTTGTTGAAGACGAAATTCTTTTTGGTCTTGAAAACTTTGGTATCCCTGCTGATGAAATTGAAAGCCGAATTACAGGCTCGCTCGAAACACTCGGAATCAGCGAGCTTCGTCACAAGGAGATTTCTTCTCTCAGTGGCGGCCAGAAGCAGAAGGTTTTAATTGCGGCAATTCTTGCACTCGAACCGGATATTTTGGTTTTAGATGAACCTACCGGCGAGCTTGATCCTGCTTCTTCGGTTCAGATTTTTGAGATGCTTAAAAAGCTCAATGAAGAAAAGGGAATCACAATTGTTGTTGCAGAACAGAAAATCATGCTGCTCTGCGAATTTGTAAAAAAGTTAATTGTTCTTGAACACGGCACCTGCGTTCACTACGGTGAAATCAGATCTACCCTCACCCATCAGAGAGAAATGGAAGAGGCCGGAATTAATTGCCCGCGTGTTCTTACCCTTACAGGAAAAATGGTTGACCAGGGACTGGCACCCGCCGGCATGAAGGCTGAGGACAGGATTTGCCTGAATGCCCAAGAGGCTGCAGAGTTTGTGAAGAAGGTGCTTCAGTCATCAGCTAATACAGCAATGTCATTGTCCGGCTCGACCGGACAATCTACCCAAAACGGAGAAGCCCAGTCTGACAGCGATGTCGTTCTCGAGTTCTCACACGTCGGCTTTTCTTACAACGAAACTGCAAACGTCCGCGACCTGAACGTAAAGGTCCACAAGGGCGATTTTATTTCAATCATCGGTTCGAACGGAGCGGGAAAATCAACCTTCTCCAAACTTACAAACGGACTTCTTAAACCGAGCACCGGTGACGTACTTGTACTTGGCCAGAATACAAAAAAGCAGAAGGTCAGCGCTCTTGCAAAAAACATAGGCTTTCTTTTCCAGAATCCGGACCGACAGATTTGCTGCGGAACAGTTCACGAAGAAATTGCCTTCAGTCTGCGCAACAACGGAATCCCTGAAGCCGAAATTAAAGAGCGTGTTTCAAAAACGCTTAGCGAGTTCGGTTTTGACGGTGACACAGAGCCATTTAATATGAGCCGGGGCCAGCGCCAGAGACTCTGCCTTGCCTGCCTTATTGCTCTCAATCCGGAAATCCTGATTCTTGATGAACCGACTACCGGACTCGACTATCGCGAGTGTATGGAAGTGATGAGTAAGATCCGCGCCCTCAACGAAAGCGGAACAACAGTAATTATGGTCTGCCACGACATGGAGGTTGTCCTCGACTTTGCAAAGACAATCATCGTAATGAACCGTGGCGAGATTCTTGGCCAGGGCGCAACCCGCGAGGTACTCAGTAACAGAGACCTTTTACAGCGAGCCCGACTTTTGCCGCCACAGATTGCTCAGGTTGCCATGCTGCTTGGCCCGGCATTTGACGGCATATTTACCGACGACGAAATGATAACGAAAATTAAAGAAATAAACGGTCAGTCAAAGGAGATGTAGAAAAATGAAAGGATTTCTAGACTATTTACCAGGAAGCTCAGTGCTTCACAGAATGCATCCCCTTGTAAAAATATTTGTCTCAATTTTGATTTGTGCTGCTTCCTTCTGCTCATCGAACCCTTTTTATTTGATTGGGGTAATTGTTTTTAATATACTCATGGCTGTGGCAGGGAACGCAGGATTTCTTCACGGCAACGGACTTTTGCAGAGAACTCTGGGTATTCTCCGCGGCCTTATCAAAATGTCTATCTTCCTCTTTATTCTTCAGGTTCTGGTTATCCGTCAGGGAGATCCTTTACTAACGATTGGTAGTTTTTCAATCACAGGGCTTGCAATTCAGAAAGGTCTTTTGCTTGTCCTTCGCCTTATGGGAGCAACTTTACCTCTTTCAATTTTGATTTCAGTTACTAACCTGAACGATCTCTCAAATACAATGGTAAAGTATCTGCACATTCCGTATAAGTATGCTTTTACTTTCACAAGTGCAATCCGCTTTATCCCGATTTTTTCAATTGAGATGAGCGCAATTATTGAGTCTCAGCAGGCACGTGGCGTAGACTTTGAGGTAAAAAATCCTTTGAAAAAATTCGGAATGATTCTGCCGCTCTGCTTTCCTCTGCTTATTTCTTCAGTCCGCAAAATTGAATCAACCGCAACAGCAGCAGAACTTCGCGGCTTTTATCTGAGAACAAGAACCTGCTGTACAAAATCATACAAAGTACACCTTCGCGACTTTATTTTCCTCTTAATTGGAGCTTTAGTTCTCACCGGCGGAATTATTATTTAATAATTAGAAACACATTTCTCCTTTTTATCTGTTATAATATAAAGATACAAATAATCAGGAGAAAATATGAAAGTTTTAATTCTAAACGGATCACCTAGAAAAGCCGGTAAGGTTTCACAAATTCTTCACATCATGGAAAAATGTCTTCAAGATGCCAACAACGAAACAGAATTCATTGATGTCAATAATCTTGATTTTAAATGCTGTATAGGCTGTATGAAATGCCGTGAAAATGGAACTTGTATTCTTCCTCAGGATGATGCACATAAAATTGGAAAAGCACTTCAAAACTGTGACGCTTTAATTGTAGGTTCGCCGGTTTACTGGGGCAACATCAATGGAAAACTCAAATGCCTCTTCGACCGCCAGGTTGCCGTTATGATGGGCGAAAACAAAATGGGCATCCCGATTCCTCTTCTCAAGGGTAAAAAAGCAATTGTTGTAAACACCTGTACCACCCCCTTCCCTTTCAACATTCTCGCCGGTCAGAGCACAAAAGCCTACACAGCCGTAAAAGAAATCTTAAGCTACTCAGGATTTAAAATCAAAGGTAAACTTATGATAGGCGGTACAAAAAATATGGAAGTCCTTCCTGCCCGTTTCATCAAAGCCGCAGAAAGGCTTGCCAGAAAATTATAAAATTGCGAGTCTTACAATTTCTCAGCAATATCATAAACAAGACGTTCTGTTTTCTCCCAGCCAAGGCATGGATCTGTAATTGATTTTCCGTATACGCCTTCACCGATTTTCTGACAACCGTCTTCGATGTAGCTTTCAATCATAAAGCCCTTTACAAGTCTGTCTACGCGTTCACTGTGGCGGCAGGAATTGAGAACATCCATTATAATTCGCGGCTGCTCAAAAGGATTTTTATTTGAGTTCGAATGATTGGTATCGATGATAACAGCCGGATTTTTAAGTTCCCGCGCATCGTAAGCATCGCACAATCGAACAAGGTCTTCATAGTGATAATTCTGCTGATGAGTTCCGTGTTTGTCTGTTGAACCGCGGAGAATTGCGTGACAATGTTCGTTGCCTTCCGAGTGAACTTCCCAGCCACGGTAAATAAAGGTATGAGGATGCTGAGCCGCTAGAATTGCGTTCATCATTACTGCGTAATCTCCACTGGTAGGATTTTTCATTCCGACAGGAACCTCGATACCGCTGGCTGTGAGACGATGCTGCTGGTCTTCAACAGAGCGGGCTCCTACCGCAACGTAACCGAGCACATCATCCAGATACTGATAATTTTCCGGATACAGCATTTCGTCTGCAAAGATAAAACCGGTTTCTTCTACGGCACGCATGTGCATGTGACGGCAGGCAACAATTCCCTTGTAAAGGTCAGGCTTCTGGTTCGGGTCCGGCTGATGAAGCATTCCCTTGTAGCCTTCGCCGGTAGTACGCGGCTTGTTTGTGTAAATGCGGGGAACCATTAAGATTTTATCACGAACTTTTTCCTGAACAGGAACAAGACGGTTCATATAATCAAGCACAGCGTCCTCGTTATCTGCCGAGCATGGCCCGATAATCAAAAGCAGCTTATTTAGTCGTCCTTCAAAAACCGCACGAAGTTCCGCGCGCTTTTCCTCAACAATTTTTCCAACCTTTCCCGAAAGCGGATACTGTTCCTTTACCTCCGCCGGGATTGCTAACCTTTTTTCGAAATTCATATTCATACTAAAACCTTCCTAACACTTTCAATTTACTACAGCGATATTCCATTTCGGAAATCATCTGCTTATAGGCTTCTGTGCCGAATTCGCCCTCTGCCTCAATGTAAAAATAATAGCTCCAGGCCAGACCTTTAAGCGGGCGGCTGTGAATTACGCTCATGTTGTAACCAAATTCACCCAGCTTATTCAAAACCTTTACCAAAGCGCCAGCCTCGTTTTTTACGGCGAACATCAGGATAAAGGTATTGTTATCCGAACCTGTATCTATTTGTTCTCCTTCTTTTTTAGAAAGAATCGCAAAGCGGGTTGAGTTGTCCTGATGGCCATTTACACCAGACTCCAGAATCTCAAGTCCATACAAGGCCGCTGTGTCCGAACTCGCTATAGCGGCAACCGAAGCATCCCCCAGTTCTGCAACCATCTTCGCCGCCCTCGCCGTATTGGCCGCCTCTTCAACAGCATAACCCTGGGCCGCAATAAAATCCGCACTTTGTTCCAAAGCCTGTGGATGACTAACAACCTTACGAACGGTAGTTAGGCTTGCACCTTTAATCCCAAGCAGATTTTGCTGCACGTTCAGTGTATACACGCCGTTTACAAAAAGACTGCCCTGAAACATAAGGTCGGTAACCTGACCAACCTCTCCCGCATAAGAATTTTCTATTGGAAGAACAGCGTAATCACATTCCCCTTTTTCAACTGCCTCATAAGCCGAACGAAAATCTCCAAAGGCCTGCAGCTCCTGTCCGGGGAAAATCCTCCCTGATGCAATATGAGCAAAAGCCCCTTCGATTCCGCTATATGCTATCTTCAAATTTTACCTCCTGGTATTTTTAGAATCCCGTCGACAAAGGCAGAGATTCTAGACCACCGTAAAAAAAAAGCGGCTCTACCCGAAAAGATAGAACCGCTTTCTCTTATAAGCTTTTTTTACATTCTATGCTTTTCGTACGACGCATCTTTTGCCAAAAAAGAAAAAGGCAAAAAATGAGAAAAAAGCAAATGTAAAAAAATTAATTCCAAAAATCATTGTTCAAATACTAGCGAATCTCAAAGACCTCGTCAAGACGTTATTTTTCATAGAAACATAATTTTTTGTTATCCAAATATCAAAAAAATTACCCAGGATTATTACAAGCTCGACAATTACTAAAGTCCACGATACTTTTTAATTCTTTCTACCGCTTCAATTGTACGATCACGGCTGCCGAAGCCTGTAAGACGGAGGTAGCCCTCGCCCATTTTACCGAAGCCGCTTCCCGGAGTTCCAACTACATTGCACTTTTCAAGAAGTTCGTCGAAGAAAGACCAGCTTGTAAAGCCTTCTGGAATCTGAAGCCATACGTATGGAGAATACTGGCCGCCAAAAGCTTTGAAGCCAGCAGCAGTAACGCTTTCAAAAATGATGCGGGCATTTTCGCGGTAGAAGGAAAGATTTTCCTGAATCTGCTTCTGGCCAGCCTCTGAATAAACAGCCTCGGCTGCGCGCTGAGTAATGTAGGAAACGCCGTTGAACTTTGTAGACTGGCGGCGGAACCAGAGTGCATTCAGTTCAGTTCCATCAAAAACAAGATCATGAGGAACAACTGTGTAGCCGCAGCGCAAGCCTGTAAAGCCCGCAGTTTTAGAAAAAGAACGAAGCTCAATTGCACAAGACTTTGCCCCTTCAATTTCATAAATTGATTTTGGATATTTGTCATCAGTGATAAATGCTTCGTAAGCTGAATCAAAAAGAATCAGGCTGTGGTGAGCATTTGCGTAATCAACCCATTTTTTAAGATATTCTTTTGGGGCCACAGTTCCTGTCGGGTTGTTTGGAAAACACAAATAGATGATATCTGGAACGGGGTCGCCGGCTGCCGGGATGGCTGGAAGGAAGTCTGTCTCTGCACTGCAAGGCAGAATGATGATTTTATCCTTGCGGCCGTTCATAATATTTGTATCGATGTAAACCGGGTAAACAGGGTCGCAGATTGCAACAGTGTTGTCGGTTGCAAAAATGTCACCGATATTTCCGCAGTCAGATTTAGCACCGTCAGAAAGGAAAATCTCATCCAGCTGTAAATCGATTCCGCGCTTTGTGTAATCCCATTCGAGAATCTTTTCGCGCACAAAATCGTAGCCCTGCTCAGGCGGATAGCCTCGGAAGGTTTTCTCATCTGCCATTTCATCAACTGCCTTATGCATTGCCTCGATTACAGCTGGACAAAGCGGTTTTGTTACATCGCCGATTGAAAGCTTAATTACATCTGCCTCCGGGTGAGCGGCGATAAATTCGCGGGTCTTTTTGTTTACGGTTGAAAAGAGGTAGCTGGCCTCCAGGTCTAAAAAGTTTTTGTTAATTGTCATATTTCGACATCTCCTTTAAATACAGTCTCCGCTGGTCCCGTCATGAATACACTGTCGTTCTCGTCACCGCTCCACTCAATCACCAGGTCGCCACCCAGCAGGTGCACGGTGATTTTTTCACCCGCATCAACCAGGCCGTTCAGAATTGCAGCCACTACCGTAGCACAGGTTCCGGTTCCGCAGGCAAGAGTCTCGCCGGTTCCTCGTTCCCAAACCCGCATCCAGATAGTGCGGCGGTCTTCGACATAAGCAAACTCAGTGTTTGTCCGCTCCGGGAAGAACTTGTCGTTTTCAAAAAGCGGGCCAACTTCGCACACAGGAAAATCAGCCGGCTTCTTATCTATAAATACAACTGCGTGAGGATTTCCCATAGACACGCAGGTCGCCTTATATTCAACTCCACCAATCACAAGCGGATGCTGAATAACCCGCTCGTCGCTCTTGAGGGCCACAGGTATCTTCGCCCCGGCAAGAATCGGCTGACCCATATCAACCGAAAGCTTAGCAACCTTGTCGCCCCGCTCGCCTTCAACTACAGTCAAGACCTTAACAGCCCCCATAGACTCAACAGTAAACTCGTGGCCCTTAGTGTAGCCCGCGTCGTAAACAAGCTTACCAACACAGCGTACACCGTTACCGCACATCTGGCTTCGGCTTCCGTCGGCATTGTACATAACCATTTCAAAATCAGCCTTAGTTCCCTTTTTGATAAGGATAATTCCATCACCGCCGATTCCAAAATGACGGTCAGACAGCTTTATGGCTGCCTGTTTTTCACCTTGAGCCCCGCCCGGAAAATCAACCTTTATACAGTCAAAATAAACATAATCGTTTCCGCAGCCGTGCATCTTTGTAAACTTCATGCAACCTCCTGCCCCGGCTGTAAAAGCGGAGCAAAAAAAAAAGAGGCCGTAGACATAGCTCCCCAAATGGAGATTTATATCTACGACCTCTTTGTCGATAATTATGTTTTATAAATTTTATAGAAAAGTGTCAATAGTAGTTCTATTTAATACTACTATTGACACTTAAAACTATTGACCACAATTTGCAAACACTGTATAACATATAAGAACAAAGACGTTCATTCGATTTGAGGAATTATTGTCCCCAGATGGAATGAACGTCTTTTTTTTGTTCATGCTGACAGCGGACAAGCTGCAGCATAACTTAATCATACAAGGATGCTTTCGCACCTTGTAAATCAGCTTCAGGCCGACAATCTGTAATTGCGGCCTAACCCATGAGGAAGTCTATAAAATGCAAACTGCATATCTTATTCTGGCAGACGGCACAGTATTCGAAGGAAGCTCAATCGGAGCAACTGGCTCCACAATCGGTGAAACAGTCTTTACCACAGGAATGACCGGCTACGTCGAAACACTCACAGACCCAAGCTACTACGGCCAGATTGTTACACAGACCTTCCCGCTAATCGGAAATTACGGCGTAATGCCTGCAGACTTCGAAAGCTCAAAGTCCTGGGTACGCGGCTACATCGTCCGCGAGCTCTGCGACCAGCCTTCAAACTTCCGCTGCGAAGGAGACCTCAACAGCTTCCTTAAAAGCCAGGGCATCATCGGCATCTGCGGCATCGACACCCGCGCCCTCACAAAGCGTCTTCGCGAAGCCGGCGTAATGAACGGCATGATTGTAAGCGGCAAAAGCGCAGAAAACCTCCGCCCGCAGGAACTCCTGGCAAAAATCAAAGATTATCAGATAACCAACGCCGTGCAGATGGTTCAGTCCAGTAAGGAGGGGGAAGTATCCCCCTGCGCTCCAGCCTCCTCGGCTTCACCTGCGGTGGCTTCCGCTACCCTCTCTAGCGGGGGTAATAATTCCACTACAAAGCCTACGAAGTTTTGCGAAGCAAAACTTCAGGCGCAGGTGCACTCATGTAATTCGCAGACGGAGATTTCATACCTGCGCCACCCCCGCAACGCCCCCGCACATCACATCGTTCTCTTCGACTTCGGAGCCAAGCTCAACATTCAGCGCGAGCTCGAAAAACGTGGCTGCAAGGTTACCGTAGTTCCATATAACACCACTGCAGAAGAAGTAATCAAAATGGCTCCAGATGGCATTATGCTCAGTAACGGACCCGGCGACCCGGCGGAAAATACTGGGGTTATTGAAGAAATCCGTAAACTGTGTGAATACAACAAGCAGGTGGTTTCGATACGGCCTTCGGCCTACTCAACCACCGCTGACGACTCAACCACCAGAGTTATCCCAATCTTCGGCATATGCCTTGGCCACCAGATGCTGGCCCTGGCCCGCGGCTGTAAAACAAGTAAACTTAAATACGGACATCGCGGCGGAAACCACCCCTGCAAAGACATTGAAACAGGCCGAGTCTACATCACAAGTCAGAACCATGGCTACGCCGTAGAAAATACCTCCCTTCCGCCTTACGCAAAAATGTCTTTCTTCAACGTAAACGACGGAACAGTTGAGGGCATCACCTACACAGACATTCCGGCCTTCAGCGTTCAGTTCCATCCGGAAGCCTGCGGCGGTCCACACGATACAAACTTTTTGTTCGACAACTTTCTGAAGCTTATGGAGGCAAGTCATGCCACTAAATAAAAACATCCACAAAGTAATGGTAATAGGCTCCGGTCCAATCATCATCGGACAGGCGGCAGAATTTGACTACGCCGGAAACCAGGCCTGCAAAGCACTTAAATCCCTTGGTCTTGAAGTTTGTCTTGTAAACTCGAACCCAGCTACCTTGATGACAGACCATTACATGGCAGATGAAATCTACCTTGAACCACTTACTCTGAAAACAGTCGAAAGAATAATCGAAAAAGAAAAACCAGACAGCCTGCTTTCCACTCTCGGTGGCCAGACAGGTCTTACCCTCAGTATGGAGCTGGCAAAGTCCGGCTTTCTTGCAAGCCACAATGTTCAGCTGCTTGGAGCCCGCCCTGCCACAATCGACAAGGCCGAAGACCGTCAGATGTTTAAAGATACAATGGAAGCAATCGGAGAACCTTGTATTCCTTCAAAGGTAGTTACGACTTACGAAGATGCCGCAGACTTTGTTCATAATGAAATTGGCTTCCCGGCAATTATCCGTCCGGCCTTTACCCTCGGCGGTACCGGTGGTGGAATTGTAACTAACGAACGGGAGTTAGACGAAATTGCCCACAACGGACTTCACCGCTCACCTATCCATCAGATTCTTGTAGAAAAATGTATTTCCGGCTGGAAGGAAGTTGAGTTCGAAGTAATGCGCGACAGTACCGGTAACGTTATCACTGTTTGTTCAATGGAAAACTTTGACCCGGTCGGAGTTCATACCGGAGATTCAATCGTAATTGCACCAACCGTAACTCTTGCAGATAAAGAATATCAGATGCTGCGAAGCGCAGCCCTCAACATAATTTCCGCCCTCGGAATAGAAGGCGGCTGTAACTGCCAGTTCGCCCTCAATCCGGACAGCTTTGAATATGCAGTTATTGAGGTAAACCCTCGTGTTTCCCGCTCGTCAGCTCTGGCATCAAAAGCGACAGGCTACCCTATCGCAAAGGTTGCAGCCCTCATAGCAGTTGGCTTTACCCTGGATGAAATTCCAAACTTCGTAACAAAGAAAACAAAGGCCTGCTTTGAGCCGGTTCTCGACTACGTTGTTGTAAAAATGCCAAAGTTCCCTTTCGACAAATTTGTATACGCAGCCCGCAAGCTTGGTACTCAGATGAAGGCAACAGGAGAAGTAATGGCTATAGGCCAAAATTTTGAAGAAGCAATTTTGAAGGCTGCACGAGGAGCTGAAATCGGCGTAAAGGATTTGAACCTGCCGGCTTTTGAAAAAGAGGGTGATACAAAAATCCGCAAGCGTGTCGGCCAGTGCACAGACCAGAGAATCTTCGCAATCTATCAGGCACTTAAGCGCGGCCTTATGACTGTAGAAGAGATTCACAATATTACAAAGATTGATGAATGGTTCCTTAACAAATTAGTTAACATTGTAACAATGGAATCACCACACGGATTGGATTTTGCTAACGCAAAATCTGAAAATAATAAAAAGGAAACGTCGTTAGACGTTTCGAATCCGTATGGCAATATATTATATCCACCGCGTAGCTTTAAAATGGTAGACACCTGTGCCGGCGAGTTCGCTGCGGAAACTCCGTATTTTTATTCGACAACACAAGGCGACAACGAGGCCGAGGCATTCCTTCTGGAGAACAATTAAGTAATTAGCCGAAGCCTCGGCAATGAAAGCTCTTTTTTGAACCAGCCGAGCTGAAGAATTTTTTGAAAATTGTAATCATAATAAAAATCATGGTTACAACACGGGTACAAATATTAATCATCACAGAAAGCATTCCGTCATTATTTTCACTGTGTTTCATAAGCCTAACAACTCCTTCTTTTGAGCTTCTAGCAAGGCAAGAATTTTCTGTCCTTCTTTTGGGTAAGATAAAGAATAAAGGGGATGAAAGCTTTCTTTATTTACGAAAAAAGAGTGATTTGATAATATTAACACAAATGAGCAGAGAAATTACAATCATAAAAAAAGAAGAAGCCTATTCTTATGATGAAGTAAACTTTCTTGAAGAAAAGCTTTTGCCGCTGATAGCAGATGAA
>OCTW013385474.1_pt1 | contig 13632 bp, 12 predicted proteins | sample 1539671 | NCBI WGS metagenome assembly OCTW01 (sample SAMN02144230, study PRJEB22623) | gut metagenome | biome: sheep rumen | host: Ovis aries | place: New Zealand | reverse complement strand
CAACAGGCGCCAGTGGCGGATTGGAGAAACGGTTAACTCACATGCCTTTCACGCATGCATTCACGGGTTCGAATCCCGTATCCGTCACCACAAAATGGAGGCTTAGCTCAGTTGGGAGAGCGTCTGCCTTACAAGCAGAGGGTCAGCGGTTCGAGCCCGTTAGCCTCCACCATTATTTTTAAGCAAGCCGGCTTAGCTCAATTGGTAGAGCAACTGACTTGTAATCAGTAGGTTGTGGGTTCAAGTCCTATAGCCGGCACCACAATGACTCGCTAGCTCAGTTGGTAGAGCATCTGACTTTTAATCAGAGGGTCAGGGGTTCGAATCCCCTGCGAGTCACCATCTTTTTTTATGCGGGTGTGGTGAAATTGGCAGACACGCTAGACTTAGGATCTAGTGCTTCGGCGTGCAGGTTCAAGTCCTGTCACCCGCACCATTCACAACATATTATGACTCGCTAGCTCAGTTGGTAGAGCATCTGACTTTTAATCAGAGGGTCAGGGGTTCGAATCCCCTGCGAGTCACCATTCCTAAAACGACATTCCTTCGGGAATGTTTTTTTTATACATTTTCTCATTATATGTGACAAAATTGTCACATATAGAAATATTAGGCGCAGGACAAGTTATCTCTTTTCTTCTATGATAGGGGTGAAGAAAAAAGGAGAGATAAAAAATGAAAGTACTAGAAATTAAAAATATTCAGAAATACTATGGCACGAAGTCTAATGTGACAAAAGCCTTAAACGATTTATCCTTTGATGTAGAACAGGGCGAATTTGTGGCCATTATGGGTGCTTCCGGCAGCGGGAAGACGACTTTGCTAAACTGCGTTTCTACGATTGATCGTGTCACCAGCGGTCATATCCTTATTAATAATCATGATATCACTGCTTTAAAACCAAAACAGTTATCAAAATTCAGAAGAGAACAGTTAGGCTTTATCTTCCAGGATTTCAACTTAATTGATACCTTAACAGCTTATGAAAATATCTCTTTAGCGTTATCCATTCAGCATAAAGAAAAAGATATGAAAGAAAAGATTCATGCATTAGCGAAAGAATTAGATATTGAACAGGTCTTAGACAAATATCCTTATGAGATGTCAGGGGGACAGAAACAGCGTGTCGCCGCCGAAAGGGCGTTGATTACTTCCCCATCGATGATTTTAGCGGATGAACCAACGGGGGCATTGGATTCTCGTTCTTCTAAGGTGATGTTAGAGAAGATGGCTTTAATGAATCAGTCACATAAAGCTACAATCTTAATGGTAACTCATGATGCCTTAGCGGCTTCTTATGGCAGTCGTGTCATCTTTATCAAAGATGGTCAGATCTTCCATGAAATCTATAAAGGAAATGATGATCGTAAAACATTCTTTAATAAGATTATTGAAGTAGAAAGTGTTCTTGGTGGTGATCTCAATGATTTATAAAATTGCCTACAACAATATTAAGAAAAGTATCAAAGACTATGCAGTGTACTTCTTTACGGTTATGTTAGGGGTGGCGGTCTTCTATGTCTTCAATGCCATTGGCAGTCAGAGTGCAATGTTAAAGATTACGAAGTCTTCTTCCAATATGATTAAGATGATGACCGGTATTTTATCGGGGGTCAGTGTCCTGGTATCGATTGTTTTAGGGTTCCTTATTGTCTATGCCAATTCTTTCCTAATCAAACGAAGAAGAAAAGAATTTGGGGTCTATATGATTCTTGGCATGAGCAAGAAGAAAGTGTCTTATATCTTATTTATTGAAACCTTATTAGTTGGGCTGATTTCACTAGGTGCTGGTTTGGTCATTGGCGGTTTATTATCTCAGCTGATGGGCTTAGCCGTGGCCAAAATGTTTGTGGCGAATATGACTGCTTATCGCTTTACGTTCTCATTTCCCGCAATGCTTAAAACGATGGAATACTTTGGAATTATGTATTTATTCGTCATGATCTTTAATACGATTTCTATTTCCAAAGCACAGATTATTACCTTATTACGTAAGAAAGAAAATCAGAGTATGAAAATGCGTAATCCGCTTCTTTGTACGATGATCTTTATAGCGGGTGTTATCATCTTAGGTTATGCGTATGCGATGGTTATTGATTATAATCGTTTAGTGAAACTGATAGATGCCACTAGTAATACTGGCAGCGGCTTGCTTATTCCGATTGGGATGGGGATGGTTTCGACCTTCATGATTTTCTATTCGGTTTCTTCTTTAGCGACACAGTTTATTAAGAAGACCAAGAGCTACTGGAAAGGGTTAAACAGTTTTACATTTAAACAGTTATCTTCGCAGATCCATACGATGACCGTCTCTTTATCGATTATTTCGATTCTGTTATTTATTACGATTACAATCTTAGGGACCGCTTCAAGTATGACCGCCTCCCTTAACAATAGTTATAAAGAAAATACCGTGGCGGATTTCTCTTATACAGCCTGGTATGCCAAATCAGACTTTCCGACGGTCTTAAAGAAGAATGGCTTTGACGTCAATAAAGAATTCAAAAACTATGTCAATGTCCGTGCATATAATTTGTCAGAACAGGAATTTGGTTATAAGCAGCTATTAGGCAGCCATACCAAAGGTTATGAAAAATGGACGAAGATGTTGATGCAGTGGAATGCCATGAGCATTTCTGATTACAATAAATTAGCCAAAATGTATCATCATAAGCAGTATACCTTAGGAAAAAATCAGTACATGATGATTTGTGATTATGAACCTTCTGGTCGTGTGCTAAATGCAGGATTAAAATATAAACCTGCCATTAGCATCAAAGGGCATTCATTACAGGCTGCTTATGATCATTATCAGACTGGTTTTATTGAAATGTCTGCTGGTTATAACATCGGTGTTTTAATTGTACCTGATCATGTATTAACGGGCTCAGACTATAAACAGGTGTTAGCTGGCAACTATGCCGGGAAGCATAAACAAGCCACTGAAGATCGTTTAATGGCTGTTCTAAAAAAGAGCAAAACAACAACCAAAAATTTTAATTATACCTATTCAACAAAGATTATCAATATTCAAAATACTGTGGGCATTGGGGCTTTAGTGACCTTTGTCGGAATGTATATTGGGATTGTCTTCCTGATTACTTCTGCAGCGATTCTGGCCTTAAAGACCTTGTCTCAAATGATCGATTCTACTTCTCGTTATGAAGTCTTACGGAAGATGGGAACAGAAGAAAGTATGATGAATCATTCAATCCTAAAACAGGTCTTAGTTTTATTCATCTTCCCGCTTATTTTAGCCATCATTCATTCCGTTGCCGGGATGAAGTTTAGCAGTGTCATTCTTTCTAGCAGCGGCTTTAAAGCTGATATTCATACAACCTGGCTCGTCTTTGCGGCGTTAGCTGTCATCTATGGCGGCTATATCTTTGTCACCTATCAGATGAGTAAAAATATCTGTAATACTTCTAAAACAACCATTCATTAATGATTAAGACCGTTTCGACGGTCTTTTAACGATATGGAAAAGATTTCACAAAAAATAGCTAGACGGATAGAAGATAATTTGATAGGATGAATAAGAATTTAATAAGTGAAATGAAGTTCATAGGAAATGGAGAAATCCTACCGAAGGAGTAACGCTCTCAGGTATCGTCATGATGAGGACTATGAATGGATCACAACTCTGGAGAATCTCAGGAAATGAGTGCCGAAGGTGCAACGCGTTAAACGCTGAATCTCTCAGGCCAAAGGACAGAGTCATATGGTAAGCAATCATTGTTTATTGTATTTCATGTTATTCTCAAGAGGGCAATAAGTTCAGGAAGGAATTATTATGTGGAGTACAATTAACAATTTTTTAGTATCTATTGATAACTTCGTGTGGGGAATCCCCCTGATGGCCCTGATTCTGGTCGGCGGTATTTTACTGACTGTCAGAATGGGAGGAATGCAGTTTAAAAGACTGCCTTTAGCTTTTAAGTACATGTTTGAAAAAGAAGAAGATGGAGAAGGGGAAGTCACCAGTTTCGCGGCTTTATGTACCGCTTTATCAGCGACTATTGGGACCGGTAATATTGTCGGCGTAGCCACAGCTGTCATGGCTGGCGGTCCCGGTGCGATCTTCTGGCTGATTGTCGCAGCATGCTTTGGTATGGCAACGAAATATGCCGAAGGGTTCTTAGCCGTTAAATATCGTAAAGTGGACAAAGATGGCCATAGCTTAGGGGGTCCGTTCTATTACATTGAACGCGGAATGGGAGAAAAGTGGAAACCATTAGCTAAGATGTTCGCCTTCTTTGGGGTCTGTGTTGGTTTATTTGGGATTGGCACATTCTCTCAGGTGAATGGGATCTCTAGTGCTGTGCAGAACTTCTTTGATCCTAAAAACGCCCATGCAATTACCATTCCTTTTGTGGGCACTTATTCTATTGCGATTGTGATCACTTCAATTGTTTTAACGATCTGCGTGGCCGGCGTCTTATTAGGCGGTCTTAAACGCATCGCGCAAGTTTCTGAAGTCATTGTCCCATTTATGGCAGCGACGTATATCATCTGTGTCGTCTTATTAATCGTAACGAATATTTCTAAAGTGCCAGAAGCTGTATCCATTATTGTTCAGGGGGCATTCAATCCTAGCGCAATAACTGGCGGCGCCATTGGATCAATGGTTATCGTCATGCAGAAAGGGATTGCTCGTGGGATCTTCTCTAATGAAGCGGGTTTAGGCTCGGCCCCGATTGCGGCGGCGGCAGCTAAAACAAAAGAACCGGTTCGTCAGGGTTTAGTATCGATGACTGGTACCTTTATTGATACGATTGTTATTTGTACCATGACGGGTATTTCAATTGTTTTAACGGGAGCCTGGAAAGTTAAAGGTTTAGAAGGGGTTCAGGTGACTACTTATGCTTTTGCCCATGGTTTACCATTTCCATCAAGAGTGGCAAGCTTCCTGTTAATGTTATGTTTAGTATTCTTTGCCTTTACGACGATCTTAGGCTGGGATTACTACTCTGAAAGATGTTTAGAATATTTAGTGGGGAATAAGAAGATCGCGTTAAAGATCTTCCGTTATGCCTATATCTTATGTGTTTTCGCCGGTCCTTATATGACGGTGGAAGCGGTTTGGACGATTGCGGATATCTTTAATGGCTTGATGGCGATTCCTAATATGATTGCCATTTATGCCTTAAATGGAGAGGTTGTAGCTGAGACCAAAGCTTACTTTGCAAAAATGGTGCGCGCCCGTAAATTATCCCCGGCAGAAGAATAAAAATTGCTGGTGTAGTCAATAATTTGACTACACTTTTTATTTAGACAATATTTGTTTTGAAAACTGTTTCACATTTCGATAATTGATTAATATCGTAACTAATATTTTAAAAAAAGCTAATTATAGTTGACATAAAGTGGATACACGGTATAATAAGAGTCATCAATCAGGGAGATTGAAAGGGGAAATGTCTATGAAATTCAAAAATCTTCTTACTTGCGTAGCAGTAGCCTCAATGATGGTTGGCTGCAGTAACTCTGGAACTAAGAGCAGTGCCAACGGTACTGTCAAAGCACCTAAGTTTGGCTTTATTGGTCCATTAACTGGTGATGCTTCTCAGTATGGTACTGCCGTAAAGAATGCCTTAAAATTAGCGATTAAAGAATATAATAAGGCTCATGGTACTAAAATTACTGCGGTTTACTATGATGACAAAGCTGATGCCACTGAAGCCGTCAATGCTTATAACAAGCTCGTTGATGAAGATAAAGTAACGGCGATTCTTTCACCAGTTACAACTGCTTCATGTTTAGCTGTCGCTTCCGCTGCAAAAACTAAGGGTACACCAATCTTAACACCTTCAGGAACTGGTGATAAGATCACTATGGATGGAGATAAAGCTTATTCTAACGTCTTCAGAATCTGTACAAATGACTCATATGCTGGTACTTATTTAGCAAAATTATGTAAGAGTAAATTCCATTACAAGAAAGTAGCCATCCTTTATAACAAGGAACTTGACTACTCTACTGGTTTAAATAATGCCTTCGTTAAAGAAGCAAAGAATCAGAATGTGGCTGTGAAGTATAATGGTGCTTATAATGCCAATACAAAAGACTTCTCTACATTCATCTCAAAGATCAAAGCTTCTGGTGCTGATTCTGTATACTTACCAGACTACTATGAAACTGTTGTGACGATCACAAAACAGTTAAGAGATGCTGGTATCAATTTACCATTATTCGGTGGTGACGGCTGGGATGGTGTCCTTGGCGTTAAAGGTGTGAATGCGAAGAACTTCGAAAACACTTACTATGTATCAGGTTTCGATAAAGATGCGACAACTGGTCCAGCAAAGAAATTCGTTGATGCATACACGAAAGAATATGGTTCTACACCTAACATGTTCGCAGCTATGGAATATGATGCATTAAACGTTATGATGGAAGCCATCAATACTGCTAAATCTACTGATTCTAAGAAGATTTGTTCAGCACTTGCAAAAATCAAAGTCACAAGCGCTGCCTGCGGTGCTTTCACTTACGACAAAAACCATAACCCAATCAAGAATATGGCAATCGTTACTGTTAAGAACGGTAAATACGTTACAGTTAAATAACGCAATGTTTTGATGAAAGGAGAGTTCATCTCTCCTTTTTTAAATATTAGGGGAGGAAATAGTATGGACTTTTTAAACCAGATCATTAATGGTCTTTCAACTGGTTCCATGTATGCCTTAGTAGCCATTGGTTACACGATGGTTTACGGGATCGGTAAAATGATCAACTTCGCCCATGGTGAAATCATCATGGTCTCGGCTTATATTGCCCTGATCTGTATCTCGACATTCCATTTGCCAGCAGTGGTCGCAGTGTTAATCTCGATCGTTTTAACGGCATTACTGGGGGTTGTGACAGAAAAGGTTGCCTATAAGCCACTTCGTGGTAAAGGCTCATTGGAAGTATTAATTACCGCCATCGGTGTCTCTTACTTACTGCAGAACATTTTCTTATTAGCATTCACGTCTAGCGGACGTACATTCCCACAGATTATGCCATCTGGTGATATTAAATTTGGTGGCTTATCAATCTCTTACATTACTATTATTACATTAATTATATCAGCTATTTGTACAGCTTTATTACTGGTATTCATTAATAAAACCAAATTAGGAAAAGCCATGTTAGCTGTTTCGGAAGATAATGGCGCTGCCTCTTTAATGGGGATCAACGTGTCTTCGACAATCTCTTTAGCCTTCGCGATCGGTTCTGGTTTAGGGGCTGTCGCAGGGACCATCTATGGCTGTAAATTTTCATTAATCAACCCATACATCGGTCAGATGTTAGGGATCAAAGCCTTCATCGCAGCCGTTTTAGGCGGAATCGGTTCGATTCCTGGGGCGATGATCGGGGGCTTAATGATCGGGGTTGCCGAATCCTTAACCATTGCCTACATCTCATCAGATTTTTCTGATGCCGTTGTCTTTGGAATCTTAATTTTAATCTTAATCATTAAACCAGCTGGTTTATTTGGTTCAAATGTCCGAGAGAAGGTGTAAATGATGAAAAAGAAATTAGTACGTCAGATCATTATGCAGGTTGTCATTTATATCGCTGCCTTCATCATTTTCCAGGTTCTCATGGGAACGGGTGTGATCAACAGCTTCTGGCAGGGGATTTTCTTACTTTGCGGCATTAACATTATCTTAGCCGTATCCCTGAACTTAGCGACTGGTTACTTAGGACAGTTAACGTTAGGCCATGCCGGCTTTATGTCTGTCGGCGCTTATACGAGTGCCTTATTATCTATTCATTTAGGGTTACCATTCCCTATTACCCTGATTATCGGCGCATTAGCGGCGGGGGTTGTCGGGTTATTAATCGGTATTCCAATCTTACGATTAAAAGGTGACTACCTCTGTATCATCACCTTAGCTTTCAACGAAATCATCCGTGTCATCATGGTCAACTTAAACATCACCAATGGGGCTAAAGGCTTAATTGGGACTCCTAATGAAACAACATTTAGCTGGGTGTTCTGGCTGATGGCCTTAACGATTTTCGTTGTCTATTCCATTGTCCATTCTCGTCATGGTCGTGCCATCATCGCCATCCGTGAAGATGATACGGCTTCTGAATTATCCGGCATTAACAATGTCTACTACAAAATCTTAGCCTTCGCTATTTCCGCTTTATTTGCCGGCTTAGCAGGCGGGTTATATTCACACTATCTCGGTGTCTTAGTACCGAAATATTTCGACTACAATAAATCTGTCGAAATCCTCGTTATGGTCGTATTAGGCGGTATGGGGAACTTAACGGGTTCCATCATTGCGGCTGTCGCATTAACGATTATCCCATCATTATTAATGAGCTTCTCGCAGTATCGTATGCTTATCTATGCGATCGTCTTAATCGCTGCGATGTTATTAAAGCATAGTGATGCCGGGATCGCTTTACGTGCTAAGCTGCCAAGCTTCCACAAAAAGAATCCGGAGGTGAGTGAATAATGAGTAACACACCATTATTAAAAACAGAAGGTTTAGGCATCCAGTTTGGAGGCTTAAAAGCCGTTGATGAATTCAACTTTGAAATTGATCATGGTCAATTATTTGGTTTGATCGGTCCTAACGGGGCTGGGAAAACGACCATCTTCAACTTATTAACCGGGGTTTATACACCAACAAGTGGTCAGATCTTATTTGAAGGGCAGTCTTTAGCGCATAAATCCCCAACCAAAATCACCGAATTAGGCATTGCCCGTACTTTCCAGAATATCCGTTTATTCAAAGAAATGAGCGTTATTGATAACGTTAAAGTCGGCTTGCATCATTCTGAAGAATACAACTTATTAAGTGCCATCTTCCATACCCCAAGTTATTTCAAAGGGGAAGAAAAGATGGATCAGGATGCGCGTAAACTCTTAGCGGTCTTTGGCTTAGAAGCATACGCAGATGTAAAAGCTTCGAACTTACCATACGGGAAACAGCGTCAGCTGGAAATTGCCCGCGCGTTAGGCACGAATCCAAAGTTATTATTACTCGATGAACCAGCTGCGGGGATGAACCCAACGGAAACGGCAGAATTAATGAAAACCATTGAATTAGTAAGAGAAAAGTTCAATGTCGCAATTCTGTTAATCGAACATGATATGAAACTAGTCATGGGGATCTGTGAAAAGATTGCCGTTCTGAACTTCGGAACGATGTTAGCTTTCGATACCCCTGACAAGATTAAAAACAATCCAGATGTCATTGAAGCTTATCTGGGCAGTGATGACTAGAAAGGTGGATGGAAAAAAATGTTGCTAAATGTAAAAGATCTGGAAGTCCATTATGGTGTCATCAAAGCCATTAAAGGCATTTCCTTCTCCGTTAACGAAGGAGAAATCGTGGCCTTAATCGGTGCGAACGGTGCCGGGAAAACGTCTACGATGCATGCGATCTCTGGCTTACTGAACTCCAAAAGCGGTCTGATTGAATTTGATGGCAAAGATATTTCCAAAATGCCGGCGCATAAGATTGTCGGCTTACACTTAGCCCAGGTACCTGAAGGCCGTCGTGTCTTCGCGCAGTTAAGTGTTGAAACCAACTTGGAAATGGGCGCTTACTTAAGAAATGATAATAAGATTGATGCCGATATCCAGCATATCTATGAACTGTTCCCACGTTTAAAAGAACGTCGCAAACAGTTAGCGGGGACCCTGTCCGGCGGGGAACAGCAGATGTTAGCGATGGGCCGTGCCCTGATGTCAAAACCAAAGCTGTTATTGCTTGATGAACCATCAATGGGGTTATCACCAATCTTAGTCAATGAAATCTTTGATATTATCAAAACCGTCAATGAAAAAGAAGGCGTAACCGTTTTACTTGTTGAACAGAATGCCTCTAAAGCATTACAAATTGCGGATAAAGCATATGTTCTTGAAACAGGGAATATTACCGTTTCTGGCAATGCCAAAGAAGTGGCTAACAACCCACGTGTCCGTGAAGCATACCTTGGATAAAAAGTGTTTTTCGAAACACTTTTTTCTTTCCCTGGAAAAATATCATTTTCTTCCTTATTTTCTATAAAATAAAAGTGAGGTGATATTATGCAAACAATCCATGTGGGATTTATTGGGGCTGGGAAAAGTACCCACCGTTACCAGGCGCCCTTTATTTTAAGACGGCCAGAGAAGTTTACTATAACCAAAATCTTTGCCCGTCATTTAGATCATATAAAGTGGGAAAAGATTCCTGGTGTCACTTACACCGATGACTTAGAAGCTGTGCTTGCGGATGAGAATATTGATCTGATTGTCGTTTCGACGCCAGTCATGCATTATGAATATACTAAGATGGCTTTAGAGCATGGTAAAAACGTTGTCTGTGAAAAACCATTTACAGATACATATAAGCAGGCTAAAGAACTCTTTGATCTCGCTAAGGAAAAGCAGTTACTTTGCATGGCTATTCAGAATCGTCGCTTTGACAGTGATTTTTTAACCACGCAAAAGGTTATAGAATCAGGCTTATTAGGCAATATCTTAGAAGTGAATATGTGCTATGACTACTATCGCCCTGATGTCCCTTTAAACGCGCATCATTTTGATCCTTATCATGGCTATCTTTATGGTCATGCCTGCCATACCTTAGATCAGGCCCTTTCTTACTTTGGTATGCCGAAGAATCATCACTTTGAAGTGCGTCAGTTACTCGGCAAAGGGCGGATGAATGATTACTTTGATTTAGATTTATTTTATGATAAAGGTTTAAAAGTATCTGTTCAGTCTTCTTATTTCCGCGTCAAAGCGCGGCCACGTTTCACCGTCTATGGCACGAAGGGAACTTTTATTAAACAAAGCGAAGATCGTCAGGAATTTGATCTTAAACGATTCTATATGCCAACCCCTGATCATCCTGATTTTGGCGTTGATTTACCAAGTGATTATGGTACTGTTTATTATTATGATGACCATGGAGATTATCATGAAGAAGTCATTAAATCTGTGAATGGTGATTATGCCCGCTATTATGATGCCGTTTATGATTCATTAGTCAATGAGGCACCATTATTAGTCAAACCAGAAGAAACGCTCACGCAGTTAGCCTTTCTTGAAGAAGGCATTAAGCAGTGCTTTTAGAGATCTAGTAGGTTATAATAGGGGTATAAGGAGGAAGAAAGATGGATCATCAGATTTATGATTACTTACATCCCGATGCCCGTTTTATTCGTAAAATGGTCTTCATGAAAGAACAGGGCTTTCAAAATGAGTTCGATGATATTGATGAAAAAGCGAAGCATATCGTGATTTATTCGCAGAATAATCCCGTTGCCACCTGTCGTTTCTATGAAAAAGATGGGAAGTATTATATTGGCCGCATCTGCGTCCTGATCGAATACCGCGGGGCTCATTTAGGCTCTCAATTATTAGACTATGCCATTGAGGCATTAAAAGAAGAGACGGATGAAGTGTATTTATCTGCTCAGGTAAGAGCGCAGGCTTTTTATGAAAATAATGGCTTTAGTGCTTTTGGAGAACCTTATGATGATGAAGGCGTTCCACATATCCAAATGAAAAAGGCGATTCGTTAAGGAATCGTCTTTTAATTAATTTTATCAATTTTTTTCGCAATCGCATTACCGATGATCTGGAAGATTTCCACCAGCAGCATTAACAGAATAACCGCTACCCACATCGTTAATTCTTCACGACGATAGTAACCGTAACGGATGGCAATATCACCAAGACCGCCGCCGCCGACAGCGCCAGCCATTGCGGAATAACCTAAGATCGTCGCAAAGACAATCGTTGCTCCAGAAACTAAGGAAGTTCTTGCTTCAACCATTAAGACATGGATGATAATCTGCCAGTTGGTGGCACCCATGGACTGCGCCGCTTCGACAACACCGGGATCGACTTCTTTTAAAGAAGATTCAACCATGCGGGCGATAAATGGGAAGGCTGAAACAGTTAATGGGACACAAGTCGCCATTGTTCCATAAGATTTTCCCACAATAATACGGGTTAAAGGAATAATGACAACTAATAAAATTAAGAATGGCACCGAACGTAAGATGTTCGTAATAAAGTCTAAGACGCGATAGACTTTGGCATTAGGTTTTAACCCATTATCATCCGTGACAGTCAGGACAATTCCTAATGGCGTTCCGATGACATAGCCTAAAACGGTTGAGACAATAACCATGATGAGGGTTTCTCCAACCCCTTGAATAATCATATTAATGGTAGAACTATCCATTGATCTGCACCTCCTCAACTGCTAATCCTCTTTCTTTGAAGTAAGCCACAATATCACTCGCTTGCTCTTCAGGTAAACCAACGATCATTTCTCCTACGGCAATGTTTTTCACATTTTTCGTGGTTGCCCCTAAGATATTAATCGGTGTATTGAACTTGAGAATCGCATTGGCAATAACTGGTTCAAAGGCTGACTGATGATCGAAGGTGAGACGATAAATCGTTTTGGTTTTGAGTTCTTCTAAACCTGCTCCTTTGACATCTTTTAAGACCAAACGACGGCCGACATCACTTTGTGGATGCGCGAAGATTTCAGATACCAGGCCACATTCCTGCACTTCACCGTTTTCCATGATAGCGACGTGTTTACAAATATCAGAGACAACATTCATCGCATGGGTGATGATCACAATCGTGATGCCCATCTTTTCATTAATATCTTTTAATAATTCTAAAATCTGCGTTGTTGTCGCTGGGTCTAAGGCACTGGTCGCTTCATCACACAGTAAGATTTCTGGATCACTTGCGAGCGCGCGGGCGATCGCTACACGCTGTTGCTGGCCGCCAGAAAGCTTCGCTGGATAGGTTTTGGCTTTATCCGCTAAACCCACTAACGCTAGTAAATCCTTCGCTTTTTTCTCTGCTTCGTCATTTTTGACGCCGGCTAAGCGTAATGGAAAACAAACGTTATCTAAAACACTTTTCTGCATTAATAAGTTGAATGACTGGAAGATCATTGAGATCTTCTTACGTTCACTGCGTAACTCTTTTTCACTCAATGAACTGAGTTTTGTCCCTTGGACAATCACTTCCCCAGAAGTTGGACGCTCTAAGAAGTTGAGGCATCGTACTAACGTACTTTTCCCCGCTCCTGACATCCCAATGATCCCAAAAATATCACCTTTCTCAATAGAAAGATTGACATTTTTCAGAGCATGAACTTGTCCTTCTTCAGTGGAGAATGTTTTCGAGACATTGACAATATCTATTTCTGCCATATCAAATTTCCCCCTTTGTATGTATCATAACCATTAATATGGCTATAGTACCAAGCTATGACACATTCGTCAATGAATAAGACTATTTCTATAAACTATAACACGTTATTAATAGCGTCTGCATTTCAGGGCTCTAAGCATGATTTTTGGGAAAATGATTGACTTGAGGGAGAATTATGGTAGAATATTTATGCTGCTCGAGTGGTGGAATGGTAGACACGCTAGTTTCAGGTACTAGTGGTTTATGCCGTGTGGGTTCAAATCCCATCTCGAGCACCATCTTAGTGATAAACTGCTGGGTTTCCGGCAGTTTTTTTATATTGATTTAATAATAGAATTATAAGTTTTTTTTTTTGAGTTCCGGTATTCAAAAGAAATATAAAATATAATCAGATTCGAACAGAAATATTCGAAAAAACTTATTCACAATTTTTAATTGAA
>OCTW011551287.1_pt1 | contig 13632 bp, 13 predicted proteins | sample 1539671 | NCBI WGS metagenome assembly OCTW01 (sample SAMN02144230, study PRJEB22623) | gut metagenome | biome: sheep rumen | host: Ovis aries | place: New Zealand | reverse complement strand
TGCGCGTTTATTTTCATCATCGATTTCCCTTATGATCAAACCTTTTTCTTCAAATTCCTTAAATGCTCTTGAAACGCCGCTTCTGTCCATAAAACATGCTTTTGCAATGTCTGATTGAGTTTCTCCCATCTCATAATATAAAAATAAAAGCATATAATATTGGCTAGGCTGTATTTCGGTTTCATTCTTGATGTGTTTGTTGATATAGAAGTCATGTGTTTTTTTAAGTGAAATCAGGTGGTTTATTAAAAATGGGGAGTCCTTAATTATATCATCATACTCAATCATGTTATCACATATATTTATATAAAACTCAATGGTTAAATAGTATTTGTAACAATTTATATACATGAGAAAAAAAATCGTCATCATTTTAATAATTTTGGGGGTTTGCATATTGATTGCAAGCCCGGCAGCTGCTAAGGAGAAAGTCAAGGTAAAAATCAAGTCAGATGACTGTGTCATTAAAAATAAGGGATATATTGTAATAAAACTGGTTGACAAGCATGGTCGTGAAATCAAATCAAATGGGATGGTTAACTACACAATCACTGATAAGAACGGCAATTATAAATGGGTTTACAAGTCTTATGGCAGTGGAATTCGTGTAAAATATGATGTTGGCAAATACAAGGTCAAGGTGAAGTTTTTCGGAGACTCACATTACGGCAAGGCTAAAAAAACAAAACAGATTACAGTAAAAAACACGTTCAATCCTTATACATATTATGATGATCACAATTGGGGATTGAATCAGGTAATTGATGACTACATCGAGGATAACTATTGGGATGAGGAGATTTACGATGATGCTGCCACCTACGATGGCGAAGGTTATTAAAAAAAGAGAGTAGTTTTGGTGTTTAATTTTTTGGGAGGAGAGTTAAACACCAAATTTTTTTGGAAAATTGTTTTGGCAGATTATTTTCCAATGCATCAAATTAGAAAATTGTGGAAAACTAATTTGACACTAGTTTTTATATTTTGGAGATTGTATTATTATCGACTGATAATGTTTGCTAAGTGAATATTTAGGTGTACCTAAATATATGTCACTTGTATAAGAGATTGTTTGTCATAGTATATAAAGCTTTCTAAATTTTTAGGTGCACCTAAATTTAACCGTATCCCAATATTTTTAAAATGATGTATAAAATTAAAATTATTATCAGGATATATATTGCGGATTTGTAGGACAGGAACTTGGACTGCTTGAATTCCCGATCTTCAACCTCTCCTGTTTTCATAAGCCTTTCCTTTTCAAATGAGCACTTCTGATAGATTTTTTCCAAATCATTCGGAAGTCTGCCATATTCATTCAACATGCCTATGGTCTTATTCAGGTGTTTTATGGCCTCCTGTTCATCACCCAATTCAACACAGCAGAACGCAGCCTTGTAGTTGAAATTTGTGCGCAACTCTAAATCGGGATCTGCCCTATTTTCATATTGGATGCATCTGTTATATGCTTTGAGTGCCTGCTTGTATTCTTTAAGCTCATATAATGCATCGGCTTTTGCATTAAATCCCACCAATGTGTCCTCTTTTTCCAGGGATTTGTTCAAATAATCAATTGCCTTTCTGTTTTTGCCTTCCTTTTGAAGCATCTGGCCCTTATACAGTAGCAGCTTTTCATCAATTCCATACTTGTCTTCATACTGATTCAGATTAATTAGGGCATCATGGTACTGCTTTGCCTGTATCTGGAGTTCAATCTTACCCATCAAAACTTCATTTTTCTTAATTCTTGGCTTTTCGATTTTTGAATATGAACTGTATTTCTCATAGGCCTTGTCCATATAATCCATGGCCTCATCAACATGGCCCTTGTTGAATCTTGACAGTGCCTTGTCTGAAATTACATTAATTGAACGTGGCTGTTTTTCAAGGTACTGGTCAAAGTATTTCTCACCGTAATCTCCATTGTCATGGGTCTTGTCATAATACTGGTAGTACATTCCTTTCTCTTCAAGTGCAATCAGATAATCTTCATCAATAAGCAGGTCTAAAATAGCAATATAATCTTCAATATCGTCCTTTCCATGTCTTTTTCTAGCTAATTTAAGCGCTTCTTTATAATCTTTATTGGAAATATACTGTTTTGCCTGTTTTATAGCATCACTCATTATATCTACCTTTCTTTAAAATAAAACTATTAATCTTTATTACTATTAATTTTATATTCATTATATAAGTAAATTTGGTATGCCTAAATTTTAACTATAAATATTATAAAATTAATAAAATTAGTTAGTAATTCCAATTTTTTGTATTGCTGAGCTTTAAATTGATTCAAAAAATTAAAATAAACAAGAGATTTATCATGAAGGAACTGATTGTGGGATTAGCGGGTAATCCCAACGTTGGTAAAACCACGGTTTTTAACCGGTTAACTGGTATGCACCAGCATGTGGGTAATTGGCCCGGAAAAACTGTTGAGCGAGCCGAAGGCAATTTTGATCACGGTGAATATAATTACCATATTATAGATTTGCCGGGAAATTATGCATTAAGTGCCCATACCATTGAAGAGATTGTATCAAGAGATTTCATTGTTGATGATAATTCCGATGTCATTGTCAATGTTGTTGATGCCGCCAATCTTGAAAGAAATTTGTATTTGACCGTTCAAATGATGGAATTGGGTGCAAACTTGATACTGGCACTGAATATGAATGATTTTGCCAAGAAAAAAGAGCACTTCATCAACATTGATTTGATGAGTGAGCTTCTTGGTTTTCCGGTAATTGAAATCAACGCAAAAAATGGGGACGGCTTTGAGGAATTATTGACCACTGTTGAGTATCAGGCTGCAAATCCCATTGATTCCAGTTTAAAATTATCCTATGGCGCTGAGTTAAAGGAACATTTGGATGATATGCAGGAATTAATTGAAAAAGACAGGAATCTTTTGGATGTGCCATCCATATGGACTGCCATTAAATTGCTTGAAAAAGACAGCATTGTAATTAAAAAGGTTCAAAAATCTCCAAGCAGTTCTGAAATTTTCATAGAAACGGACAAGGTTTCCAAACACCTTCATGATATATACAAGGAAAGTGCAGAGGAAGTCATTGCCAATGCGAGATATGCATTTATCGGAGGTTTGATGGCTGAGGCTGTCAAAAGGCCTGCTGTTGAAAAAGAAACAACAAGCGATAAAATCGATAAGATTATCACTAACAGGGTTTTGGCAATTCCAATCTTCATTGCCCTGATGTATGTGATGTTTGAGGCGACATATATCCTGGGCGATCCATTTGAAGAGTTGATCAGCAGTTTTTTTAGGATGCTTTCAGGATTGGCTGCGGGATACATTCCCGATCCTTATCTGAAGTCGTTCATATGTGATGCTGTCATTGGAGGTGTAGGGGGAGTTTTAACATATCTGCCGGTTATTGTGATAATATTTTTATTCTTAAGCGTTTTGGAGGATTGCGGTTACCTTGCAAGGGCAGCATTCACTTTGGATATTATAATGCATAAGCTGGTAGGTCTTCATGGAAAGGCATTCATTCCGATGATATTGGGATTCGGTTGTGGTGTTCCTGCAATCATGGCAACAAGGACTCTTGAAAATGAAAATGACCGTATGCTGGCCATGATGCTTGTTCCGTTCATGTCATGTACTGCAAGGTTGCCTATCTATGCGGTATTCATTGCAGCATTTTTCCGTGAAAACAATGGAATCGTATTGCTGTCGATGTATGTATTGGGAATTGTTGTGGCGCTTATTGTTGCAGCCATTCTTAAAAGAACAATGTTTAAGGGACTGTCCACTCCATTCGTCATGGAACTTCCATCATATAAGATACCCTCTGTTAAGGGAGTGCTTCTGCATACATGGGAGAAATCCAAAGGATTTTTGAAAAAGGCAGGTACATTGATTTTTGTCTGTTCTGTAGTGTTGTGGGTTTTAAGTATTTTCCCACTTGGTGTGAAATATGCATCTGCTGATAGTTTGCTGGGTCAGATCGGCAGTTTCATTGCTCCAATTTTTGCCCCATTAGGATTCGGAACCTGGCAGGCTGCCGTTGCAATCATTTCAGGTTTGGCTGCTAAAGAGGTTGTAGTGGCGACTTTCGGTACCCTTTCAGGTATCAGCGGTGATGATAATGAGGGAATTTCAAGGATAGTTCAAGATGCATTCACTCCATTATCGGCATATTCTTTCATGGCATTTACATTGCTGTATGTTCCATGCATAGGTACTATCGGTGCCATAAAGCAGGAGACTCACGGTTATAGGTGGCCGATTATTATGTGTGCAATCACTATTACAACCGCATATGTTGTTTCATTTTTAATTTATAATATTGGTTCATTGGCAGGATTTGTTTAAATCCTGTTAACTTTTTTCTAGAATTTTTCCCAACATTTAATCAAATAGTGAAATTTACTTATTTTTTCATTAATCATTTTTGGTAAACCTAAATATTTATAAGGTAAAAAATACAATATTAAAATTGTTTAGGCATACCTAATTTTTTAGGACTTAAACTAAAAATTTTTTTAGTAAACAATAATATTTTTTTAAAATGTTATTAAAATGGGAGAATGGTTAATGACAGAATTAATTGTAGGATTAGCGGGAAACCCTAACGTGGGTAAAACTACAGTTTTCAATCGATTAACCGGTATGCGCCAACATGTGGGAAACTGGCCCGGAAAAACTGTCGAAAGGGCAGAGGGTCATTTCAAACATGGAAGCTATGAATACGATGTAATCGATTTACCTGGTAATTATGCATTAAGTGCTCATTCAATGGAAGAAATCGTTTCAAGAGATTTCATCGTTGATGATGACTCTGATGTCATAATTAATGTAGTTGATGCAGCTAATCTGGAAAGAAACTTATATTTAACAGTACAAATGATGGAACTTGGAGCCAATATTGTTATGGCTCTCAACATGAATGATTTTGCAAAGAAAAAAGATCATATCATCGATATTAAATTGATGGGTGAATTGTTAGGTTTTCCAGTAGTTGAAGTAAACGCTAAAAACGGTGACGGATTTGATGAATTGTTAACAACCGTTGAAAAGCAGGCGGCAAATCCGATAGACACCAGCGCAAAATTATCTTATGGTAATGAATTAAAAGGACATTTGACTCCTATTCAAGAATTGATTGAACAGGACAGTTCTCTAATGGATGTTCCATCACTCTGGACTGCAGTAAAATTATTGGAAAAAGATTCAATCGTAATCGATAAAGTGCAGCATTCCTCTAAAAGCTCTCAGATTATGGTTGAGGTGGATAAAGTGGCAAGTCACCTTCATGATGTATACAAGGAAGGTGCAGAAGAAGTTGTTGCTAATGCAAGATATGCATTTATTGGCGGTTTGATGGCTGAAGCCGTTAAAAGACCGTCTGTTGAAAAAGAAACAACAACTGATAAGATCGATAGAATTGTAACAAATAGGGTTTTAGCACCATTCATCTTTATTGGAGTAATTTTCCTATTATTCCATTTGACATTCACAATTTCAACTCCATTCTGTGATGCAATAGATCAAGGATTCGGACTTCTCGCAGGATATATGGAAACAGTCATCTCTGATCCAACTTTATTATCCTTTATTAATGATGGAATCATTGGTGGTGTAGGTGGAGTATTAGTATTCCTTCCGCAAATTATCATCATGTTCTTGTTATTAAGTATATTAGAGGACAGCGGATACTTGGCAAGAGCAGCATTCACATTAGACCTTGTTATGCACAAACTTGTGGGTCTCCACGGTAAAGCATTCATTCCTATGATTTTAGGATTTGGTTGTGGTGTGCCTGCAATTATGGCAACAAGAACAATGGAAAACGAATCAGACCGTATTCTTGCAATGATGCTTATTCCATTCATGTCATGTACTGCAAGAATGCCTATTTATTCAATGTTCACTGCGGCATTATTTGCAGCAGTTCCTGTATTTGTGTTAGGTCCGATTGTTGTAACTCAACAGTCACTTATTGTGACCTCAATGTATCTTATCGGTATAGTTGTGGCACTTGTTGTGGCAGCTATTCTTAAAAGGACATTATTTAAAGGAATGTCAGCTCCATTTGTTATGGAACTTCCAACATACAAGGTGCCATCTGTAAAAGGTGTCTTATTGCATACCTGGGAGAAAACCAAAGGATTCCTCAGAAAAGCAGGTACAATCATTCTTGGTTCAACCATTGTAATCTGGATTTTAAGTACCCTGCCATTTGGGGTTGAATATGGATCTGCACAAAGTGTATTGGGTATGATAGGTACTGCAATCGCTCCGATTTTCACTCCTTTAGGATTTGGAACCTGGCAAGCTGGTATTGCAATATTGACCGGTTTGGTTGCAAAAGAGGTTGTAGTGTCCACATTCGGTACTTTGGCCGGTGTTGAAGAAGATGACGAAGAAGGCATGAACGCAATGGTTAAAGATTTGTTCACCCCATTGTCTGCATTCGCATTTATGGTATTCACATTACTGTACATACCATGTTTTGCAGCAATCGGTGCAATCAAACAAGAAACTAACGGTTGGAAATGGCCATTGATAATGTCCGGTATTACTTTGGTAACTGCATATATTGTATCCTTCCTGGTATACAATATAGGATTATTGGCAGGATTTGGATAAATTCATGCATTCGATGATGATTAGATTTAAATCTAATTATCATTCAAATTTTTAGTCATGACTAAATATTTATATATTATAAGTAACAAAGTTTAGTATACCTAAAAATTTATTTTTTTAATGTAGGTGAGTATATGACAAGAACATTAAAAGATGTAAAACCTGGAGAAACAGTCACTATCGTGAAATATCATGATACTGGTGACTCTGGTTTAAAAAGACACTTATTGGGAATGGGTTTTGTTAAAGGAGCAGAGCTTAAAATCAAAAAAGTTGCTACTTTGGGCGATCCTATTGAGTTAAGTGTTAAAGGATACGACATTTGTCTTCGTAAAGATGAAGCAGAAAACATTGAAGTTGAATAAACTTCAATATTAATATTTTTTTAACTATTTTTAAGGGTGTTATTATGAAATGTCGTATGTGCGGTTTTGAATTTGATGAAAATGAATTGGAAAACCGTGGATGTACCAGCTGTGGAAAGCACAGCAACTGTAATCAGATTCATTGTCCTAACTGCGGTTTTGGAAACTCTCCTGAACTGGACGAGGAATTTGGATTTATAGTAAAACTCAAAGATAAAATTAAAAACAGAAAAAAAGCTACAAATTAATATTTCTAGCTTTTAATATTTCTTCAACTGTTTCGTCTATGCCTATTTTTTCAGTGTCAACATTTAATCCATTTTCTTTTAATTTATATAGAATTTCTGTTGTCACTGGGGCTTTTAGATGAGCTTTCTTTAGTAGTTCTTTATCGGAAAATATTTGATGCTTGTCACCTGAAGCTATTATCTCACCATTGTAGAGGACAAATATCTTGTCTGCGAAATGATTCACCATTTCTATATCATGTGATGAAATCACTATGCTTATTCCCTCTTCATGGAGTTTATTTAAGATATTTAAAACCTTATCGACACCTTCGGGGTCAAGACCTGCTGTTGGCTCATCAAGAATCATTATGTCTGGTCTCATGGCAATGATTCCTGCAATGGCAACTCTTTTTTGCTGACCTCCGCTCAAGTGATGAGGAGTCTTTTCTTCAAAGCCGCTCATGCCTACCATTTCCAATGATTCTGCAATTCGTCTTTTGACCTCCTCATATTCCAGGCCAAGATTCATCGGTCCGAAGGCAACATCTTCCTTAACTGTCGGTGCAAACAATTGATCGTTTGGATCCTGGAACACGATTCCCACTTTCTGCCTTACCTTAAGCAGCTCATCTCTTTCATAGACAATTTTTTCACCATCTATTTCAACATGTCCGGATGTAGGTTCGGTTAAACCGTTGAAATGTGAAAACAATGTGGACTTTCCGGCTCCATTAGGACCCATTATCGCTATTTTTTCACCTTTTTTAATTTGAATATTTACATTTTTCAATGCTTTTGTTCCATCTGGATATGTAAATGATAAATTTTTTGTTTCTAAATGAATATGTTCCATTGTCTCACCTAATTAATCGCAAAGTTCTCTCCGAAATAGCCTAACTGTCCGGAATAGTTTAATATTATTATCTCAAGAATTATGACAATTATGATTATTGTTAGAAGATATGCATAATCGCTTCTTTCAGGGGATTTCTTCTCATCAAACATTTCGGATGCATCTGAAAATCCACGACTGACCATGCTCTTGTGAACCCTTTCGCCCTGTTCATATGCCTTTAAAAACATCATTCCTATTGTATATCCTACCTGCTTCACTCTCCATTTATAAGGGGTCTTTTTTGAATGGATGCTAAAGTTTCTTGATTTTTGGGATTTTCTGATTGCTGCAAGTTCATCAACAAACAGGAACAGAAATCTCACCATGATTGATAAAATCATTGCAATGTCTCTTGGCATTTTCAGTTTTCTAAAAGAGCTTGCCATCTCCTGCAGGGGTGTTGTTGATGAATAGATGATGATTGCAGTTAGAGACACAATCATACGAACTAATAGCAGTATTGCCCAGTTTAGCCCAACATCAGTCACATGTAACCATGAATAACTCCAGATTATATTTCCAGGTTGTATGAATGGTTGAAAAATTATGATCGCTCCGCCAAAAGGAAGCAACATCAGCAATCTCTTTAAAGAATCAATATATGACAATTTGGCTATTTTAAGAATAACTAATAGGAACGCTTCCAAGACGATTGGTATGAATATTTCTTTTGACACAACACAAACTAATATGATAAATATTGTAGAAATTAACTTGATTCTACCTTCCAGATTATGAATTGGACTGTCCTTTGATGCTAAGTCATCGAATCTTATAATTTGTGTAATGTCAGGCATTGTTATTCACTATTATAATATTAAAAATTTGTAATATATTATTATTTGCTTATATTATTTTTATATAATTTCAATTACCATTTAAAAAAAGAAAAATTTGTAGAAATTAAAAGTTAATTTCTACTTTTTAACAACATATGCAACTCCAAATCCTATGAATAGAGTTATGATAACTCCAATTACCAGTGCCACTATTTGCAATACTTGGTTATCTGGGCTGCTTGCAAATGCATAATCAGGGAAAATTGCATCGGGGATTCCGTTAATTTCTTCGACTGCAAAATCTTCTGCAAGTCCGGAATCTTCTGCTGATTTTTCTAATCCGTCAGGGTCACCAGATGCTATGTATGGTGAAAGAACACAGATTATAACACAGATTACAATGGCTATACCAATTAAATATTTGTCTCTTTTTTCCATATTATGCATCTCCTTTGTTCCATGCAAGTAAATCTGGTCTGAATTTGTCTAATGCTGCAAGAACTATTACAGTTAATACTGCTTCGATTATTCCGATAAAGACGTGGTATAAAAGCATTGATGGAATACCGATGTTCATTGGGAATGTTCCTGCAATACCCATTTCAACAGCACATGCGAAAGCTGCAATTACAGTTGCTAACCATGCTGCGATACCTGCTGCAGGGTATTTTCCGATTGCTCCTTTCAATCCTTTGAAGGTGAATAATCCTACGAATCCTCCAACGATTGCCATATTTAATACATTTGCTCCTAAAGCAGTAATTCCTCCATCACCAAAGATTAATGCTTGAATAAGAAGAACTACAGTAAATACAAGTACTGCCGCTTCAGGTGCTAAAAATACTATAGCAACTAAAGCTCCACCAACCATGTGTCCGCTGGTACCGAATGGAATTGGCATGTTCATGGACATGATTGCAAAAATACCTGCCGCAAGTACTGCTAAAAGAGGTATGCGTTTTTCATCTAAATTGGATCTGGCCCATTTCACTGAGAAGTATAATGCAACAATCAATATCACATAGTATACGAGACATTGTGCAATAGGTATGAATCCGTCTGGTATATGCAAATTAATTCCTCCATTTTTTCAAGTAATACTTTTTTTATATTTCTTTATAAATAATGTATTACTTTAAAGTATTTTTTTTTTAATCTATTTTTAATAAATATCAAGTTATGTGGGAGTTTTATTAATATAAAGGTTAATAAATCCTATGTTCACCTTGACATTTATTAGTTTAATTTTTTTGCCCTATATAAAGATTATTAAAGTAATACTTTTTAGTATTATTTTTCAAAAAAGTTAATACTAAAGTAATAATTTTTCGTGTTTTTCCTAGGGTTTATTATTACTAATTTGCATGGGCGCGTCTAATGCAGGCAATATAAATAAAAATAGCTATTATAAAGTAAATCAAAACTTGAATATCTAATATTCCGGTTTCAACTCCTAAAATACTGTATGTCAAAATAAGTGAATAAAGTCCAATATAAAAATAGTTTTTTGTAATCTGAACCAATTTGAATCCGATTCCCAATATGGAACCAAGCAGCAACATTTCGCCAAACACTCCGACTTTTCCAAAGTCGGCCACCATCTGCCCGATTAAACTTGGAGTTACTGTGACTTCTGTTCTCCATGCAATCAGTTTTCCAACCATCATCCTTGGTCCCAAATCGCTTCCCGGAATGGAACTTGCCAGCATGTGTCCGTGAGTGAGTCCAAAGTTTCCGCCAATGAAATTAAGCAGGTTCAATACATGGAGCGTAAAATCCGCTCTTGACTGCAGGGTGTATAGTGGGCTTGTTGAGGAGGTTATGGTCATTTCACCTAATGAACGAAAATAACCAATTCCAATTATTGCACCTATACCAATTAATGCACCAACAACAACTTCCCACAATGAAATAATATTTCCATAGAAACCTATGATAATTATGATGAGAAATGATGCAAGTAGTGGTGTCCTATAACCTAGAAGCAATAAAAATGCACAGTCAATTCCCAGCAAAAATAGGAATCTGAATCTTGCCTGTGAGCGTGTAATTTTTGAATCCTGAAAGTCTTTTAAAAATGCACTTGCCATCAAACAGGTTCCAGGTATTATTAAAAACACAGGCATCGTAAGTGCAGGTTTCAGCAAATATCTTATTGATGGTTTTAAAAGTGGAATTCCACCAACTGATGCTATGCTTACGAAGAAAAATACAATGCTTATTAATATTAAACAAAAGCCAATTGAATAAATGTCTTTTCTTTCAAAGTGAATGATATTTTTCACATCATTTTTAAAAAAATATCTTGGAAGAATAACCGATCCAATAAAAAATCCTGCAAACCCTATTATCAATGTGACTGTCAAACTGATGGACGGCTTGTTAAGTGACAGCAGCAGAAACACTGAAAATAATAAAAGGACAATTAGGGGATTGAAGATATGATTTTTTAAAATCTGATTCCTGTTCAAAAAGCCTAAAAAATTCTCACTTGGGTAAAATCTTTTAAAATAACTGTTGACCCATTGATTCTCAATGAATTCTATGATGGTAAAAATAAATGTAAATAAAAAGGATTTATGAAATTCATCACTGATCCTATTTATTAATGAAGTTAATGTGGAGTAAATAACGCTCATCGTTTACACAACTAAAATTTTCGCATGTTTATAACGTCAAAGTTTTTGCTAATTTCATTGACCTGGCTGTCAGTGGCATCATAAACCCTGATTGTAATCTCGTTTGTAATTCCATTCATGTTTCCCAAAACTGAATCCGCATCTTCCAGATTTTCTTTTGTGGCTTTTCTTAATGTCAATTCATTGTCATAATCACTGGTTTTTATTGATTCTCTTTTGGAATGCTCCAAGATTTTATTGGTAATCTCTTGTATGTCTTTGGATGTGAGGGAATCAATGGACATTGTTGTTGAAATTTCATAATTCGCATCATCAGGCAGTTTGTTGGTTAAATCCTTAAGGGATGAAATCTCTTCCGGTTTTACTTTAAACTCACATAGGTTCTTGTATTTCTCACCGTTGCTTTCTAGGCTAATGTGGTCAATGTAGATGTCTGCATTGCTGACAGTTCTATATAATCCTACCAGATAAGTTTTATTGTCGGTGTCAATTAATAGCTTAACTCCATTTCCTCCGTTGTCATCTTCCCAAACCACAGTACCATTCAATGTGGTCCTATTTCCGTTGGTTGAATTGAAACCTTCAACAGTGGCTTTTACAATAAAACCGTCCTTATAATATTTGAGATAAGTGTCAGGTATCTTATTCACTGTGGATTCGTCAAAAGCAGTCTTCTGCAAATCAGAAGAATCATCACTGGTAATGTGGATAAATGCAAAAACAACTGCACATATTACCAATATTATTATGATATAATCAATCAATGTGAATTTAATTTTCATAATTAGCCCTATTCTTCGTATAATGCTCCAACAGGACAAACGTCAACACATTCGCCACAATTGGTACATTTGCTTTCATCGATGATGATTGTGTAAGCTCTTCTTTCAATAGCTTCTTCTAGACATACATCGATACAATCTTCACAAACTCCGCATTCTTCCATATCTACTTTCAATTAATACACCTTAAAATATTTTAAAAAATAATATAATTTTATTTAACTATCTTAATATTTATATAGTTTGTTGATGCCAATTTTATTAGGTGTGCCTAAAGTTTTTAAGGGAGAATTTACATAATAATTAATAGGTGCATGTAATGATTTTTAATAAAACAATTTCTTTAGTGCTGTCAGGATTATTCTTCCTATTTTTGGGATTGTTATATTCCTCTGTTTCAGTAATGTTTTTAAATGGGGGATTGATTCCGGTAATAGGTCTTTTTGTATTCATCGTTTTCTATTTTATTACTCGAATGTTTTATCAGTATCTGAGAAATGATGACAAGTACAAAAACAATAAGCAGATATCCTCTGATATGCCTGGTGAGAAATATTTTACAAAGGGAGAATCCGACCCTAAGAAATTATTTGTTGTTGTTTGGCTAATGGTGATTTTAGTATTGACTTCAGCCTCACTGTGGTTGTATTCTTTTAATCATGGGTTGGTTTAATTTTTTTTTAAAAAGTTGTGTTTGACCATAAAGTTTATATAGTATGTCGACACAAGTTATTATTATATGCATGGGTGCCCGAGCGGCCAAAGGGGAAGGACTTAAGATCCTTTGGCATAGGCCTTCAAGGGTTCGAATCCCTTCCCATGCACTACTATATTTTTTTATCATTCTCGATTATGCCTTAGTGGCTCAGGTGGTAGAGCGCTACCTTGGTAAGGTAGAAGTCGGGGGTTCGAATCCCCCCTAAGGCTTTCACTATTTTTAATTTAATTTCATAATTTTTTCAAATTTCACCTTAAAGTTTAATAACTTTAAAATAAATAATATTTATGATATATTTAATTAAAATTTAAAAGGTGAAAATTATGAATTATAAGAAACTTATACTCGTTGGATGCATTTCAGCATTTGTTGCTGTCTTGACTTCTATATTGGGTGTTGCCGGTACAGTTATAGGTTCAGTAATTTCATCTGTACTTTATAACATGCTTTCAGAAGCATTGGAAAAACCAGTTTCTCAGGCAGCGTTCAGTTCTAACTTTGAATGGGAAATCGCATATATATTTCCACTTGTAGTTATAGGATTAATTCAGTTACTATTAATTTTTGCCATGTTGTCCGAATGGGGAGTATTGCCTGGAACTTTC
>OCTW011556475.1_pt1 | contig 13633 bp, 11 predicted proteins | sample 1539671 | NCBI WGS metagenome assembly OCTW01 (sample SAMN02144230, study PRJEB22623) | gut metagenome | biome: sheep rumen | host: Ovis aries | place: New Zealand | reverse complement strand
GACCTGCAGGCCGCCGATACAGCCTCCGGTCAGGATACCGGGAATGCAGCGCCTGCCGCACCACAGACAGAATCGAAGCCCCGTTATCTCAGCGTAGATGAGGCAAAAAAGATCGCTCTCGACCACGCCGGACTGACGGAAGGCCAGGTCAGGTTCTCCACCGCTAAATTCGATGATGATGACAGCGAAGGTGAGGAATACGAGATCGAGTTCTACAGCGGAAATACAGAATATGAATACGAGATCGACGCCAGGACAGGTGACATCCGCGACTTTTCCAAAGAAGTTGATGATGATTGAAGACGCACAAGTTGATCTTCGCAACTATTCGTTAAAGATGCCTTTTGCGAATAGTTACAGGACGGGATACAGCCCTCTCTTTCACAGATGACGGGGCTCTCCCGGCATAAAATCCCGCAGCAGGCGGCATAAACATTTGCTCAAAACATCATAAAAATACCGGAAGCTTCCGTCCTGGAAATGCTTCCGGTATTTTTATGTATCGCTAAGATGGATCATTCTTATTCGAATCCTGTTTTTTTATTCTTTAACTGTTTCCTCTGATACCTTGGAATCAGTCCTCAATGATCCTTGTTGCCCAGACGGCATTCCGGTTGCCGATCTCCGTCGCGATGATGCCGCGGTCTTCGCTGTAGGCCTCGATCGTCATGCCGTCTCCTGCATACATGGCGACGTGGTAGACGTATCCGTTCTCCGCGAAAAAGATCAGGTCGCCGGGTGCTGCATCGCTGATCGGGATCTGGGTCCCGAACCTGGACTGGTCGTCCGCCACGCGGGGGATCTCATATCCGAACATGGAATACAGGGTCTTGACAAAGCCCGAGCAGTCCGCGCCGTAGGTCAGGGAGTTGCCGCCCCAGACATAGGGGTTGCCGATGCACTCTGCCGCGATCTCCACGATTTCCGAACGTATGTTGTTGTAGGCGACGCCGTCATGTACAGAGTTGAGGGTATAGTACAGGGCGGCATTATTAGACGGCTCAACGTACTCGACGGCCGTCTCCATATCCGCCTCACCGCGCTCCTGGACGATCTTTTTGCCGGCGCTCCCGGTCGTCAGATCCACCAGGGGTGTAAAACCGCGCACATTGCCGGATTCCACATAAGCCCATTTGTCATCGGTCTGCATCAGCACATAGCAGAGGTCTCCCTGCGTCATGTGGCCGATCTCACGCGCGTTCTCTGACATTTCCTCCAGAATCGGCGCGTCTGTCTCGGCGACGGCATACTGCTTGTCGACGACTGTGGATTTGGTCGTGGCGCGCTTGTAGGAATAAGCGGAATTCTCTCCCGCCGGAATGGTCTCGCTGGCAAAGGTCAGCACTTCATAGGCACTGGGTTCAGGCTCGCCGGAGAGCTCCGCAAGCTCCTTCAGTTTCTGCTGCAGATCATCCAGCATGATCTGGGCGGCATTGTCGCGCAGGACCGATGTGTTTTTGATAAATCCGCGGACAGTGCCGGACTCCACGTAGAGCCAGCCGTCCTTTTCCTCACTCAGAATATAGAGAGCATCATTTTCGGAGAGGACACCGACCTGGCGCGATGCGCTCTTCATCTCTTCGTGGATGCCCTGCGTGACCGTGGAGAAGGCGATATTCTTGTCAATGGTATAGAAGCGAAAATCGTCGCGCACGATGGAGAGGCCGGAAACGATATTCTGGTTGGCGATCAGCTGGTCGTTCGTACCTGTGTAGTTTAAGGCCTGCTGATAGCCGGTCGGCATCTCGCCGGGGTTCAATACAGTTTCCCGGTCCTTCAGGGTCCCGGCTTTTTTGGTATTGGAGGGCGTAACCGGCGTCTGCGGCTGGTAAGGAACATATGAGGGCACATTCAGGCCCGGCTGATTTTGCTGCGGTACTGCATTCGGATCCTGTGCCGCAGGCTGATCGGTCGTGTTATTTCCGTTCTCATAACCCGGGGTGATTTCTACTGTGGTTTTGTTTCCGTCCTGGGCGTCGCCTGAAGATGTATCTGCTGTATTACCGGAGGTAGCCCCGGTATTCCCTGTTGCAGGATCTACCTGTGTGGAAGAGCCGGTACCGGAATTACCTCCGGTTGTACTGCCGGAACCTCCATCAGTGGTGTCCCCGCTACCTGACCCGGTTCCACCGCCGGAGCTGCCTTCACCTCCGGTCTGGGAACCGCCTTCGCTGCCGGTTCCGGAACCGGAGCCGCCTTCACCGCTGCCTTCACCGCTGCCTTCGCCACTGCCGCCCGGGTTCTCGCCGCCGCCGGTTTCACCGCTGCCGGAACCGGTGTCACCACCGCTGTCCCCGCCTTGATCACTGTCGCCGGTTCCACCGCTGCCTTCGTTTCCGCTGCCGGAACCGCTCTCACTGCCGCCGGATGATTCCTGGCCGCCGCTGTTTCCGGATCCGCCGCCTTCTGCATTTTCTCCACCGGTACCATCGCCAGAGTTCGGTGCCGAACTTGTCAGGGCAGAATTGTTGCCGCCTGTATCTTCCGCACCCATGACAGTGATGATGGGCGACGACAGAGATACTGCAGCGGACAGGGCCAGTGCAGTAAAGCAAATACCGGTCTTTTTCAACAGTTCAATTCGTTTCAATGCTCTGTTTCCTCCCGCAGTTCATGTGGACACTGCGTATGATGAGTAGATGGGTGTTTATCCGTTCTTCTGTTCAAAATTATCAATGAGCTGCGTGAGCAGCTTTACGGTCCCGTCGATGCCCAGCAGAGAGGAATCGATGGACATGTCGTAGGTATCCGCCCGGCCCCATTTGCCGGAGGCATAATAGTTGTAATAGCTCTGCCTCTGACGGTCGATCCTGGCTATGAAGTCAGTGATCTTTTTGCCGCTCTGCTCCTGGTCCTTGTATTCAGGATAGTTGCGGACGCGGCCGGCCCTGAACTCCTCGGAGGCGTGGATAAAGACGCTGATCACGTCATTGCGCTCAGAGAGAGCTTCGTCGGCACAGCGGCCTATGAAGATGCAGGGGCCGTCTTCCGCCAGGGATTTGATCGTCTCAAACTGGGCGAGAAAGACTTTCTGGCTCAGGGGCATATCGGTAAAGGCTGCTGCGGCACCGTGGCCGAAGGAATAGGTATCCATGACCAGATTGTACAGGAAGGAACTGGTCGGGCGCTCATCTTCGCGCTGGATGATCTCCTTGCAGAAGCCGCTGTCCTTGGCGACATGGGCCACGAGGTCTCTGTCATAGCATTTGATCCCGTAGTGGTCCGCAAGCTTCTGGCCAATCTCACGACCCCCTGAACCATATTGTCTGCCTATCGTTAAAATCGTCTTCATAACCTGTTACTCTCCTGTTTTCACATCATGTAAAAAAATACATTTTATGCTGAAAAATGATTGTTTTCAGAAATCTGCTTTTTATTATATTATTCCACGAAAAAAAAATCAAATCACTTTCGAATTGTCAAGCCGTATGATCGATATGATGTTACTGTTCACCGTATTGGAACAGGGAATCATCGACGGGGATCCGCATCTGGGCAGGTCATGCACCTGACCAGGTCATGCACCTGACCGGTTCCGCAGAGTCTGCAGGATCTTTTCAAAGTAGGCCGGCATGGGGGCTTCCGTCTCAATATACTGTCCGGTAGACGGGTGGATAAAGCCGAGCGTCCGGGCGTGCAGGCACTGCCCCTGTGTGGCAAAGGGAGTTTTTTTCCGGCTGCCGTAGACGGTGTCACCCAGCAGGGGATGGTGGCAATGGGACAGGTGGACGCGGATCTGATGGGTCCGTCCCGTCTCCAGCCGGCACTCGACGTAGGTGTAGTCGCCAAAGCGCTCCAGGACCTGTACGTGGGTCACGGCGCGCTTGCCGTCCGGGCGCACGGCCATCCGCTTGCGGTCAGAGGGATCCCGTCCAATAGGCTTGTCAATGGTCAGGCTGTCCTCCCGGATATTGCCGAGCACGATCGCCCGGTAAGCCCTGCGGATGGAGTGTTCCGCCAGCTGGTCCGCAATGCTGCGGTGGGCAGTGTCATTTTTACAGATGATGATGCTGCCGGTCGTGTCCATATCGATCCGGTGGACGATCCCGGGGCGGAGGACGCCGTTGATCCCGGAGAGGCTGTCGCCGCAGTGATACATGACGGCGTTGACCAGGGTTCCCGTATAATGGCCTGCTGCCGGATGGACGACCATGCCCTTGGGCTTGTTGACCACCAGGACATCCCTGTCCTCATACAGAATGTCCAGGGGGATGTCCTCGGGCAGGATCTCAGGCAGCATGCTGACCGGCAGAAAGACATCGACAGTCTCACCCCCGCCGACAGGGGTGCTGGGCTTGAGATCCCTGCCCTGCCGGGAAGAGCCGGACGGATCATTCAGGATTCGGACATACCCGTCCTTGATCAGTTTTTTGAGATAGCTTCTGGACTGTCCCGGCATATAGTCGGCGAGCACCTTGTCGATCCGCTCTCCCGCGCTCTCCTGTCCGATCACAAAGGAAAAGCGGTCCCCTTCGAGGGGGGCATCTGCCGGGCAGGGGGCGTCAGTATGGCCGGAGTGAGTAAGAGAAGGCGCCTGTCCCTCTTGAAGAATATGTGTGGTCATGGGTGTTTCCTGCATTTGTTTACTGACTGAGCTGTCTGTCTCATTGTCCGGAGTCTGCTTTTTTACTGTGGTTCAGGAAGTCAAAATCGTCTTTTTCCTTGTAATAAAACAGGAAGAGGAGCATGAGCACAAAGGTCGAACAGGTGATGTACATATCCGCGACATTGAAAACCGGGAAATCAATGAGCGAAAAATAGATGAAATCCCTGACATAGGACAGAAAGAGGCGGTCGATCAGGTTGCCGACAGCGCCTGCGGCGATCAGGTAGAGGCACAGCCGCATGGGCAGAAACCGCCTGCTGCCGGGAATATGCAGCAGCCCGTATCCGATCACCAGCAGGGCGGCCAGGGTGATGACCAGGAAGAACAGCCGGGCATTCTGCAGAATTCCAAAGGCGGCGCCCCGGTTCTGGATGTAGGTGAATTCCAGGACGCCGGGGATCAGCTGGATATGGATGTCCGGAGACAGGGCGCGCACAGCCAGCTGCTTGGTCCACTGGTCCAGAGCGATCAGCACAATTGTCAGCAGCAGGCCCGCTGTAAGTCTCCTGCCCGGATGATGTTGGTTCAATTTTGAATGATTCATGTTGTCCTTTCGTGTATGATTCTGCCGATTGCCTGAACAAGTCCCCCACCGGATCCCGGGATTCCGGATATCCTGCCGTGTATGGTTTACGCCGATTGCCTGAACGTCAAAAAGTGCCATGGCGTATGATTGCGCCATGGCAGCGTGAACGACTTGTTATGATCTGAGACCATGCTGCCTGTCGGGCATGCAGCCTGGACTGCAGAGAGCTGTCCGTCAGATCAGCGTCCTGTGAAAGGCATGTCGAGGGCAGAACTTCCATCCTGGTCTGCGCCGGTCGGCATGGAGATATCTCCGCTGATGTCAACGCTCTGGGGAGTGATGACAAAGATATAGTGGGAGATCTTCATGACATTGCCCTGCACGGCATAGCAGGAACCGGAGGTGAAATCGATGATGCGCTGGGCGACATCGACATCCAGGCCCTCGAGATTGAGAACGACCGTGCTGCCGGCCAGGATCAGATCGGTCACATCGCGGGCATCATTGACAGATGTGGGCTTGACGATGCAGACCTCCATGCCGGACTCGGAGTACTGGCGCTTGACAGAGGATCTGGCTGCAGGAACAGGCTCGCGGTCTGCCGCGCGCTTGCGGGGATTTCTGGCTGCCTGGGTGCTTTCGTAATCTTCCATCTCATCTTCCTCTTTTTCAAATACTGGTTCACTCGTATCTTCGACGGGATCTTCGTAGAAATCGTTCTCTTCGATCTCGTTCTCGTCCTCGTAGGGATCATCGTTGAACTTCATTGCATTGATGAGTTTATCCATGACACTCATAATCGATTCCTCCATCTATGAAACCGGGCTCCGGATGGATCAGCACGGGGACCCGTGATCTATCTGATGACACCGGATATGTTGCGTTTATCCTCGAAATAAGGGGAAACAGGATGAATCCGGGTTCTCAGATATTGTAATTTCGTTTTCCGAAAATGGCGGTTCCCACGCGGATATGGGTGGCGCCCTCCTCAATGGCGACCTCGAAGTCGCCGGTCATGCCCATGGAAAGGATGTGCATAGACACATTATCAATGGATTCGCGACCGATGTCAACAGATAAATCCCTGAGTTTTCTAAAAAACACACGGTTAGTTTCCGGATCATCCGTGAAGGGAGCGACCGTCATGAGACCGCAGATGTGGATACCGGGGAGGGGCGCGATCTCTCGGACCAGGGGCAGGACATCCGCACAGGTGAGGCCGAATTTACTCTCCTCCTCCGCCGCGTTGACTTCAAGCAGGATGTCCATGACCCTGCCTGCCTTGACGGCTTCCTTACTGATCGTCTGTGCCAGGGCTGCGCTGTCCACGCTGTGGATCATGACAGCCTTATCCATGAGATATTTGACCTTGTTGCGCTGCAGATGACCGATCATATGCCACTGGATATCGGACGGCAGCTGCGGAAACTTGTCATTGATTTCCTGGACCCGGTTCTCCCCGAAGCTTCTCTGCCCGGCATCATAGGCCTGGCGGAGGTCTTCGACAGGCATGGTCTTTGTCACGCAGATCAGGGTCACTTCGTCCCGGCTTCGGCCGGCTCTGGCACAGGCGGCCTGAATCCTTTCCTCGACGGACTGTATATTTTCAGAGATAAGAGACATGGAAACTGCTCCTTTTCGTATGCTAGTATTTGTAGTATTTGTTGAGGCGGATCGAGTCCGCGTGCAGGACAACATAGTCATATTCCTGAAGGCCGTAGAGCTCGTTGGGCTCCACGATGGAATACTCGCTGTTCTGCATATTGACCGTGACCTGCCGGAAATCGGGATAGCCCTTGTTGATGTAGTAGACGCCGATGAGCTTTTCCTTTTTGCCCAGCGTGAACTGTTCGGTGGAATCGGGGTGCTGCAGGATCTCACCATCCCGCAGAACGGAATTATCCAGGTAATACTCGTCTTTCGTCTCGCTGTAGGGGACGGCAGGGACGAACTGGGTCCCGCTGCTGCCGTTGCCGGTGTAGACGCGGAGCAGAACGCCCTGCTGGCCGTTGGAGCCCTCAAAGACATATTCCTTGGGGACCAGGAAAAAATCGCCGTCCGTGATCGAGGAGTTGGGAACCTTCAGACCCTTCTGCTCATTGGACAGGAGCTCTATATCCACAAAGCGGTCCGTGCAGAAGGACTCCATGGAATTGGAAAAACGGAGATTGACATACCACTGTCCGTCCTCTCCCTCCCGGCTCTCCACAGAGGCCCAGGATGTCGTATTGTTCTTGAGGAAGCGGACTTCGACATATTCCTCATTGACGAGCTGGTCGGCGGCCTCTTTGCTGTCGGCCATGATGGCGACCGACCAGTTTTCGTCCGTGACGACGCGGTAGGCGGGGCTTCCCTGCACGATCTTTTCCCCGTTCCGCAGCTGGGTCTTTTTGCATTGGGAGGGGTCGAAATCCTTCTGCGTCAGGCCGGCAAAGGTCTTCCCTGTGTAGTTGTCGTAGGAGTAGACGATGGAACCGGACTCCGCCGCCTTGACCGTATGGATCGAGGTGGAATCCAGATCCCGGATCCCGGCCAGGATGGAGCGATTGCTGATCTTCTGCGCCTGACTGGCACAGGCACTCTTGAAATCATAGACCGCGTAAAAGCGCGCATTCTGATAGTTCTCGACAAAGCGGACAGCCCTGTCCCGGAAAGCACGCAGGTCATCCTCCGTGAAGTAATCACCGGCCGCCATGTCGGCATCGGCATAATCGGAGATCTCTCCCTCCGCGTCCACGGAATAGGCAAGTCCGCCCGCCCGCACGCGGTCGGTCTCTGTATTATAATAATTGATCCGGCCGGAGTAGCGGCTGTCCACCAGCTTTTCCTGCCGCAGGGCGATCCCGCGAAAGCTGGTGTCTTCGGAGAGCGTCCCCATCCGAACCTCGTAGATATCCGTTCTGCGGGAAGTGACATAGACGGCGACACTGAAAACCATATAGACCAGTATGATAAAAAATATGACCATACCGATATCAATATGAATCAGGTGCCTCGCTGCACCCTCCCTCCGGGACCTGTTCTCTTCCATTTTTTATGACCTGCTGAAATAATTCTTCAACCTTCAAAACAATAAGGAACTGTCACGTAATGAACAAAATATAGCGCAGTCGGCACACTTCATTTCGCAATACTTCCTAAGTGAAACGGGCAGGAAAGCTGGGTAACCAGCTCCTGCCCGCTGTCGGTTATGAATCGGACGGATCAGAGCGCGACAGAGATAAACTCTTTGAGCTCATCCGGAATCTCATGTTCATCCAGAGATACGCTGATGAACATATTGACGTGGAACTTTTCACTGATGGCCTGCAGCTTCCGGATCGGCTCGGTAATGTCGGCACCTTCCAGATGTGCAACCTTCAGAAAACTGTCAAAATACATCTGTTCAAGATCATGATCCTGGGAAATAATTCCGCTGACAAAGCCAAGGAACTGGTCACTGTTCTCAATCATGTATTCAGGGACGTTGATCAGACGAATCCGGTTATTGAGTTCGTACATATGCTGCGGGCTCTTGTCCAGATAGCAGATGCTTCCGAGAATTGCTTTCACTTCCGTGTTGGCCTTGTCGAGAATCCACTTCGTCTTTCCCTTGCCTTTGTTGCCGGTGATCAGATGAACCATTTGACGAAACCTCCTATTATTAACATTTGCAGCATCATATTCATTCCGCTCCCTCGAATCAGGAACAGGTATGTGCTGCATTCAATGGCTGCCGAAAAGCACTTGGTGCTCCAGCTATTCTATTATAGTTGACAGGACAGAAAAAAACAATGTTGAAAGTATGAATAAACATGGCCCCGGTAACCGCACGTGTTACAGTTCACGCCCTTTCGAGGGCGTGAACATGTAACTTGCGTTCGCCCATGCTAAATTTGCTTCGCAAATGGGGCGAACGCCGTTTAACTCGGGTTTTTCGCGAAAAGTCCGCGAAAAACACCTCGAGTTTCGAGGCAGTCTGAACTGTAACCCGCAGTCAAATCGTTAATCATTCGCCCCTGTAACCTCTCTCCAGGCGTAGAAGACGGTTCATACAGACATAGAGCTCATCATAGCCGGTGGCACCCAGTATGACGGAGATAAACTCTCTCCCATCGCTGTTTTCCGACAGGATGATCAGGCAGTTGCCCGCCTGGTCGGTCGTCCCCGTTTTGCCGCCTGCCACGGAAATACCAGCGGGCGCGCTGGCGGTCCCCAGGAGGTAGAAGTCCGTGGAGGGCACCTCGATCGCGCGCACATTGCCGTCCTTGTCGTGAAAGACGGTGCTGTAGTAATCCTGGTGCATGAGTTTGCGGAATTCCGGATATTTCAGGCATTCGCGGAAGATCAGATAGAGATCATATGCTGTTGTATAATGCTCCGGATCATGCAGGCCGTGGGGATTGACAAAATGCGTGTTGGTCGCGCCGATTCTGGCCGCTTCCTCGTTCATCATCCGGATAAAATCATCGTAGTCTTTCCCGATGTTCTCCGCGATCAGGACAGCGGCGTCGTTGGCGGAATAGACCAGCAGGTAATTCAGTGCCTGCTCCATGGTCATCCGGTCACCCTTCTCGATGCCGATCTTCTGGGCCTCCCACTCCATCTCCGGTACGCGGGCGGACGCGGTGAGCATCTCATCCATATCGCCGTATTTGACGGCCAGGAGGGCGGTCATGATCTTGGTGATGCTGGCGGGATACAGACGTTTGGTCAGGTTCTCCTCCACAACCGTCTTTCCGTCCTGCAGGTCAAAGAGGCCGGCCGCGAAGACATCTCCCGCCTCGGCCTTTCCGCCTTCACCGGGAACGGCGAGATCCTCCGCATAGAGAGAAGTGAATCCGCTGAAATCAGCAGAAACGGCTGTCATGGAACAGCTGCTCCTGCTGAGATTGTCGCTGTAGGCAGAAATATATCCGCGGCTGCAGCCGGTGGAGGCAGCAGCCACGGAGAACAAAGTCACGATGCAGATGATCCGTCCCGCCCCTGTGCGAAACAGTTGGCAGAGTCCGGCGGCCAGCGCAGTAAAAGAGCGCGTCATTTGTAGATTTCCCTCCATTCCATATCTCCCCGGTCAAGCGATTTGATCAGGAGCTCGGCTGTCGCCAGATTGGTGGCCAGAGGAATATTGTGTGTGTCACAGAGCCGGACGACGATATTGACATCGGGCTCATGCCTTTTGGCAGTCAGCGGATCCCGCAGAAAGATGACCAGGTCGATCTCGTTGTGTTCGATCTGGGCCCCGATCTGCTGCATGCCGCCCAGATGCCCCGCCAGCATTTTATGGATCTGGAGATTGGTGACCTCTTCGATCAGGCGTCCGGTCGTTCCGGTCGCGCATACCTCGTTCTTTGCCAGGATCCCTCTGTATGCGATGCAGAAATTCTGCATCAGTTTTTTCTTTGCATCATGTGCGATCAAAGCAATTTTCATATGATTCCCCCGATGTAAATACTGGATGTCTGGAACAGTCTGGCGGTCTGTGTCTCAGGCGGTTTCCTGCATGTGGACATTCAAAACAAAGCCAATCCCTGCATATAGGCATACCAGGCTGGTGAGGCCGTAGCTGACAAAGGGAAGCGGAATGCCGGTGTTGGGGAGCAGGCCTGTCGCAACGCCGATATTGAGGAAACTCTGGAGGCCGATCCAGGCACCCATTCCCGCGGCGATGATCCTGCCCTGTGCGTCTTTGGCGCGCGCAGCGATCAGGAAGCATTTGACCGTGATCAGCATGATCAGAACAACGATGGCACAGCAGCCGATAAAACCGAAGGTCTCGCCAATCACGGTGAAGATGAAATCAGTCTGTGATTCTGATATAAATCCGTTCTTGAGCAGAGAACTGAGTTCGCCGTCCGCCTTGCCTCTGAGACCGCCTGAACCGATGGCCATCATGGAATTCATGGTCTGATAGGCGGTTGAGTCCGCGTAATCCTCCGGATGGAGCCAGGCCAGGATCCTGCTCTGCTGATAGGGAGACAAAAAACTGCTCTCCCCCGTGAATGCCTGCCGGATGATCCATGCAAAGGACGGAATGACAACGACAAGGACACCGGCTACGATCTGCCAGGGGATCCCGCCTACAAAGACCATGACACAGAAGATCAGGATCATCATGAGACTGGTCGAAAGGTCAGGCTCTTTGTAAACCAGGTATACAGGAGGAAGGATCAGGAGGATACATGCCGCCAGATGCGGTATCATCGTCAGCCTGTCTCTGTACAGTATTATGAACTCCGCGAAAAATAAAATCAACAGAATCTTTGCCGCTTCAGAGGGCTGAAAGGTGATTCCGAAGATGGAAAACCAGCGCTGTGCACCGCCGCCTGTGGATCCGGAAAACAGGACCAGGACCAGAAGGGCAATGCTCAGTGCGTATGCGACCCAGTGAAACTTCAGGACGAAGTGATAATCGACGACGGAGATCAGGAGCATCAGAACAATGCCGAGGCCGAGGCCGATCTGCTGTTTCCCGTAGAGCTCAGGCGCTGCGCTCCGGACGGCCAGCAGTCCGCAGTAATTAAGGCAGACCACCAGCGCGACCAGTAGATAATCAAATTTTTTAAAAGAAAAAGTACGGAACATATTGTCTCCCGCCCGGCAGGTGTGACCGGTCAGTCGTTGGAAGTACCCTGGTTCAGTATGATGCTGTCGACAATGTTCTCAAGTTCATCCGGATTGTAAAAGACCCTGATGACATCGGAGGCCAGCTGTGCCGCGTATGAGGAGGAATATCCGTTGGGGATGCGGACGGCGATGGCGAGATTCTCCCGCTGTGACATCTCCTCCGCATTCCAGGCATTGGGCTCATAGTAGGGCGCATAGCCGACAAAGAGTGAATTGTCCGGCATGCCGGTCTGCTGGGCGGTCCCGGTCTTGCCTGCGACCGGATTCTCCCAGAGCGCGTTAAAGGCGGAATAGCCGGTCGCCACGCGCCGCATGCCGCGGTGAATGGCGTTCCACTGGTCCTCCTGCAGGCTGACGGTCTTGTCCACATGCTTCTCGTGTTTGCTCTCCTCGCCGTCCTCGGTCTTGATCCTGTCGATCAGGGTCAGCCTGTAGGTCGTCCCGCCGTTGGCGACGGAGGTGACATATTTGGCGAGTGCCGACGTGGTATAAGCGTTGGTGTCCTGTCCGATCGCGCCGCGGATGGGGTCGCTGCTCAGAAGCGACGGATCCGATTCGCTGACCTCGACACCGGAGGTCGCATCCAGTCCGTACAGGGATGCATATTCCTGAATGCGTTCGATCCCGTAATTGGAGTTGTAGGTATCGGTTCCGTCCGTACCCAGCCGGTAGCCCATCTCGTAGAAGAACATATTACAGGAGTTGGCGATGGCCCCCTCCAGATTCAGCTTGCCGTGCTTTTGGGGATAGATCCAGCACTTGGGCGGATTCGGATCCTCCTTCACTCTGGTGAAGGTGGATTTCTTTTTGCAGTTGACCTTTTCCGACAGGTCGATCACCTCTTCGCCGAGGGCGGCGGAGGCAGTCACCATCTTGAAGGTGGAGCCGGGGGCAGTCAGCTGCTGGGTCGCGTAGTTGAGCAGCGGATTGGCGGGATCATTGAGGAGCTGCCGGTAGTAGCTCTCGTCATTGATCCGGTTGGAGTCAAATCCGGGGTAGGACACCATGGCCAGGACATCCCCGTTGTCGGGATCTGTCACGACGACAGACGCTGTCGAGGGATAGAGGTGGAGCTGGGCAGGCGTCAGATCCATGTCGCGGATCCGGTTGTACATAAAGGTGTATGCGCTCTCTCCCCACTCGTACTCAAAGCTCTCCCGCTCTTCGTCGCTGATCTTGACCAGCTTCTGGTCGAGCAGGATCTGGCAGACCTGGTCTCCCGAGATCTCCTGATTGATGACCAGATATTTATAGAAGGCGTTGCGCATATCCCTGTCATGCAGGGTATCGTTTTCCGCGCCGATCACATCGGAGAAAAACCCAATGACGGCATCAAAGCGGTCATCGTCTCCGGAGAGATAGCGGCTGTCCGTGTTGAACCAGTTTTCATCCACGGCTTCCGAGACCAGGTCATAGAGCGAGGCCGTTCCGTCATTCCAGGCGGTGTAGACGGCATTGGATGTGATGCGCTCCTCTCCTTCCGGTATGAGTCCGTAGTCGAACAGGGCCTGGGCCAGCAGGGTCTGATAGGTCTGCATCTCTGTGTTGAGGTCCTTCCAGACGGTGCGGCCCTCCGTGATCTCACTGAGGATCTCGCCGCTCCGGCTCTTGCGGAAACTCTCGAAACTCTCCGCGACCTCCTTCTCCGTGTCACTGGCTTCATCCGATGTGAAGTGGGCAATATCGATGATATTGCAGAGGCAGGAGGTGTAGACGTTGCTGATCGGGATGGTGATGCTGTTGCCGTCGTCATCCTCAGAGATCACCTGGTCATAGATGGAGTCGCGCAGCTTGGCCAGAATGATGTCGCGGAGGTTTTTTTCGATGATCCGGTAGGTGTTGATCTGCAGGTCGCGGTCGATCGTCAGATAGACATCCCGTCCCGCCTCCGGTTC
>OCTW011277910.1_pt1 | contig 13635 bp, 11 predicted proteins | sample 1539671 | NCBI WGS metagenome assembly OCTW01 (sample SAMN02144230, study PRJEB22623) | gut metagenome | biome: sheep rumen | host: Ovis aries | place: New Zealand | reverse complement strand
TGAACGTCATCTTATACGAAATATCAAAGAATTATATGAAAATTATGAAAAAACAGATTATGCTAATGAATCCTTCATAAGTGTATATGATTTTGATGAAGATGTAGATATCACAAAATGGTTCAGAAGTGACATTGCATTATACGAAAAACATAGTATAAAAAATTGTATTATTATAAGATTCCGAGAAAATACAGACATACTTAAAGAAGAAACTGAAAAATCATCAGAACTTCAGAAATTTATGTTTATTCGTAGAAGCATTAATTTAGGATTTAATAAAAAAATTATAGAAGAATGTAAAAAAACAGCTTCATTTATAAAAGAAATATACGATTTAAACTCTTTAACCATATTTAATGGATATGATGAATGTCAACTTTATATATTTTTTAATACATTGAATCTTAAAAACGCTCAAAAAACATTATATTATTTCTATAATTTTATAGAGAATCAGTTAAATTTAGAAAATATTAATTATGAGCAGATTGAACCATTTTCACAAGTAACTAAATTACCGGGAACTCAAAATAAAAACACAAGATTATATTCAAAACCTTTTAATTTAGAATGGGATTACATGACAATTATAAAAAATTGTGAAAATAAAAAAATGAATGAAATAAACTTCGAAAAAAATGATTCTGAAATTTTTAAACAAATCTTAATTTCAGTAGATGACGAGATAACAAATAATTCAAGAATAAGTAATGAAAGATTAAACGAATTATTTAACCCAACACTTTAAATTCATCTTTCTTATTACCCACCTATTCTATATAAACTTTTTTTTAAAAAAAAAAATGATAGCATCCAACAAAAAAGTAGTTCTTATTTTTCCAATAATTATTGAAAAATTTAATTAGTTATAATAAAAAACAAATCCTTTAATAACATTTATATTATACAAAAAATATAATGATATATAGCTTTATAGACTAGGTTAATGGTAAATTTAATCTATGTATAATAGATTGTTATAAAGAAATATGGCATTTGCCATCGTATCTAATTTTTTTATAAAAAACTAAGTTTTATTTACTGTATAACCTGACGGATTTTTCAAACAATAAATTGAAAACTTTAATTAAAATAATACACGGAAAAAAAGACAGTAACTAGTTTACTCTCTTTATTTAATATAATTATCACAATTTAAAAGAATTATAAAATAATTTGCTGCAATATTTTTAAAAAAAAAATAAAGGAGATTGATAAAATGGCAAAAGCAAGAAGACGAGTACGTGATACATGGAAAGAAAAAGTTTGGTATGAAATTTTAGCACCACAAGACTTTGAAGAAGCAAGTTTAGGAACAAGCCCTGCAAGAGAACCTGAAATGTTAGTAGGTCGTAAAATAGAAACATCTATGCGTGAATTAACAGGTGATTTCAGCAGACAATACATTAAATTATTCTTTGAAGTAGATCATGTAAGTGGAGAAGTAGCTCACACAGTATTCAAAGGTCACAAAGTAACAACAGATTACGTACGTAGTATGATTAGAAGGGGAACAAGTCGTATAGACACAATAACTGATGCAACTACTAAAGATGGTAAAAAACTTAATGTTCACATGTTAGCAATAACTTTAAAACGAGCAAAAGCTTCACAACAAAGATTCATCAGAGAAACAATGCATGACAAAATCATAGAACTTGCAGCTGAAAAAACTTTAGATGAATTAGTTAAAGACATTATATCTGGTAAATTTGCTTCAACCATATATCATGAAGCTAAAAAAATCTACCCACTCAAAAAAGTAGAAACCATAAAAACAAGAGTTATCTAATTTTAGATAATTATTCTTTTTTTAAATATTTTTTTCTTAATTTATAATACTTTTTTTTCTATCAAAAAAAATATTTTTGTCAAATACCCCAAGTTAACTTTAATTAAACTCAAACTTGTTTTTATATCATGGAATTAATAGATAAACATATTATTTATTAAATATAAAAATTAATATATGATTCAATTAATATTTCTAATAATTTGTTTAGTACTAGGACTAGTAGTATATTATACAGGAGCACTTGATTTTTCAGGTTCTGCTTTTATGACAATTATTGGAATATTTATTGTGATGACCAGAGGATTTAACTGGTTAGCAGTACTTTTACTATTTCTTATTTTAGGTTCTGTATTTACTAAATTTAAATCAGACTATAAAAAACGAATTGGACTAGTTCATGAAAAACGTACAATAAAAAATGTCATATCAAATGGAATAGTTCCTATTATCATGATAATGATTGGTAATTACCCTGGTTTTATTGGTTCTGTATCTACAGCCACTGCTGATACATTAGCTAGTGAAATAGGTGTTCTTAGTCAACCTGTGATGATTACAAACAGACAGAATGTTAAACCAGGAACTGATGGTGGAGTATCATTACTTGGAACATCAGCAGGATTAATTGGAGCTGTGATAATAGGCATTACATCATATATATTAAATATATCTCCTGACATTAAAATCAGTATTCTGATAGCGATAGTAGCTGGAATGATTGGTTGCTTTGCAGATAGTCTTTTAGGTGCAACATTAGAACGTAAAGGACTTTTTAACAATGAACATGTTAACTTAACTGCCACAATAATCGGAGCATTAGTTGGTATCATTATAGCAAACATTTTATAATTGGAGAGGAAATAAGATGAAAGGAATTATTTTTGTGTTAGATGGAATGGGTGATAGACCTGTTAAAGAATTAGGAGATAAAACTCCTCTTGAAAGTGCAAATACACCAAATCTTGATAAAATTGTTGAAGAAAATATAACTGGAATAATGGACACAATACGACCGGGAGTCAGACCGGGTAGTGACACAGCACATTTAACTTTACTTGGTTATGATCCTTATGAAGTATATACTGGAAGAGGACCTTTTGAAGCTGCTGGTGTAAACGTCGATGTTAAACCTGGAGACATAGCATTTAGATGTAATTTTTCAACTGCAGATGAAAATTTTATCGTTACTGATAGAAGAGCAGGCAGAATTTTAAATGGAACTGATAAACTTGCTGAAACCATAAATCAAATGAAAATTGATGATAATGTACAAATAATTTTCAAAGAATCAGATGCACATAGAGCTGTCCTAGTTTTAAGAGGAGAAGGCTTATCTGATCAAATTACCGATGCTGATCCTAAGGAAGAAGGTCACGAACCTAAGACAGTAAAACCTTTAGATGACTCTGAAGAAGCTAAATACACTGCAGATGTTGTAAATCAATTTGTAAAAAAATCTTATGAAATGTTAAAAGACCATCCTGTAAACCTTGAAAGAATAGAAAATGGAGAACCTCCAGCAAATATTGTGATTCCTAGAGGCGTAGGTGCTGTACCATCAGTGGAACCATTTGAAGAAAAATATGGACTTAAAGGTATTTGTGTTGCAGAAACAGGACTTATCAAAGGTATTGCAAAAATAGCTGGTATGGATACTGTAGATATACCTGGAGCAACCGGTGGTATTAACACTAATCTTGACAATATTAAAGAATATATTATGAATGCTGTTAATGATGAAAATTATGACTTTATGCTTGTGAATGTAGATGGTGCTGATGAAGCAGGTCATGATGGAGATTACACAGGTAAAAGAGATTTCTTAGAAAAAGTAGATAAACTTATATTTAGTGAACTTAAAGATAGAGATGATATAGTTCTCTTTGTAACTGCAGATCATTCCACACCCGTAAGTGTTAAAAATCATTCTGGAGATCCTGTACCAGTTATAATGAAAGCACCATATGTACGTGTAGATGACATAACAGAATATGGAGAAAGAGCTGCAGCTAAAGGTGGATTATGCCGCATACGTGGATCTGACGTAATGTACATGATTAGAGATGCATTAAATGTGATTCCAAAATTTGGAGCTTAGATTACATAATAAAAGAACAATTATTTCTTTTTTTTATTTATTTTCAAAATTTAATTCATTAGAAAAATTTTTTTATGGAGGATAAAAATTGGTAAATGATATACCAAAATTATTCGGAACTTCCGGTATCAGAGGAAAATTTCAGGAAGATGTGACTATTAAATTAGCATTAGATGTTTCTAGAGCATTAGCTAAATATATTGGTGGAAAAGGTAAAAAAGTTGTTATAGGTAGAGATACTAGAACTAGTGGTAAAATAATGGAACATGTTATGACTGCAGGTTTAGAAGAATGTGGCTGTGATGTTTTATTATTAGGAATGGTGCCAACACCAGTTGTAGGTTATGCAACACTTAAAAAACATGCAGATGCTGGAATAATGATTACTGCTTCACATAACCCTTCACCATATACTGGAATTAAATTATGGAATTCAGATGGATTAGCATATAAACAGGAACAGGAAAAAACTATTGAAAAAATTGTTTACGAACAAGATTTTGAGTTAGCTTCATGGGATGAACTTGGTACAGAATATGATATCAGTTCATTTAAAGATGAATACATTGAAGATATAATAAACGTATCTGAAGTTGATCCTAAAAAACCTTTAAAAGTAGTTGTAGATTGTGCTAATGGAGCAGGTTCATATTTATCACCAGAAGCTCTTAGAAAATCCGGAATGGATGTTATTACACTCAATTCACAACCAGATGGTTTTTTCCCTGGACGTAATCCCGAACCGAATAGTGAAAATTTACAGGAATTAATGAAAACTGTGAAAGCATTAGGTGCTGATGTTGGATTAGCACATGATGGTGATGCTGATCGTATGATAGCAATAGATGAAAATGGTGAAATATCTGATTTTGATAAATTGCTTACAATTATCGCTAAAGAATTTGGAGGTACTGTTGTTACAACTGTTGATGCCTCAGCTTGTCTTGATACAGCTATGGAAAAAATAGGAGGTAATGTACTTAGAACTCCTGTAGGCGATGTTCATGTAGCTGAAAGTATTAATGAAAATAATGCAACATTTGGTGGAGAACCTTCAGGAACATGGCTGCATCCTGATTTTTGTATGTGTCCTGACGGATTATTATCAGGTTTAAGAATAGTTCGTGCCATACAAAAAAATGGTAAATTATCAAAACAATTAGAAGAAATTGAAAATTATCCTACCATACGAGAAAAAATAGTTTGTCCAAATGATAAAAAACAAACTGTTATGAATGAAGTTAATAAAAATTTTGAAAAAGAATTTGAGGATGTTAAAGAAATATTAAAAATAGATGGACTTCGAATAAGCTTTAATGATGGCAGTTGGGTTTTAATAAGACCTTCTGGAACTGAACCATACATTAGAATTACTGCTGAAGGTAAAACTCAAAACCATTTAGATGTTATTGAAGAAACATCCAAGAACTTTTTAAATAAAATAATTTAACCCCCATTTTTTTTCTTATAATAAAACTAATTTTATCCATAAAATTCAATGATAATGAAAAGATATAATAATTATTTTTTATTAAAAATTAAATATAATAGAACATTTTAAAAATAGGGGAAGTGTATTAATTTGAAAGCTGTTATATTAACTGCAGGTGAAGGAACACGAATGCGTCCTTTAACCACTACAAGACCAAAAACCATGCTTATTACTGGTGGAAAACCATTAATCCAATATAATATTGAATCCTTGAGAGATGGAGGTATAAAAGACATAACTTTAGTCGTAGGATACAAAAAAGAAGTTATTGAAGAGTATTTTGGTGATGGTAGTGATTTTGGAGTACACATTAATTATGCAGTACAAGAAGGACAATTAGGAACTGCACATGCTATTGGTAGTGCAGAAGAATTTATTGATGAAAGTTTTATAGTACTAAATGGAGATATTATTGTATCATATGACCTTATACGTAATTTAATTGAAAAATATGCTACGAGAACCAGCAATAATGTAAAATCAGTTATGACTTTAATTGAAGTTGACAATCCCTCCAATTATGGAATAGTTTCTATAACAAATGACAAAATTACAGACATAATTGAAAAACCATCACCTGAAGAAGCACCAAGTAGACTAGCTAATGCAGGTATTTATTTATTTAGTCCAGAAATATTTGAAGCTATAAGAAAAACAGAATTATCTGAGAGAGGAGAATATGAAATTACTGATTCTCTAGCCATTGAATTATCTGAAGGTTGGGAAATTCTTGGATTAATCTCCAATGAAAAATGGATGGATGTAGGAAGACCATGGGAACTATTAACAGCAAATCATGATTTCCTAGAACATATGCCTGAGGATATTCTAGGTGAAATTGAAGAAAATGTAACAATACATGGTGCAGTTCATCTTGGTAAAAATAGTATCATAAGATCAGGTTGTTATATACAAGGCCCTGTTTTTATTGGAGATAATTGTGATGTCGGTCCAAATACATTTTTAAGACCATATACCTGTTTATGTAATAATGTAGATGTTGGAAATGCTGTTGAAATAAAAAACAGTATAATTATGGATGGAACAAATGTTAATCATTTATCTTATGTTGGAGACTCAGTTATTGGAGTAAATTGTAACCTCGGAGCTGGAACTAATTTAGCTAACTTAAGATTTGATGATCAACATGTAAAAGTAACAGTTAAAGGTAAAAAAGTTGATTCTGGACTTAGAAAATTAGGTGCAATATTTGGTGATGGAGTTAAAACAGGTATTAATACAAGTGTAAATCCTGGTGTAAAGATTGGTAATGGAACATTTATTAATGCAGGTTGTGTAATTTATAAAGATATTGACTCTTTTTCAGTTGTATCGACTAAAGTAAACCTTATTACACACACCATAAAAGATAGAAAATCTAAAAAATAAGTTTCATCACCCTATTTTATTATTTTTTAAATTAAGAATGTCCGATATAATTATCATTTTTGTTGTTTTATAATACTTTTTTTATCAAAAAATATTTTTGTCAAGACCCATAATCAGCCAAAATAAATATTCAAATAATCATTCTAAATAATTATTTTTAAAAAAAAATAAACCTATAAATTATTATACTATTTTTATCAAATATTAAGCTAATATAGTAGTTTAAACAAACTAATATTAGAAAAAATATAGGTGATTAAATTTGAGTGAAACTATTACAATATCCCCGACTAGTCGTCAAGAGGGACATGCAGAATTATCAATGGAAGTTGATGATGAAGGAATAGTGACAACAGGACGTTATTTCAGTATTACACCAGTACGCGGAATAGAAAAAATGCTTATTGGAAAAAGACCAGAAACTGCTCCAGTTCTTGTTCAAAGAATATGTGGAGTTTGTCCAGTAACTCATACATTAGCATCAGTTGAAGCTATAGATGATTCATTAAAAATAAATATACCAAAAGATGCAAGAATTTTAAGAGAAATGTGTCTTAATGCCCATATAATTAATAGTCATGCAATACATCATTTTCTTGTAGCACCGGATTTTGTACCAGAAAAAGATTATAAACAAGTTGTAAAAAATGTTTCCGAAATAAGAAAACATGCCCAATTTGTTGAAGATGTTGTTGGTGGAGAGGGTATACATCCATCAGATATAAGAATTGGAGGTATGGCACATAACATCAGCAAAAATACCATTAATAAAATAAAAACAAGAATTAGTGGACTTCAAAAATTACTTGAACAACATGTAGAACAAATGACTATATATATCCAAGAGAAAGATTTACCTGAAAAATTAGGACAACACAACCAACCCGTATTTGCTTCTGATGATACTTATGGTTCTAGAGATAATATTTCTTACAAAGAAATTGAAGAAATCGCACCTAGTTCCTGGTATGATCTTCCAGAAATTGGTAAAAGAGCTTGTTCACAAATCCCATTGTACCGGGGCGAAGCTGTTGAAACAGGACCTAGAGCTCGTGCAGAAAAATACAGACAGTTTAAAGAAAAGGGAGTTAAAGCTCAACATTTATCTAGAGCTGAAGAAATGTTAAATTCTGCTGAAAAAATACTAGAACTAGTGAATAAATTAAACCCATCAGGTAAAACAATGGCCAAATTTGACTTAGAAGGAACAAATCGTTTAGGAATAGGAATTATTGAGGGACCTAGAGGAACTAACATACATACAGCCAAAATATCCGAACAAGGTTACATTACTGATTACAATGCAATTGTTCCTACAACATGGAATATCCCTACAATGGGTATTGCTACAGAAGGATTCCATCATGATTTTGCTCCACATGTAATAAGAGCATATGATCCATGTTTATCTTGTGCTACACACATGGTTGTAAAAAATGATGATACACAAGAAATAATTGAAGATAAATATGTACAATTATAATTGAAGGTATATTATGGCATATGATCATGAAAATTTAATTATAGGCTGTGGAAATATCCTTTATGGTGATGATGGATTTGGACCTGCCGTAATTGAGTATATGAAAAAATATAACATAATGTTAGAGGGAGATACTCAGCTTATTGATGGTGCAACTAGTGCTCCACATTACATTTTTACATTACCTGAAAAGAAATGGAAAAATATTATAATTATTGATATTGCTTCTATGAATAAAAAACCTGGAGAAATTGATGTTCTTAAATTAGATCAAGTTAAAGAGCAAGAAAGATATCTTGATGTTCATGGAATATCTGCTACAGACCCTCTACATGAATTAGAAGACCATATAAATATACGAATTGTTGCATGTGAACCAGAAAATGTTCCTGATGAAATGGAGTTAGGAATATCAGAAACATTAGAAAAAAGTATACCACAAGTTATAGAAAAAGTAAAAGAAGTATTATCTGATTTACTTAATAGTTAAAACTAATTAAATAAGGTATGGTGAGAATCTTGTTTGAAAAATTGAAAAAAATCGTTAGTAACCCGAATAATGAAGAAAAAAAAGTTACTGCTCCAAAATCTGGAAATAAATTAAAAATAGGTTATATTCATTTATCCGGATGTACAGGAGATTTAATGTCTTTTACAGAAAATTATGATGATTTACCAGATTTACTTGAAGCAGTAGATATTGTTTATGGACAAACACTTGTTGATAATTGGGAAATGCCTGAAATGGACTTGGTTCTTATTGAAGGATCTGTTTGTCTCGAAGATGAACATTCAATAAAAGAATTAAAAGAAGCTAGAGAAAAATCAAAATTATTAGTAGCACTTGGTTCTTGTGCAGCTACTGGTGGATTTACTGTTTATTCAAAAGGTGGTCAAGGTGCTCAACCACAACATTCATCATTTTTAGCACTACAACATCTAGTTAAAGTTGATTTAGCAATACCAGGATGTCCTGCATCCCCTGATATAATTAAAAAAGTATTATTAGCAGCAATAAATAATGATATGGATTATCTTGCACCATTTATTGATTTTGCTAAAAATGAGGAAGCTTGTGGATGTGATTTACAGAAAAAAGTTGTGAATCAATCAATATGTATCGGTTGTGGAACTTGTGCTATGACCTGTCCAACTAGAGCTATGACCATGAAAGACGGAAGACCAAGTTTCAATTGTGATAGATGTGTGAAATGTGGTTTATGTTATTATCAATGTACACGCAGTTGGTGGCCAATTGATGAAATTTATAAAGAAATAGGATTTTAGGGAGGGAAAAACCATGATACAAGATTCAATTCTCGGACCACATCAAGAAATAATCACTGCTAGAGCATCAGATAAAAAAATATTGAGTAAATCTCAGGATGGAGGAATAGTTTCTACAATTTTAGCTTATGCTCTTGAACAAAATATCATTGATGGAACAATAGTTGCTGTTGAAGGTGATGAACCATGGAAACCAGAACCAATGATAGCAACAACTAAAAAAGATATTTTAAAAGGTGCTGGAACTAAATACACCATGTGTCCTAATCCATCATTAATTAAAGAAGCAACTAGGGAATACGGTTTAGAAAAAATAGGAACTGTTGGTACACCATGTCAAGTAATGGGAATACGTAAAATGCAAACTTACCCCTTAGGTGTTAGAAATGTTGTTGATAAAATAGCTTTAGTCATGGGAATTTACTGTATGGAAAATTTCCCCTATGAATCTATAAAAACTTTTATAGAAGATAAAATAGGAACAAAACCTTCTAAAGTTACTAAAATGAATATTACTAAAGGTAAACTATTCATAACAACACCTGAAAATGAAGGAACAATTCCTCTTAAAGAAACACATGGTTATGAACAAAGCGGTTGTAATTATTGTATGGACTATGTAGCAGAATTATCAGACCTTTCTTGTGGATCTGTTGGATCAAAACCGGGATGGTCAACAATTATCAAACGTACTGATAAAGGTTCATCTTTAATTGATAAAGCAATTGAAGATGGTGTGCTTGAAACAATGGAAACAAATGAAGGTAAGTTCGGCTTAGAAATGCTTAGGAAATTATCTACAAATAAGAAAGTTAAACATCAAAAACAAATTGATAAAAAATTAGATATGGGCCTTAAAATACCTTTTGCTCATTCCAAAGATAAAAAAGACCCTTATGAAAATAGATAACACCTATTTTTTTCTTTTTTTAGTTAAATATTACTTATCAAATACCAATATTGAATTAAACACTCATCATATTTTTTGTAATCTGGAAATTCTTTTTTTATTATATTAAAAAATTCATCATTGTGTGCTAAAACAAGAATATGAGCTAATTCATGATATATAATGTAAGCTACTAATTTATCTGGTAAATATCTCAAACTTTTAGACAAAGTTATATTTCTCAAACTACTGCAACTTCCCCATTTTTTAGTCATATCTCTATACTGTACCCTATTTACTTTTACATTCAAGATTTTCTGGTAATTTTCTATATATTTTTCAGATAATATTTTTAATTGATTCAAAGTCCTATTAATAAGTTTTTTACCAGAAGTTTGTTTTTGTAGTTTTTTGTTTAAGTTTTCATATTCCGTTAATTTTTTATAAATCCATTTATCTTTTTTATGAATATATGTTTCAATATCTCCCTTAAAATTATTAGGAAGGATTAGTTTTAGTCTATTTGATTTTAATTCATAACGAATATACTTGACTTTTCTACGCTCAATAGTATACGTTATCTCTTTATCAATTATTGTAATTGGTATCTCTTTCATAACATTTCTAAATATTACAAAAATAATTTAAATAATTTATTATTTCAATAAATAAAGAAACATTTTAGAATAAGAATAACCTAAAAATATATTATAAGAAATAATTATAATCTAATTTTAGATATATTTAAAAAGGGAATTTTATGAACAATATTAAAGAAGTTGATGTATTAGTTATTGGTGCTGGACCAGCAGGATCAATGGCAGCATGTGAATCAAGTAAAAATGGTGCTAAAACATTAATTATTGAAAAAAAATCAGAAATTGGAGCACCTAAACGATGTGCAGAGGGCATAACTCTTAATGAATTGAAAAAAAATGAAATAGATGTTGATGAAAGATGGGTTGCTAAATATATTGAAGGTGTTAAAATTGTTTCACCAGATAATACTGATGTTACCTTAAATACAAAAGATTTGGATGTTCCTGCTAGAGGCGTAATTTTAGAACGTAAAATTTTTGATAAACATTTAACCATGGAAGCTATTCGAAATGGTGCTGAAGTAATGGTTAAAACACAAGCAACAAACATGGTTAAAGAAGAAGATGGTTATTTAGTTTCAATAAAAGGAATTGATAAAGAAATTACACATATAAAAGCTAAAATTGTAATTGGTGCAGATGGACCTGAAAGTCATGTTGGTGGATGGGCTGGTCTTAATACCACAGTTAAATTTAGTGAAATGGATTCTGGTGCACAATATGAAATGGTTAATTTAGATTTACCCTGTGATGGTGATTTAATTGAATTTTATTTTGGAAGTGTAGCTCCAGGAGGTTATGCTTGGATTTTCCCTAAAGGAAAGGATATAGCTAATGTTGGTATAGACGTATCTAATGCTCGGACAGATAAAACAGCTATTGAACATTTAGATGAATTTATTGCTAATTGTGAAGAAACAAAAAATGGACAAATTGTTGAAATCAATGTTGGTGGAAATCCTTTCTGTGGAGTATTTGATAAAATAGTTACAGATAATGTTTTATTAGTTGGTGATGCTGCTGGTTGTATTAATCCAGTCACGGGTGGTGGAATTGAGTTAGCTATTCAAAGTGGTAAAGCTGCCGGAACTATCGCAGCTAAAGCAATAAAAGAAAAAAATTACACAGAAGAACGATTGAATGAATATTCAGATTATATTGATGAAACTATACGTAAAAAATGTAATAAAATGATTGGTGTAAGAGACTTTGTCTATAGTCTAGACGATGAAGAATTTAATAAATTTGCTAAAGCTTTGAATGATGCTGATTTGAAAGAAATTTCATATACCTCTTTAATAAAACCTTTGATTAAAGTATCTCCTAAAAAATTATTTAAATTACGTAAAGTACTCTTTTAACCCCCTCCAATTTTAAAGTAAGTTCAACTTATTTTAACTTTATTACATACCTTTTTTTTATTTTGCAAAAAAATTTACTTCGTTATACCATTTTAAAAAAGGGGACTCTCTCTGAGAGAGTCTCCCTGTCTGAGACTCCCCCTGAGTCCCACCCTTACAGAGTCTCTGTGAGTCTTAAAATTATTTATAAAGAATATTTAATCAATATTATAATACAATTAAACTAATTATCTATTTAATTAGGGGAGAATAAAAATGGCAGTAAATATTTACAAATACATGGATAATTACAAAATAACTAAAACTATTTACTCACGAGTTATAGATTATGGTAATTTTAATACTTACAATGAAGCTTTAAATCAAAAAAAATTACTTCAAAAACATAAATGGATAAAAAGCAAATCAACACATTATGATAAAGAAAATATATTTCCAAAATATCTTCTTAAAAAAGATGAAGAAAATAATTATATAATAATCAATAAAAATACTGGAAAAACTTATGGATCATATAAAAGTAAGAGATACGCTAAGATTATAAAAAGAATTTTACCATTTTATAAAGAAAATATTAATATAAAAAAAATAGAAAAACAAGCACTTAAAGAATTTTATAAATATATTCACTATAATAAGTTTAAAAATAAATTTCATATTATTTATAAGGATACTACAATAGGCACTTATAATACATTACTTGAAGCACTTACTGAAAGAGATTTATTAATTAAATTTGAAAATGAATTATACTTTGAACATCCCAACACCTGTTATACTTATGATAAAAAAAGATTACCTCCATTTTATACATCAAATGATATTACTTTTAATTCTAACGAAAATAAGTATAAATTAACTAAAAAAATTCATAATAAAGAAATTATTATTGGTTTTTATTCTACATACACTTTAGCTAATAACATAAATAAATATCTTGAAAAAAATTACTTAGAACTAAATGTAATAAAACACATCATAAAAGTAACCAAACAAATACAAACAAGAGATAATTATATTGACAAATCCCATGGAATGTATTATATTAAACATAGGACAAATGAAAAAGAAATAATTTATGCAAAATATGATGATATTGAACTTGCCCGATACATACGAAACAAGTTAAAAAAAGATAATTGGAAAAAAAGTTCATTCGAAGATTATGAATATAATTATTATCAAAATCAAATCAAAACAAAATATTATTATGATAATACAGATATCTTTAAAAAAGCT
>OCTW013413504.1_pt1 | contig 13637 bp, 7 predicted proteins | sample 1539671 | NCBI WGS metagenome assembly OCTW01 (sample SAMN02144230, study PRJEB22623) | gut metagenome | biome: sheep rumen | host: Ovis aries | place: New Zealand | reverse complement strand
CGCCACAACGCTGTCGCACCCCGCAGCATTCTGCTCAACATATATCGGGTACACCGTGCTCTCCCTGTACACATTGCCATGCCACGGGAAACTGTCGCACGCCGTAACCTCCTCTACACCAATCGTACTGTACAATATCGTCAAATGCAGGTGCACCACACTGTCGCACCCCGCTGTGGTCTGCCCCACAAACTCCGGCTCGTCAGTGCTTTCGATATACGTCACCCCGTCCCACGTGTAGCTGTCGCAGACCGCCACCTCCTGCACTTCGGAAACCGAGTGCCCGATAGTCAAATCCAAGACATACACACTGTCGACCCCGGGCGCGGCCGAAAACACCGTGTCGCTGTACTGGCCTGACACCGTGAGCAGCCGTCCTCGCCACACAATACTGTCGCACGCCGTCACCGCCGTGTCGTTCACATGCACATCTTCCGCCATCTGCGCGGCAATCCTCTCGCTTGCATAGGCACTCCCCCGGAAGGATACACCCATCATCAACAATAAACTGGCGATATAGTAGAACTTTTTCATAAAACAATGTTTTCTATATATTATAAATGAACCCGTGAGTGATTCACCCACAACACATTACAGCCTCTGCACATTGTCGTGCAGCCACTGTTTCAAATTACAAAGATACAAAAAAAAAGAAATATACCAGAACTTCCTGACATACATATTCCGCCGCCGGTGCCGGTCCGGCGGTCGCCACAGCCGAACATCCTGTCCCCCACCCTGTGCGCACCGTCCTCGCCCCCGGTTCGCTCGACCATCCCCACCCCTGCCCCGCCCAGTAACCCGTCGGTCGGGCAGGATACGGTGAAATGGCGGGGAAATGTGAGTCCAATGGCGTTGAGCGGGCGAAGGCAGGACGGAGCGGGACATCCGCAAAGAGATTTGTATGAGCCTCTTGCCGAGACTCAGAGTCCGTTTGTGAAACAAAAATGCGATATGTGGGAATTTATGCGTAAATTTGCAGTTTACTTGCATCAAAAAGAACAAACATTAAATATCATGGACACAACACCTACCAACAAAAAAGACCCTAAACCCATAGGGTTTGGAAAGACCATGCTGGCCTCGGCGCTGGGCTTCATCATCGGCTCGGTTGCGCTAAGCATATTGTCATTCATCTTCTGCCTGATAGCCCTGATGTCGGCCATCAGCAGCCTCGACGAGAAGAAGCCTATCACTGCCAAGGAGTTTGCTGTGGAGCTGAATATTACGGGTGCGGTGACGGAGTCGGCCCCCAACGAGTTGATGACGCTGCTCGGCGACCGCGCCACAAGCAGTCTCGAGCAGTTCCTGACCACCCTTGACCGCAGCGCCACCGACAGCCGTGTCAAGGCCCTCTATATCCACCTCGGCGGCAGCACGTTGAGCTGGGCCCAGGCCGAGGAGCTGCAGGTGGCTCTCAAAGAGTTCCGCAGCCGCTGCGACAAGCCTGTTATCGCCTATGGCGACGCGATGTCGCAGCAGGAGTATTTCCTGGCCACTGCGGCGGACCTCGTTGCCGTCCACCCGTCGGGAATGATTGATTTCCGCGGCATCGGGGCCGAAGTGATGTACTACAAAGGGCTGCTGGACAAGCTGGGGGTGCACATGGAACTGATCCGCCCCACCTCGTGCGCATACAAAAGCGCCGGCGAGGTATACACCCGCACTGACATGAGCGACGCCAACCGCGAGCAGATCCATTCCTATATCAACAGCACATGGCAGTATGCCGTGGGCGTGATGGCTGCCAACCGGGGAGTGACGGCCCAGCACCTCAACACCGTGGCCGACAACTTGACGGGCATGCAGCCCGCCGACGCCCTGAAGAACAATCTGGTGGACACCCTCTGCTTTGAGCAGGACATCAAGGCGCTCTTGAAGCACCGCTACGGGGCAGACAAGATTGTCAAAGCCAAACGCTATGCCGAGAACGTTGTGGACAAGCGCTTCAAGGACCGCATAGCCATCATCTATGCCGAGGGCGAGGTTGTCCCCGGCAAGAGTGAGGGTACCCGCACCGCCGTGTATGGCGACGACATTGTGAAAGCACTGGCCGAGGCGGCCATGGACAAGAATGTGAAGGCCATCGTGCTGCGCGTCGACTCGCCGGGCGGTGCCGTCACTGCGTCTGAGAGCATGACCCACGCCGTGATCGAGGCCAAGAAGCAGAAACCCGTCATCGTGTCGATGAGCGGGCTGGCCGCCAGCGCGGGATATGAGATTTCCTGTTTCGGCACCCGCATTGTAGCCCATCCCACCACACTGACGGGCAGCATCGGGGTGTTCGCCACCCTGCCCGAGGTGCAGAATCTGCTGCGCCAAAAGCTGGGCATCACCACCGACACGGTGAACACCAACCGCAACAGCTCCGGCCTCACGATCTTCCGTCCGCTCTCCCCCGCCGCCCGCGCCATGATGCAGCGGAATGTGGAGGACTTTTATATCACCTTCACCCAGCGGGTGGCCGACGGGCGCGGCCTGACGCGTGAATATGTCGACAGCATTGCCCGCGGACGCGTGTGGACCGGCCTCCAGGCCAAGGAGCTGGGACTGGTGGACACACTCGGCGGACTGCCGCTGGCCTTCCGTCTTGCCGCCGAAGAGGCGGGGGTGGAGCTGGAGAAATGCAGCGTGGTGACCTATCCCGCCGCCAAGAGCGCCTGGGAGCAGCTGATGGAGCGCGTGGAAGACGGGCAGGAAGAGGAAATCAACGCCCGCCTCAATGCCGTCATCCCCTTCTACAGCGAACTCGTCGATTGGTCGCGCATGGAGCCCCTACAGGCCCGTTTGCCTTTCGTCATCGACATCGACAAATAAACCACGCCTGAGCAATGATTGTCTGCATCGCCGAGAAACCGTCAGTGGCCCGTGACATAGCCCGCATTCTGGGTGCCACCACGAGCCACGACGGCTATATGGAAGGCAACGGCTACCAGGTGACGTGGACCTACGGACACCTGTGCACGCTGAAGGAACCCCACGACTACACCCCTTGGTGGAAGACGTGGAGCCTGGACACCCTGCCAATGATTCCCGAGCGGTTCGGCATCAAACTCATCGACAACCAGGGGTACGAGAAGCAGTTCCTCACCATTCAGCGGCTGATGCAGGCGGCGGAGGGCATTGTGAACTGCGGCGACGCCGGGCAGGAGGGCGAGTTGATACAGCGATGGGTGATGCAAAAGGCCGGAGCCCGCTGCCCCGTAAGAAGGCTCTGGATTTCGTCCATGACCGACGAGGCCATCCGCGAAGGGTTCGCCCACCTGCAACCGCAGGACAACTACCAGTCGCTATACGAGGCAGGCCTCTGCCGCGCCATAGGCGACTGGCTGCTGGGCATGAATGCCACACGCCTCTACACGCTCAAATACCGCCAGATGCAGAAGCAGGTGCTGTCCATTGGGCGTGTGCAGACCCCCACGCTGGCCATGATTGTGAACCGGCAACTCGAAATCAAGAACTTCAAGCCTGAACAATACTGGGTGCTGTCCACCATCTACCGCGACACCCTCTTCACACTCAAGCAGCCGGAAAAAGAGGATGAGGAGAACGAGAAGAACACCAAAGGCCGAATCACCAACGAGGAGGAAGGACGCAAGGCATTCGACCTGATCAAGGACCGCGAGTTTGAGGTGACAGGCGTCAGCAGGAAAACAGGTAACGAAGCCCCGCCGCGCCTCTTCGACTTGACGAGCCTGCAGGTGGAATGCAACAAGAAATTCTCTTTCTCGGCCGACGAGACACTGCGCTACATCCAAAGTCTCTACGAAAAAAAGTTCACCACATACCCCCGCGTGGACACCACCTATCTGAGCGACGACATCTACCCCAAATGTCCCGCCATATTGCAAGGCCTTGCCCCTTATGCTCCCGTCATCCAGCCTTTGATGGGTACCCGGCTGAAAAAGAGCAAGAAGGTGTTCGACTCGTCGAAGGTGACCGACCACCACGCCATCATTCCCACCGGCACCAACCCGGCCAACGGTGGCATGACCCTCAACGAGAAGAAGGTGTTCGACCTCATCGCCCGCCGGTTCATTGCCGCATTCTACCCCGACTGCAAGTTTGCCACCACCACGGTGAACGGCAAGGTGGAAACCGAAGAGCCTACCGCCAAGGGGTCTGCCAAGAAGGGCAAGCTGGAGTTCAAGGCTTCGGGGAAACAGATTGTTGAGCAGGGCTGGCGCGACGTGTTTGCCTGGGGCCATGCCGCCCACGAATCCAACCCCGACGAGGACGGAAAGAAGGCTGACGAGGAGAAGCTGCTGCCCGACTTCCAGAAAGGGGAGCGAGGCCCGCACAAGCCCACCCTGACTGAGAAATGGACCCAGCCCCCAAAGCCCTATACCGAGGCCACCCTGCTGCGGGCCATGGAGACCGCCGGCAAGTCGGTGGCTGACGACGAGCTGCGCGACGCCCTGAAGGAGAACGGCATCGGCCGCCCGTCCACCCGCGCGGCCATCATCGAGACCCTTTTCAAACGCAATTATATCCGCAAGGAGCGCAAGTCGCTCATCGCCACCGACACCGGCATAGACCTCATCGGCATCATACATGAGGACCTGCTGAAAAGCGCCGAACTGACAGGCCAATGGGAAAAGAAGCTGCGCGAGATTGAGGCCCACCAGTACGACCCCCGCCAGTTTATTGCCGAGCTGAAGCAGATGGTGTGGCAGATAGTGCAGGAGGTGAAGACAGACTATAGCAACCGCCGTGTCGGCACCGCCGTGCCGGCACCCCAACCCAACCAACCGACACCATGAGATATTTTGTCCATCTGGCTTACAACGGCGCCAACTATTGCGGCTGGCAGACACAGCCTGGTCTGCCCACTGTCCAGCAGACCCTCGAACAGGCTCTTTCAACCCTGCTGCGGCAGCCGATAGCCATAGTGGGGTGCGGCCGCACGGACACCGGGGTACATGCCGCCGACTTCTATGCCCATTTCGACTACGTCCCCGCCCTCCCGGCCTCCCGGCCCCTCGACCCCCAACAGCTTGCTTTCAAGCTGAACAGCTACCTGCCGGCCGACATTGCCATCTTTGACATCTTCGCCGTCAAAGACAACGCCCATGCCCGTTTCGACGCCACCGCCCGCACCTATCAATACCACGTCAGCGACCAGCGGCTACCCTTCTGCCAAGGGCTATACAGCCGCATCTATTTCAGGCCGGACCTCGACCTGATGAACCAAGCGGCGCAGATACTGATGGAATACGATGATTTCACCAGTTTCGCCAAGCTCCACACACAGGTGAAAACCAACATCTGCCACCTAAGCCACGCCCATTGGGACACCCTCGACGGGCAGTGGGTATTCACCATCCGCAGCAACCGATTCCTGCGCAACATGGTGCGGTCTGTCACCGGCACACTGCTCGACGTGGGGCGGGGCAAACTGACCCTCGACGGACTACGGCAAATCATTGAGCGCAAAGACCGTTGCGCCGCCGGCGTGTCAATGCCACCCCAAGGGCTTTTCCTCACCCGCGTGGAATACCCATGGGACACCCTACAAACCACCAATCAATCCTGTACGACATGAAATACACCGAAGTCACATTTTCCATTTCCCCTCTCGACCCCTGCCGCGACCTGCTGGTCGACGCACTGGGCAACGAGGGCCCTTTCGACAGCTTTGTCGAAACCCCCAACGGGCTGAAAGCCTATGTCCCTACCGCGCAGTTCGACCCAGAGTGGCTGAGCGGCCAGGTGGCCGGGCTGGAGCCTTTGGCAAAAATAGAGTACACCCACCAAGATATGCCCGACAAGAACTGGAACGAAGAGTGGGAGAAACAGCATCAGCCCGTCCTCGTCACCGCCGACAACGGCACGCAGGTATGGGTACGCGCCCCTTTCCACCCCCACCGACCAGAAGCCGACTTCGAGATAGAAATTGAACCCAAGATGTCATTCGGCACCGCCCACCACCCCACCACCTACATGATGCTCTCCTACCTGGCCGAACTGCCTCTGGAGGGGAAAAGAGTGCTCGACATGGGCTGCGGCACCGCCGTCCTTGCAATCTTGGCACACAAGCGGGGAGCCGCCCACGTCGAGGCTATTGACATTGACGAGTGGGCCTACCGCAATGCCCTCGAAAACGCCCAAAGCAACCATGCCGACATCGCCATCAGCATCGGCAATGCTGACCTCCTTCGCCACCGCAATGCCGCGGAGGGCAAATTCAATATAGTCATCGCCAACATCAACCGCAACATACTCCTCAACGACATGGACGCCTATGCCTCAGTGCTACAACCTGGCGGATGGCTCCTGCTCAGTGGATTTTACGAGAGCGACATTCCCGTCCTTCAGCAACATGCGCAGACTCTGGGTCTCGCCCTCTCACAGCGGAAAACCCGCCAAGGATGGTCCGCCCTGCTATTCTCCGCAGGTGAATGACCACGTCCTCGCCGGGCTATACCCCTTTTTTGCCAAAGAGATGTGAATTTTTTTTCTCATTTCAAAAAAAAAATGTATCTTTGTGGTTTGAATTGGTTAGACAAAAAAAATCCAAAACAGACACAAATTACTAATAATAAAAAAAATACACCGTCAGCATACACTGAAGGCATTTATCAACACGACGGCAATAAATCAAATTAATAACAAAAATAATTCAATCATGAAAACACTTTTACGTATTCTCTTCCTCTCCGCAGCATTTTGCATGGGAAGTCTCTTGAATGCACAAAGCCTTTCCGATTACACCTACTTAACGGGCAACAGCGCCACCAAGTGGGTCAGCCTTACAACCACCAACAACCTTTTGGCTGGCAGCAGTGCCGACAGCCGCAGCTCGTCGCTGCAGAACATCGGGTTCACCTTCCCCTATGGACTTGACGAGTACACCCAATTCTCCGTCAACTCCGACGGCAACCTCCGTTTGGGTCCCGTCGCCACCGGAACCGGTTCTTACAGCACTCCTTTCGGTTCGGCGAGCGTGAATACCAACAGTCCTAAAATCAACTTCTTCGGTTGTGATGGATATATTGTTGACACTCTCCACTATGTTTATGCCGAGAACACCGTGGACCCCAATGGCGACAGCCTCCTTGTGGTTGAATTTTGCCTTGGCACCTATAACACAGCAACCCGCGGCAACCTCTACAAATGGCAGATACACCTTTATCCCAACGGCAACATCACCGCTGTCTACGCCGCCACTGCTCCTGCCGCAGGCCCCAACACCATGCACCAGCAAGGCCTCTGCTCCGCCTATGGCGACGGTTTCATCATTGACCAGTACGACTCCGTGCAATACTTCACCAACGGCTCCTCCACCTCCTGGGCCACGAGCCACTGGCCTGCCGCAAACACCTGGTACTCCTTCACCCGTCCCATCGTGACCTGCCCCATAGTTAACAACCTCGTTGTATCCAACCTCACTCCCAACGCCGCTCAAATCACCTTCACCCCCGGCGGCACCGAGACCGCTTGGATTGGCACCATCAATCCTCCCATCCTTGGCCAGAGTTCCGTCGTCTTCAACGACACCACCGTCAACCTCATTCTCCTGACCCAAAACACCGACTATACCGTTACCGTCCGTGCCATCTGCGCCCCCGGCGACACCAGCTATGCCCGCACCCTCAACTTCCATACCCCCTGTCTGCCCCACACCCTGCCCTACCAAGAAAACATGGACAGCCTTGCCTCCGGCTCACTCCCTGACTGCTGGAACAAAATAGGCGATGGCACCGTCCAAGTCTGGAACAGCACCTCCTATGCCAACAGCGGCTCCTATTCGCTGCGTTTCAGCGGTTCCCTCTCCAACCTCATTACACTCCCCAGCATGGACCAGCCCCTCAACACCCTTGAGATGGCCTTTGCCACCCGTCCCGAAAGCTTCACCAACTCCAGCTGCGGATCATTCGACGTAGGCTACATCACCAACCTGAGCGACCCCAACTCCTTCGTTGCCCTCGCCACCTACAACTATAACGACACCAACGTCATGATACTCGACACCGTCAGCTTTGCCACAGCTCCCGCCTCGGGCTACATCTCCCTGCGCCACCGTGCCAACGCCACCAACTGGTACTGGTTCATCGACGACATTGACATCCACCTTGGTTCCGCTCCCACCACCGCCACCATCAACGTCACAGCCAACAACGACGACCTTGGCGTAGTCAGCGGCTCCGGCACCTACAACATTGGCGACACCGTTACCATCACCGCCATCCCCAACACCCGCTGCCACTTCAACCAGTGGAGCGACGGCGACACCAATGCCATCCGCACCTTCATCGCCGCCACCAACCTCACCCTCGTGGCTGAGTTCGACTACGACTCCATTACCGTCACCGTACTCAACCCCGACACCACCATGGGCACCACCGTCCCCGCACCCGGAGTCTACACCTTCCATGTGGGCGACACAGCCACAGCCCTTGCCACTCCCGGCTTCGGCTACAGCTTCCGCAACTGGATTGTCACCGTCGAGACCCTCACCGACTCCAACAGCGCCAATCCCCTCATCATCGCACTTCCCTCCGTCCTGGCCGGCCACAGCCTGACCATCACCCCCAACTACACCCCCAACAACTACACCATCAACGTCTACTCCTCCAACGACACCCTCGGCACCGTCACCGGCACGGGCTATTATGCCTACAATACCACCACCACCATCACCGCCACTCCCGCAGCCCACTGCATCTTCGTTGAGTGGACCGATGGCGACACCAACGCCGTCCGCACCATCACCATCACCGGCAACGCCTCCTACACCGCCACCTTCCAGCGCCTCCCGCAATACACCGTCACCGCCCTCGTCGCTCCTGACGAAACCATGGGCACCGTGACCGGCAGCGGCCTCTACTATGAAGGCGAAACCGTCACCCTCACCGCCACGCCCAACCCCGGCTTCCAGTTCAGCGGTTGGGGCGTCATCAACACTGCTGTCCTCGACTCCAGTTACGTGATTCTCTCCCATGAAAGCGTCATGACCTTCCCCATGCCCAATAGCGATCAGGAATTCTACGCCATCTTCGAAATTGCTCCCGTACCCGTCGACGTCATGATCATGAGCAGCGACGAGACCCAAGGCTACATCCTCGTCAATGGCGAGCGCACCGACTCCTACCACGGCGTAGTGGGTGAGACCATCCACCTCGAAGCCGTTGCCACCAACGGAAGCCGATTCTTCCTCTGGGCCATCTCCAACATGCAAGACTCCGTCATCACCAGCCCCGTCATCGACTACACCCTTGCCGAAGACTCCCGCATCATTCTCGCAGTCTTCCAGACCGTAGGCATTGATGGCGTCGACAACGGTGCCGCCACCATCCTCAGCCGCAACAACAACATCATCGTCCGCGGAGCCGAGCAGCAGACCATCCGCGTCTTCGACCTCGTAGGCCGCATGCTCGTCCAGCGCACCAACGCCGCTGAAGAAGAAACCATCCAGATGTCCCACTCCGGCATCTACCTGGTCCAGGTCGGCAACTCCGCCGCCCGCCGTGTGGTAGTCCGCTAACCACACACACCCGATAGCTTTCTAAACAAAGCATCCAATTCATACTAATTCCAAAAGGGATGTCCACTCCGGGCATCCCTTTTGCGTTTTTTTACCCTTTCTGGCGAAAAAAACACACTGATTCGAAAAAAAACACTATCTTTGCAGAATTGTTTACGCCACCCCACCGCGGCGCTAAAACCAACAACACACAAACACACACACCTTATGGACAGCATAATAACCACCCTCAACAACTATATCTGGAGCTGGCCCCTCGTAGGCCTCTGCCTTGCTGCGGCACTCTATTTCTCCTTCGGCACCCGCTTTGTGCAGATACGCCACCTCCCCGACATGGTGCGCCTCCTCTTCAAAAACGACCGCTCCAAACGGGCCGGCATCTCCTCCTTCCAAGCCTTCGCCCTCGCCCTCTCAGGCCGGGTAGGCACCGGCAACATCGTCGGCGTGGCCCTTGCCATCGGATTCGGCGGTCCGGGAGCCATCGTCTGGATGTGGATCATCGCCTTCCTCGGGGCCGGCACCGCCTATGCCGAAGCCTGCCTGGCGCAAATCTACAAACAACACCACGGCGACCAACTGCGCGGCGGCCCCGCCTACTACATCGAAAAAGGCCTCAACGCCACCTGGCTGGCCGTCATCTTTGCCATCGCCACCGTACTGGCCTGCGCCATCTGCCTGCCACCCATCCACAGCAACAGCATCGCCATGTCCTTCTCCGCCACCTTCCACATCGCCCCATGGATAGTCGGCGTGGGCGTCGCCGCCCTCATCGCCCTCGTAGTCATCGGCGGTGTCAAGCGGATCTCCAAAGTGGCCGAAATCGTCACCCCCTTCATGGCCATCGCCTACATCATCATCGCCATCGTCGTGCTCATTGCCAACGCCCATGCCGTGCCCGGAGCCTTCCGCGACATGCTTGCCGCCGCCTTCGGCTACCACCAGACCCTCGGCGGCATCGTCGGTGCGGCCGTGGCCTGGGGAGTCAAGCGCGGCATCTACAGCAACGAAGCCGGACAAGGCACAGCACCCATCGTGGCCGCCGCCGCCAAGGTGGACCACCCCGTCAAGCAAGGCCTCGTCCAAGGCTTCTCCGTCTATGTCGACACCCTCCTGGTCTGCACCGCCACCGCCGTCATGCTGCTGGCCACAGACTGCTACAACGTCGTCGACCCCTCCTCTGGCCAATACCTCGTCCAGTCCGGCAACTCCAAACTCGGCCTGCCCGGCGTCGAATACACCATCGCCGCACTCACCACCCTCCTCCACGGCGGCTGGGGCGGCATCGTCATCTCCATCACCCTCTTCTTCTTCGCCTTCACCACCGTCATGGCCTACTACTACTATGCCGAAACCAGCCTCATCTACCTCTTCTCCAAAGCCCGCCAGCACCGCCTCAAGACACAAGAAAAATACTTCGGCAGACAGAACCACGCCGTGGCCCGCCACCGCGACCGCAAAATGTTCGACACCCGCAAAAACGAATCGCACCTCATCGGCGTGCTGCGGGTCGTCTTCGTGGCCGCCGTCCTCTTCGGCAGCCTCAAAGAAGCCAGCATCATCTGGAGCCTGGGCGACATGGGCGTAGGCATGATGGCCTGGATCAACCTCATAGCCATCCTCCTGCTCTCGCCCGTAGCCTTCCGCGCCCTGCGCGACTACGAGCGGCAGAAAAAAGCCGGACAAAAACCCGTCTTCCACCCCCGCGACCTCGGCATCAAAAATGCCGACTACTGGGAAGAGACCGACTTCACCCAGCCATGAAGCCCCTCCTTGCCATAGCCGCCGCCCTCCTGCTCGCGCTCACCGCCTCCGCCCAGCCCGGGGCCGTCAGGCTCCTCGACTACCGCCTGGCCGAAGCCCCGTCCGACACCGCGCGGTTCCGCCTGCTGCGCCAGGCCCACCTCGACGCCCTCGCCGCCGGCACCACCGTCTCCTACCGCGGCACCGACACCCTCCGCCTCGCCATCCCGCCGGGAGCCGAACCCATACCCGTCGGCCAACACAACGACTTCGACAACGCCGTCTTCCTGGTCCGCAACAACACCGCCGACCTCTTCCTCTTCCAGCTCGCCCCGCCCATGCAACCCGTCGCCGCCCCAATCGGCGACTCCGCCCTCAGCGCCGCCATCGACCTCGGCGACTACCGCTCCATCCCCGCCCTCAGCCAAGGCCGCTGGCTGCTCCAAGTAATCGACAGCACCCCCTGGGTCAACCAGCGGGCCGACCACTCCTACGGCCACTACCGGCGCGAACTGATACGGGCCGACCGCGGCCTCAGCCCCGACCGCCCCGCCATGCCCTACGGCGGCACCGTCGCGCGCCCCCGCCTCCTCGGCCGCCCTATCGGCGCCGACACCGCCTTCCACTTCGCCCACATCACCCTTCTGCGCCACCCCGCCTCGACCCACAAAACCTTCCTCCTCAACCTCGAAAACCAATACTCCGCCACCCTCGCCGCCGTCACCGTCGCCACCCCCCAGTCCGGCATGACCGACGACCGCATCATCCGCATCTACCACTGCGCCTCCGTCACCCTCGACAGCCTCACCCTCCTCGGCACCTACTCCCGCACCGACCACAGCGGCTACGGCCTCCTGATGGACAACTGCCGCGACACCCGCGTCCAACACCTCAACGCCCGCTCCGCCTGGGGCATCTTCGGCACCAACAACATGCACACCACCACCCTCTCGCACTGCAACTTCGACCGCTTCGACATCCACTGCTACGGCCGCGACGTCACCTTCCTCCACTGCACCCAGTCCGACAGCTACAACCAGTTCTCCTCCGTCGTCGGCACCATCGCCTTCGACAGCTGCACCTTCACCAACTTCACCCCCCTCCTCATCGAATCCTCCTACAATGCCTACCCCCACTTCGTCCTCCTCATGCACGACTGCCGCTGGCACCTCACCCACCGCCGCTCCACCCTCATCAACGCCGGCCGCCACGACACCCTCGCCCCCTCGCGCCCCGAACTGCAGACAAAATGCCTGCCCGACATCTTCATCGACGGCCTCACCCTCAGCGGCCCTCCCCTCCTGCGGCCCCGGCTCGTCCACTACGGCGGAGCCGTAGCCCCGCTGCCCCTCGGCGGCATCAGCCAAATCGTCATCCTTCGCATCGGCCCCCGCGGCTTCCTCCGTCCGCCCTTCACCCTCTCCGACAAGCGGGTCCCCCTCGCCCAGCCCGTCAACCTCTTCGCCACCGACCCTGCGGGCCGCCCCCTCAGGGCGAAAAAACTCACCTCGCTCTAACTCCAATCGCTCGCCGCCACCTCTTCCACACAAAAACCCCACTCCCTCCACCGCACACGGACAAATGCACAGCCCTCCGCCGCCCGACAACCCCGCCACAAGCGGACCTGCGCCGCACCGCCCCTGCCCCCTGCCCGAAGAAAAAACTTGCGACGAATGAAAAATAAATAGTATCTTTGCAAAATAAAACACACGCAACCGATACATAATAACAAACGGATATAACAAACACCCACAGTCATGAAAAAGCTTGTTTTATTGGTGGTCCTGATGTTGGCCACGATTACCGTCAAAGCAAACAACATCCTCTATTTCACTTACCACCAGGCGGCCCGCACTGTGGCATGCCTCAACAGTCACGACGAATTGATGATTTACTGCGGCTACGAGAACGAGTTGCCCACCTACGTGCTTATAAACGAGGTGTGGGCCGAGCAGATCGGCTCTTCGTTCTACGAGGTATGGCTCTATGGCTATGACGCTTACACAGGCGAAGAGATTTACATGCCCATCGACCTGGAGTGCATCTACCTGCTGCAGAACGGCAAGATTTACAGTGCCGCGCAATACCTGCGCTTCCGCACCACACACGCACGCCCCACTTTCGCATGGGTCATGCCGCCCTACAACCCCTTTGTCCGCGCACCGAGACCTACGGTATACTACTACACGTACCACTATGACATCCACCGGCCGGGATGGCACTGGCACCACTATCCGCACATCCACTATCACCCCTACTATCTGCGCAAGCCCGGCATGCCTGCCCCCATACCGCCCAAACCTTACACTCCAGGCCACGAGTACCCCGGCTACCACGTCACCGACCAAGGCTACCAGTATGACAACCTGCCCCTGGTGGGTCGCGTCACCGCTCCGCGCTCGGCCGTGGC
>OCTW013434924.1_pt1 | contig 13638 bp, 12 predicted proteins | sample 1539671 | NCBI WGS metagenome assembly OCTW01 (sample SAMN02144230, study PRJEB22623) | gut metagenome | biome: sheep rumen | host: Ovis aries | place: New Zealand | reverse complement strand
GATAGTGGCCTCTGCTGCCATCGCATTGGCGCCGACAGCTGCCGAGACGAGGAAGGCACAGATATTGTTCATGGCATGGAAGACGATCGAAGTCTCCAGGCCGCCTGTCTTGAGTGTCAGGATGCCTGCGATGAGGCCGAAGGCCAGGATGGAGATGAGTCCCCATACGTTATAGGTGTGCGACCCCATGAATATGACAGCCTGGAGGAGGAGCGGTATGGCCGTCACAGGGATCCAGCTGCCGAAGGACTGCATGAGAAAGCCGCGGTAGGCATATTCCTCTGCTGCAGACTGGAAGGGCACGAGGATGAGGATAGCGAGGATATAGGAAAGGCTCGGAAGCGAGAAGGCGGGCATCTCGCCCGAGAGGATCGAAGCTATTGCAAGCTCTGCCAAGTTGCCCACCGCAAAGATGAGGAAGGCAGGAACGATGAGGCGTCCGATTCTCTTCCAGCGCAGATGGCCCTCGACTGAGCTCAGGGTCCTGAGGCCGCCGAGCCGCGTGGCATTCATGGCAATCCAGATGGCAGGGAGGAGAAGGATGACAGAGCCGAGAAGAAGGGAGATGCCAAGTCCGCTCTCCGCAAGGGACTCCAGGCCTTGCTGCATGAGCTCGTCTGCCGTGAGGGTCTCCGACTGTTCGAGAAGGGCTCCGATGGGGGAGGGAGCTCCCGAGAAGCCGATGGCAAAGAACGCGATGCCCGTGAAGAGGACAAAGAGGAGGCAAGCCAGAAGGAAAGCTACAATCGGTTTCCACCAGCGGTAGCGTTCCTGCTCCTTCATGCGGACGAGGTAGGTCTTGGGCAGCAGCATGGGCCATTCCCTTCTCCGGAAACATATAGTGGGATTCTTCCTCATGCCAGCCTACTTGATGCTGTTTTTCAGGCACATATCGGCGAAAGTGTCGAATCGTGGCCGGGAACTTACAGTGGGCAAGGCAGAGACCAGGGTCGTATGCCCGAAGATGCAGCGATGCCGTTGTTTCTGCTGTGCAGGCTGCAGGCACTGCGGAGGGTGCCTGTCGCAGATGCCCCCCTGATGAGGAAGCGCTGCTTCAGGCATTCTCTTCCGGCTGGCCAGGATGTCCCGGCGGATGGAAAGCGTGCATTGCCGGCGTGCCCAATGGGCCGTGGGTCCTTGCCTTTTGTCTCTGCGCATATGCATGAAGAGGGCAAGCGGGGCTCTTTCGCTATCGAAGGATAGGCTTTCTGGCCTTGTGCAGCTTCAGGCAGAAACGAGCTGGCCAGTCCCGCTTCAGGCAGAGACGACGAGACGCTTTCTGAGTGCAGCGATAGCGGCATCCGAGACGCCGCAGGCATGGAAGTAGCCCTCGGCAGAGCCATACTGCTTCTGGACGAAGTCGTAGGTCACGGCGATGGTTTCAGGGTCCGATCCCATGAGCTTCTTTCTTGGGCCTGCTTCCTCGAGATCATGCGCATAGTAGGGCTTCCTGAGGAGGTTCTCCCGCGTCACCTCGTAGTTCGCGATGCAGTCGTTGCGGTCGACGCCGGCAAGCGAGAGCAGAAGCATCGCCAGGACACCGGTGCGGTCCTTGCCTTCGGTGCAGTGGAAAAGCACACAGGATGCGGGATCGGTGGCAAGGATGGCATCCACGACACGGCTGAAGCCCTGCGTGTTCTCGAGGATGGTCCCGTAGAAGTCGAGAGCTGATGGCTCCCGGTCACTTCTCTCGAGAAGATCGAGCTTGGAGTCTGCGATGTTGAGGTCAAGGAGCGTGATGTGGCGGCACGTGACATCGTCGGCGATGGGGATGTCGGGGCTGTCGGAGACCTCCTGGCTGCCGCGCAGGTCGATCACGGTTCTCACGCCATACCCATAGAGGAATGCGCGCTCGTCATCGGTCAGGAACGAGAGCCGGTCGGAGCGCACGAAGCGGTGCCAGGTGGTCTGCCCTCTATCCTTGGTGGGATAGCCTCCCAGATCGCGTGCATTGGCACAGGTGGTGAGCGGCAGGCGCTGCCAGTTCATCTTATAGCTCTTCATCAGCAAATTCCTCTCATCTTCAATGCCTTCCAGTATGAAGGAAGAGATGGCGGGACTGGGGGCTGATTGCGCAAAGCCTGATGTGGCCTTGAAGAAACCATGATAGGAGCAGGGCGGCTGCCACGGCAGCGCAATGCATAAGGTGCCAGTCCAGCGCGGAAAGAGAGAATCCCGCTTTATCTTGGATGATGTGGGGGCGCAGATGGGATGTGCAATTGGGAAGCTCCCTTGCCGCCCAGATTTCCGGCATTCTGCGGCCTTCCCTGAGCTGTTGCGCAAGAAATCCTTCAGTGCACTGCGCGGTTTTATGTGGGCAGCGGTGGTGTCGTTTTCCTCATCACTTTTTACGTCTGGAGCATACGTATGCGGGCCATGCCGCTGACAGCATGGAGGTCCATTAAGCTATTCAAAATCTTTTCAGATGGCTTGCTGTCCATGGCGGCCTGCCTTCCGCTCAGGGGATGCGCCATCTGGGATGTTTGCCAGATGTCACTGGGAATGGAGCTGACCGTGGCCGATCTCATGCGGGTTTGCGATGCTCTTTCGATAGGGCGTGAAGGGGGAATCAAGGTCCCCTTCCTCGGCAGAGGCAACATCTGGGTCCAGAACAGCTTCTCTCCTTCTGTGGTGCAGCTCACCAGGGCAATCATCTATCAGGCTCTCGAGCGTACCGCTCCGGGACAGCTTTCCGTCGTCGGCTACGACAGCAACCTGTCCGGCATCTTCGCCCCCTTCGCCTCGCTTTCTGCGGGGGAGCGCAAACAGTTCACGTTCATTGGCTCTGAGCGGGAGCTCTCCTCCTATCTGGGGCATCTTAGGCAGGACATCCGTGACATACAGAATGTGATTCAGGGACGCTCCTCCTCGCTCCTCGAATTCCGCAGCCGCATCGGACGTCCTGTCGAAGGCTACCAGCTGGTCGTGCTCTCCCTCGAGCTCGGGAACCTCGAATCCAAGCTGCGGGAAGAGCTCAAGATGCTCTTCAGGGCAGGACCCGCTGCTGGCATATCCTTCCTGCTTGTCTCGACGACGAACGTGACGGTCACTGCGAAGGATGGAAAGGCGGTCAGCATCGGATGGAGGATGCTCGCCCCGAACACCGAGCTCCTCTCGCTGGAGAATGGCATGGTCGTCCACGACCGGCAGCAGGCCCCGCTTGTGCCGATCTCTTCGGAGGAGATCATCCAGTTCTGCGAAGAAGCGATGAGGAATGCGGGAAGCCAGCAGATGCCGACGGTCCGCATGGACGAGATACAGGATTTCAGCCTCCTCTGGGGCGAGAGCAGCGCAGAGGGGCTCACCTTCACGATTGGGAAATACGGCATCAACGACATGTCCATCACGATTGGCGATGAGGTGAACCAGCGGCACAACGCCGTGATCACCGGTGCTGTCGGCCAGGGCAAGTCGAACCTCATCTCCGTGATCGTGCATAGCCTCTGCCAGCGCTATTCCCCTGATGAGCTGAGGCTCTACATGCTTGATTTCAAGGAGGGCGTATCCCTCAAGCCCTATGCGAACATCGGCCAGGAGGAATATCTTCCCCATGCGGCAGCGCTCGGGCTCGAGAGCGATGTAAACTTCGGCGTCGCCGTCCTCGAATCGCTCTTCGAGGAATACAAGCGCCGGATGCAGGTCCTGAAATCCTGCAATGCGCGGAGCATCCGCGAGCTGCGCCAGAGACATCCCGAGATCGCGATGCCCCGGATCCTTGCAATCATCGATGAGTTCCAGATGATGTTCGAGGATGACCAGCGTGCTGCCCGCAAGGCTGCCGAGCTTCTGGAGAAGTCGGTGCGTCTCTTCCGTGCAGCAGGCATCCATTTCATCCTGGCATCCCAGACGCTGAGCGGCAATGTGGAATTCTCGCAGCACCGCGACAACATCTTCAGCCAGATCCCCATACGCATCGCCCTGAAGAACTCTGTCCGCGAGTCGCAGGAGACGCTGTCCCTGAACAATACGGCGGCAGCATTCCTCCGCCCCCGCGAAGCGATCGTGAATCTCGACTACGGGGAGCCTTCCCAGAACCAGAAGACCGTAATCGCCTTTGCAGACGAGAAGGTCCTGGTGCCGTTGCGGCATATCTGGTGGGAGCGCGCACGGAGCAGCCATAAGCCTCCCTATGTCTTCGAGCGCAACCGCAGGGCAGCCATCTCGTCGATGCTCCCTGTAGCCAAGGCCCGCTGCTCCGAGACGAGCGTCCCGGCAGCATTCCTGGGGGAGCGCATTGCTGTCGATGGGTCCCAGATCGCGGTGCCGCTTCCTGATGAGCCAGGCCGCAATATCGCGATCATCGGCACGCCCGACCATGGGTGCAACAATGCCCAGGGCATGCTCCAGAGCGCAGCGCTGTCCTTGGCGATGGCGGATGGGGAAGGGACGGCGCAGTTCCTCTTCTGTGACTTCACCACCACAGAATCCTGCTACAGCAAGCGTTATCCCGCATTTGCCCAGATGATACAGCAGATGGGGCATGGGATCGAGGATGTGGCTCCCGAGGAGTTCGAAGGCATGCTCCTGAAGCTGCTGAGCGAAGCCGACGGCCCCATCTATCTCTTCGGCGCGGCAATGGACCGCTGGATCTATGAACGCAACCCCTATGGCGGGGCAAGCCCCCTGAAGGAGCTCGTGGACAAGGGCCCTGCGCAGGGCGTCCATTTCCTGGGGTGGTGGAGCAAGGAGGCCCCGTTCACGGAGCAGACGGCAGGCATCGGGCAATCCGCTGCCTTCAACACGAAGGTCTTTCTCAGGATCGACGAGCGGTCGGTGCAGAGCCTGACATCGCCTTTCGCGCGATGGTCCTCCCAGGAGAACCGGGCGCTCATCTCGGATCCGGTCGAGCTCGAGGATCCAGAGATGTTCGTCCCGTTCGCCCCAGTCGCAGCAGATGACATTTCATCTGTCCAGAAAGAGCCGGAAGCCTGAAGGCATGCATGCAGGGTGCCGGATGAATGAAAGGAGTATGTGCCATGTCAAGCGCAAGCGACCTGATTGCCGCCATTGCTGCCGCACGCCATACGCTCGACGACCAGATCATGAGCCTCAGGTCCTATTCGGAACGCCTCGATTCGCTGCAGTCTGACGTGAATGCGACGCTGAAAGATGGCATGACCGGTGCCGACTACGAGATAGGCAAGTCGATATCGCAGACGAAGGAGCAGATCGATGAGACCTTGCGGCAGCTCAGGGAGGCAGAGGATGCCTTGGGACGGATAAGGATCTGACGCCCTATGGAAGTGCCCGATTCGGAGAGGATGCACGCGAAGCGGAGCATCGAGGAGGATATCGAGAGCTGCTCGGCACATCTCCAGTCCCTCCAGATCGAGATGGAGGATCTGGCAGATGAGCTTGCTGCCCTGATGCAGGGAAGCAGGAGCGATGGGCCTGGGCGTGCCATCAGGGATCTCCGGATGAGCCTGGATGGCGCAAGCGATGCGCTCTCAGTCTTCGCCGAGCAGAAGAGGAGATGGCAGGCCTCGATTGCAGCGACTCAGCGAATGAAGGGAGCCTTGATGATTGACATCGATGGCTATCTCGCGCATCTGGCATCGATCGGGTCGGATATGGAAGGCTGCGCCGCAAGGATTGGGCAGGAGCGCGACGCTCTGGATGAGGCGCGGCTCAGGGCCGCGAGGATCTTTGGCTCTCAGGAGGCAGGAGAGGACCTTGCCCGTCTTTTAGGAAGAGCCTGTTCCTGTCTGGATGGTGCCCAGCGCGGGATGCAGAAGGCCGTGCAGGAGATCGGGGGCTATGCAGCAGAGGCGAGGGCCTGAGCTGCCCCATGCTTTTCTGCATCGGAGCATTGGATGGAAAGGAAGGGCGATGACGACCGAGGAGCTTGTCGGCAGGGTCAGGAAATTCCAGCAGGAGTCGGAGGAACTGACGCTTGCGACAGCGAAGGCAGAGAGCAGCCTTCGCACCGAGGCAGCGAACATCAACTACCTCGTGTATGGCACGAGGACTGGGGAGATGGCTGTGCAGGCCGTCTTTGGCGCCAGCCGCTCAGTCGGGTCCTCATCAGGCGCGATACGCACGATGGGAAAGGTGTGCGATGAATACGTGAAGGTGCTCCTGTCCTGAGCATGGGGAAAGCTGCCCTGCACGGCGAGAACGGAAATGGGATGGCATGAAGGATTTCTATAGCATCTACCAGCTCGACCGCACGATGGGACTCTCCGAGATCCAGCGTCGCCTCGATGAGCTGGATGAGGAGAGCCAGCAGCGCTTTGCGCAAGGCTACATGAGCGAGACACAGTATGTGGATGAGGCTGCAGAGCTTGGGGAGGCGAGGGCCGTCTTCGCGTCGGAAGAGGAGCGGGAGAAGTACGATTCGAAGCTTGGCGGCTCTGTGCAGGCAGACCCCAATGCAGAGAGGCGGGCCTCGTTTGCCAATTGGTACCAGAAGGCCCAGGGGTTTGCTGCGAGCGGGTCATACGATCTCGCCGACAGCGCCATCCAGAAAGCGCAAGGCTCTGTGACGCCCGGCCAGGAAGGCCTCGGGGCGTTCTATGCATTTGCGGGCAGCATCTCGTTGAAGCTCGGCAGATACGAGCAGGGCATACGCCAGATCAACGCCGCCATCCTGGAGGACAGCGAGAATCTCGGCTACTATTGCCAGAAAGCGGAGCTCCTCGATGAGCAGCTCCGCCATGCGCCAGCGGGGCAGGACCGGGATACGCTGCTTGCCAATGTCCGGCATGCCTACGAGCTGGTCGTGAGGAAGGCTGCAGATGCAGGATCTGGCAAAGAGACTGACCAGGCTGCCGCATCTGCCTACGGAGCGCTTGCCGAGAGCTATTCCCATGAGGAGCCGCGTGACATTGAGAAGGCGCTTGCCTATGCAAAGCGCGGAGCTGAGCTCGGCAGCGAGAAGGCGCGGGCGGTCCTCCAGGCGAAAGCGGATGCCGACCGGAAGCAGGCATTGGAGGAGCGGAAGGAGATGTTCCTGCGCGAATCTTCACGGAAGAAGGCGGCCTGGGCACGCATCTATGGGGTGAGTGTGGGAATCGCTGCCCTTGGCATCATCCTGGCATTCGCCTCCTTGTGGGAAGCGACTACAGAGGGGAGCGTGCTGATGGCTGGATACATCATTCTTGCTTACTATCTGCCGCTCTTCTTCTCCTTTGGGATGCGGAAAGCTGCCGGCGATACGGTCTCATGGCTTCTGCCTGTCGGCTCTGCCCTCTTCTGCGAAATGGTGGTGATGGTGGCCGCGGGAAGCCTGGGAGGCACAGATGGCTCCATTCCATGGCTTGCCCTGTTCGTGGGCGCACGGTGGGCAGCATTCTTCTACGGCAAACGGTATGGTGCACAGAAGCTCGCAGATCTCAGCTGATCGGCTCTCGGATAGCGGGCTCTGATGTCACAGGGAGGGCATCGTGGATGGAAGCGATGGGCTAGCCGCCAAGCAGGCCATACAGTCCGATCTCAAAAGCTGCCTGAGCGGGTTCCAGGCGACGGAGGAGAGCGTCAGGGAGCTCTATCAGAGCCTGTATGTGCTGACAGGGGGCACCAACATCGTCGAAGCGGAATCGGCGACGGAGGTCTGCCTGAGATGCGACGACGAATTGCAGGACGTCCTGGCTCTCCTTCAGCAGGCTCTCTGGCAGGCAGAGAGCCTCCAGGCCTCTGAAGGCAGCGAGGAGGGCATGGCGCAATGAACAACCTGGAGTCCTATATTCAGCAGCTGGCGCAGCTCTATCAGGATACGGAGCTGCTCATGCAGGAAGTCGATTCTGGAAGGCGCGCCATGGGCACGACATGCCTCGAGGCAAACCGCGCATTCGGGGACCAGGATGCTGGCAGCCAGCTTGTGGATACGCTGACTGAGGCATACGACAAGGCCAACCATGCCTATGGCCTGCTGGACGAGATTGGGCAGGACATAGCGCTCTATGTCGATATCCTGAAAGGCTGAACCCAGATTCTGGGGAGCTGCTGCATCCTGAACGCAAGCGTCGCGTTTGTGGCGAAACTTGCATCGTTTTTTACAGCAAATTCTTCACTTTATATCTTCCCAAGACGCTCTCAATTGTGATTATTAGACTTACTTCAACAATTCAGATGGTTTAAAGGTCGATGAATGGTGTTCCGGACGGAACGCAGTGCCGTCTGGACATGTCATCGGTCATCTGGCTTGTGGGCGCAGATCAAAGCTATCTGGAAGTGCTGATAGACGGCGTAGACGTCAGGAGCTCTGATCAAGATGATTGAGAGCACTGGAACCTGGGCAGGCAAGAGCCATCCCCTGATTGACATAGTGGAGAACAACGCTGCTGCTGCCAATGATCTTGCGAACGAGCTCTCCCATCTCGAGCTGGTCTGGCGCAACATGTCTGGGTTCACGATTCCCCTTGTGGTAGAGCATTCTGAAGGCGCGAGATCGGAGGCTGCAGGGTCGGGACGCGAAGACCGCAAGGCGCTGAACGTGGTCATGCATGCTTCTGCCGATGAGTTCATCAGATTTCTGAACAGGGGCAACGTGCCCGATGTGCTCTTGATCGACGAGGACTTATTCGTGAAGGACGAGGACATCGTCCGGCTCCAGGATGCCCTGTCCGAAATCATCGATATCCAGGTCATCTACATCGCAGAGACCGCTGAGGTGGAGAATGCCTTGTCGGGATCCATCCGGGCCTCCATCCTCCAGAAGCCGGTCACCAGAAGCCGTCTCATGAAGGTACTGAGCCGCGCCATCCTCCAGATTGGCTTCATGCGCGAGCATGACAGCCGGAACCGTCCGCTCTGCCTCAGATACCGGGGCGTCATCTATCTGGTGAGGCCGTCGGAGATCCAGTATGCGGAGAACCGTGCGCGTGCCCTGCTGATCTATCTGGATGAGAAGAGCCATGGGGAGAGCGAGCCCATCGCGGTCAATATGTCCCTGGAGCAGTTCATGCAGTTCCTCCCAGGGAACTTCCTGCAGGTCCACAAGAGCTTCCTCGTGAACCTCGACTACGTGTTCATGTTTGCCAACGACGCAATCGTGCTCAGGTCTGGCAAGACGATTCCAGTGAGCCAGCGGCGCCGGCAATACGTGATCAAGGAGATCTATCGATATGGACGGGACATCTCGTCCTAGACAGGAGGAAGCATGGGGAGCTTGCTGAGCGTAGTGCTCATCTTCATCTTCACGTTCATCGCCATCAAGTACATCATCAATCCTGAGGGGAGCTCTGGCAGCGGGCACAGCTCGTTCGGGACTGGCCTTGGAGCCAGGGCTGGCTGGGCGTTCGGGGAGATCATCGGCTATGTCCTCGTGATAGCCATCCTGATTGCTCTTGCAGCCGCAGGCATCTCGGCATTCAGGGGATTTGCCGCAACCGTTGTCATACCTTATTGGCCGGATGGGATGCTGGTGGTGGGCATGCTCTCTGGGATGCAGCTGGTCAATGCTGCTGGAACCATCCTGGGAACGGTGGGATCCATGGCAGCTGCCGTCATCGTCTCGTTCATGCCTGGCATCCAGCTTGCCAGCCCCTCGGCTCGTGGCCTGAAGGAGCTCGCGCAATATGCAATCGGCGTCATCGTGATACTGCTTGCAAATGTCCTGCTGACGGCCCTGGTGAACCTGGTCGTGGGCTGCATCGTCTCAGGCGTCGGCTTCGTGCATATGCTGCAGGCCATAGGCGCGCCCTTTGCCATTGGCCTCGGTGCCATACTCGATGGGGCGGCTGGCCTGGTCGTAGCCAAGCTGGCATATGATGGCTTCCAGAGCCTCAAGAAGAGCGATGGCCTCAATGAGCTCGTCGCGAAGCTGCTGCTGGCGTTCGGACAGTGCCTCTTCGCGTTTGTCGGCATGTACCTCATCGCAAATGGCCCCACGGGTTGGTGGCTCTTCGCCCTTATCGCGTTTGCGGTCCATCAGGTCCTCATGACAATACGTGTCAAGATCTAGGCCTCGTTGCAGGCTCTGGCGGCCTTGATCGAGGCCCATATCATAGCTCCTCAATGCAGCTGCCGTCCGGACAGTTCCGGGCGGCAGCTGCAGTTTTGCACGCCCTGCCATCCGGATGCCGATGAGCTTCGGCTGTGACGATCTGGCTTCGGATCAGACCATTGTCTCCAATGCAACCCTCGCTTGTAACAATCGGCCAAAGGGCGACTGGCACAGGGACATTGCGGATGTGCAGAAAGTCTCAGCGTTCAGGCTTGTTTCAGATTCACTTTTGCAGGAAGAGGTCCTCAAGAGCGGGGAGCCAGACGACTAACAGTATTCTTCCAAGAAAACCGTTGCTTAAATAGACCAATTTCTGCTCATGCGTCCCAATCGAGGGGAGATCATCTTGAAGCGCGGCACCATTGGATTCCTTGCATTTTCAATGTTCGTTGCAGCCCTTCTTGCCATCGCTTTGCCACAGGCTGCCTGGGCAGACGAGCAGGGCGAGACCAACCGCTACAATGTCGTGATCGTCAATGACAGCAGCGGATCCATGGAGGATACCGACCCGCAGTACCTCAGGAACAAGGCGGCCGCACGCTTCGTCGCCATGCTGGCCGAGCGGGGCAACAAGGTAGGCGCTGTCGTCTTCAGCAACGACATAGCGACCAAGATAGACCTGGCCGACCTCGATTCTGTGGAAGCCCGCGAGAGCTTCATCCAGCAGCTCAGCAGCGTTCCGCCTAAGGGCTGGACGAACATCGGAGACGGGGTCATGACGGCAGTCGATATGCTGAATGCTGAGCGCAATCCTGACATCCCTTCGGTGATCCTCCTGCTCACTGATGGCAATACCGAGATGGGCTCCGAGGATGAGACGAAGGCATCGCTCGATGCGAAGGCCAATGCCATCGACGCGGCACGCAATGCTGGCTACAAGATCTATACCGTGAGCCTCAATGCGAATGGCGAAGCAGACAGCAGCGAGCTACAGCAGATTGCCTCTGCCACGGGCGGCGAGTTCAGGGAGGTCAAGACAGCCGATGATCTGAAGGATGTCTATAGCCTCTACTATTCGCTGGTCTTCAATTCGAAATCGGACAATACGAAGGATCTGGTCATCCCCCAGTCTGGGTCGATTAGCTCGAACTTCGAGATCGCCTCTGTTGGTGTCGAAGAGGTCAATATCCTGATCGAGGGATCTCCGTCCGACTTCTCGTTCACCCAGCCCGACGGAACGGTGCTGACGAAGGACCAGCTTGCTGGCACCACCTATGCATCCGAAGCATTCACCGCCGTCAAGATTGCGAATCCGGAGAATGGGTCCTGGGGCTATACGATCAAGGGCGACCCCGACAGCCATGTCCGCATCGATATCGTGCGCAATACGGATGTGAAGGCCTCCATCGAATCCGACGCATCGAAAGATGGTCTTTCGGCAGGGGAGAGCGCACACATCTCCGTGAAGGTCCTCCAGTCCGGCACGCCAATCTCTGCTGACCAGTACGGCGACTTCACCGGCACGGCTACCGTTACCGATGGCTCGGGGCAGACGCAGGACTACAGCCTCCAGCTGGCAGACGATGCCCTGGCCGCTTCGGTGCCCTTCAGCACCAGGGGCAGCTATACGGTCACCGCGCATGTCACAGGCGAAGGCTATGAGCTTGCAACCGACACCCTGACCTTCAATGTCGGGAACAGCGCGCCGAAGGCGAACGGCACCATCGAGGAGACCTACAAGATCTGGCCAATCGACCTGCCGCCCTATTTCAGCAACACGAACACTATCGATCTGACACCTGGCGCATCGGATCTCGAGGATTCCACGCTCACCTACTCGATTGATTCGACCTCCTTCAAGCCGGAGGACTATGAGCTCGATGGCTCCACTCTCATCATGAAGAGCTACAGCCTTTCCAAGGGCTCCTTCACGGTGCGGGCAACGGATTCCGATGGCGGCTCCTGCACGTTCGATGTGAAGATCGACACGATCAATATCGGCCTCATGACGGTGCTCATCGCTGGCGGCGTGACGCTCGTCGTCCTCGTCGTCCTCGGCATCAAGCTCTATCTCGACTTCGGCAAGCCATTCTACGGCGACGTATACGTGCAGCCCTTCGACCGCGAGAACGTGATGGCGGGCTATCCGGAGAAGAAGCTCGAAGGCGGACGTGGCCGCATCAGACTCTCCAGCTTCAGCGTCGATCTGAATGGCATCGATCCAGCAAGCTATTTCCAGGCATCGGGCAAGGACTATGTCGAGCTCGTCTGCAAGAAGCCTGTCTATGCCGGCGGCATGATGGCGAAGAAAGTGCACATCGATGGCTATGGCATGCAGATTCCCATCACCCTGAGCGAAGACTCCACGAAGGGCATCTATGTGCGCTTCACAAGCAAGCTCCGCAATGGCTTCTAGGCATCAACGCCAAAAGCATAGGTTTCTCAGCTTCTTGCACTGATGTGCATACTTGGGCACCTCTGCTTTGGGCTTCTGCAGCTCGCAAGCGACGAAGCATTGGGTCAACTCCATCGAATGGTGGCATATAGAGAGAAAGGAAAGTGCTATGCCTCTAGCCTATGACAAGCTCCTCCTCAACCGTGGCGGCGGCATCATCGACGTCGTCCAGCAAGCGGAGCAGGACGACTGCGCCATCCTCGCGATCGGCCTCGGCGGCACGGGGACCGACTGTCTGAGGAAGCTCAAGGAGAAGGTCTACAACCGCGTGAAGCCGGACAACCCCGGCGAGGCGGTGCCGCGCTACGACCATATCAAGTTCCTCTCCGTGGACACCGACGCCAAGGGCATGAACAAGGCTGAAGGCGCCGATGGCGGCCTGGGCCAGCTCGACCTGGCATCGGAGTTCTTCGACATCTCCTTTGACAACAGCATCTCGGCTCTGTTCAAGACGAAATCGCAGGAGCTTGCAAAGGACAAATCCTATCGCGAGTGGCTGCAGTTCAAGGATATCAAGGCAAATGCTGCTGACGCCGGTGCAGGCGGCATCCGCCAGCTCGGCCGCTTCCTGCTGATGGAGCATGCATACGATTATCTCCACACCCTTGAGAAGGAGATCCAGAGTGCTCTGGCGGGACTGGACAACGCTTCCGTCTATGTCCACATCTTCTCCGGCATGGGCGGCGGCACAGGATCGGGCACTTTCCTCGATACCTGCTACCTCGTGCGCAAGGCAATCGAGAATGTCGGCGTCGCGAGCTCGATGGTGATGGGCTATTTCTTCCTTCCCGACGTGAACCTGAAGAACAGTGTTCCCCCCGAGACGCAGAAGTACATCAAGTCCAACGGCTATGCGGCCATGCAGGAGCTCGACTACTGCATGTCGTTCGAGGAGAACGGCGACTCTTGGCACCAGCAATACCCGGGCATCGGTGTAGTTGCCGACCAAAGGCCGCCTGTCGACCTCTGTCATCTCGTCTCGGGCGTGGGTTCAGCGGGAGCGATGAAGAAGGACCCTTATAGCTATGCCATCGAGGCGACCACCGACTATGTGATGGATTTCGTTGTGAGGGCTGAGGATCCGACGAACTTCGGGCTCCAGTCGCACCACAACAACATCGTAATGGCGACTGGGCAGGTCCAGAGGCCAGCCGGTGCCAGCTATGACTACATCGCGATCGGAGCCGCTGCGGCAATCATCCCCTATAAGCAGATCCTCACCTACCTCGCTGCCGGCACCTGGAAGAAGATGTCGGGGCTTGCCGCCGACAAGCCGTCGGACAAGGATGTCACCGAC
>OCTW011605202.1_pt1 | contig 13639 bp, 10 predicted proteins | sample 1539671 | NCBI WGS metagenome assembly OCTW01 (sample SAMN02144230, study PRJEB22623) | gut metagenome | biome: sheep rumen | host: Ovis aries | place: New Zealand | reverse complement strand
GAGAGGTGCTCGAGTGGTTGAAGAGGCACGCCTGGAAAGCGTGTAACCGGCAAAACCGGTTCGCAGGTTCGAATCCTGTTCTCTCCGCAATATCGTCTGATTACCAATCAGTTGTATTGTCTGCACCCAATTTTATACCCAAAAATGTAAGATTGGGTGTTTTTATTTTTTACCTCTAAGTGTATCCTGTCAGCGAAATCGTTACAGTTATTGTAAAATGAGCTAGAGGTCTAAAAATGTATGGAGGTTAAGAATCTATGCGGTGGACTATTCAGTACACATAATGGACTATGTGGTTTATACGATGGACTACATGGTCTATACAAAGTACTAATCAGTCTATGCCATGAAATTATGGTCTACGTGGTGGACTGTAACTTTATCAAATAGAAAAAAGGAAATACTTCTGCATTAGATTATAAAAATATTGTAAAATCAATAACGGCTTTATAATAGTTTTTAATGTCTGTGCAACCCGACATGAGATTCGCGAACATTGCCATTCCAGACATCTATTAACTCTTGATGACCATCGTCTATCCATTTCTGCATTATTCCCCTTTTACCTTCTAGTTCTTTGGCCACTTCACTCCATAACAATAGCAGTTGTTCTTTGGAAACGCCTATTTCTGTTCCATTTTTGTATCTTTCTATAACAGACATTTGCTCTTCCGAGAAACAACGTACTCTTGGATTCTGGATTCTTTCAACAACAGCCTGCACGGCTTCTCGTAAAAGACTATTGTTTTTTGATTCTATGTGCTTTTTATTAGATACGATCTGTCCATTATTTATGGAGACATGTTGTAGCTTATTAAACACATCAAGGAATTGATCTTTGAACCATTCTGGTATATCTGAACTTACGCTGTGTATGTTGCCATTTGAAATATGGATAGCGACAACCGAACCGTATTTTTTTTTGCTATCAATAAAAGTAACTTTATCAAAAAGACCAATATATTTTCGACAATTGTTCAATCCCTCGTAGTAGTTAAAACGTATCACATCGCCGGAAACATCATGTCCTCCTGATATTTTCCTCTGAGAAACACGATTGAAACATTCCTTTACGGAAGAAAGTCCAAAATAGCAAAGAGATATTTTATATCCCGCATTCTTGAATTCCTTAATCATATTATTCACCATTTCTGATGAAAAATTGGTTTCGAATGCAAAATCTTTTCTATGTGCTAGGGCTTCTTTCTTTTGTTTTTCCAATTCATATGCAACCGTACTCGTAATCCATTGCTCCGACCAATCGGGGTGTGCCTCACGTAATTGCATAGCCAATTTGTCACCGTCAAATGATGGTGTATTTACGTAATATTGATGCAAAGAACTCTTGCCTGCTCCATTAGGACCTGCTATAACAGAAAATTCTGGTCTTCTCATCTTATTTTGTCTAATAGATAAGCAAATCTTCCCTGACCTGGTTCTGCAATACGTTTAATGATAGTGTATTCACGGGTTTCATAATCCAAATCAGCTTCATCCTCGCTACCATCTGGATTAGCAAGGAATGTATTCCCCTTGTCATCAAAGAATGGCACGGAAATACCTTTTTTCCAGCAATCTATATAGATGCTTTCTATTTTCTTGCGAGTGGCTTCTTCAGCTTGCTCGACAGTCTTGCCGTTTGGCAGTATCATGTCTTTTTCTATCATAAAACCTTGTTGTATATAGAGGAAACGTTGTCTCAACTCAGTTGCAAAGTTAATGAAAAACAAACAAATAAGAAAGAAAAAAGGGAAAAGAATTAACGTCTTCTATTGCAGTTCTTACTTTTGCGATTAGGACGATAATAATTGGATGCATCAATTGCTGCTTGTTTAGCCCTCTGAATGTAAGTATCTTTTGTAGGTTGTTCAAGACCATCCCATCTTGTCAGTTCTCCGTGAACTCCTCCGCCGCCTGTGGCAGCAACGACACCATCATATCCATTTGGCAACATCAGACCTATAAGCATAGCTGCGGCTGCTCTCGCTACTCTTGGACGATCAGCGAGTTCTTCTTCCCATTCTTCGCCATCATCCAAATCGTCATCATCCCATTCTTCGTCAGGAACGATTATGTTTTTCTGAATGATGTCATCAAGTTCCATAGGAATCGAAAATGGGATTCTGGCATTGTAGTCGGTGGTATAGATATATTCGACTTTTCTTCTTTGCTTGATACTAACGACATGTAATTTGTTCCAAGTGGTCTCAATTCTTGACAAAGTCAAATCGCGACCATAGCCCAATTTAGATGATTGAAAACATGCCCTTCCGTCACCTATCGAATAAGCAACATACTTGCCTCTATTGTCTCTTTTAGCGTTTATTGTGTATCCTTTTGCTCGCATTTGTTCACAATATACTTTCACTTCAAATTTCAAAACACAATGGATTCTGACAAATTAATTGTAATTTTGTAGTTATGAAAGCAGGAAGACCTCATAACAGTACAACACCGATATGGCACAATAAAGCAGCCATTAAGGTTCGCATTTATCGCTTCTTAGAAGGTGAGCAAGCAACAAAAGTTGGATGTGCGAGATATATGAATATGTCACGCACAACAGTTATCAAATGGTGGAATGCAATGGAGTGGACAGAAGAAAAAAGGTGCAATTTCAAGAAAGTAAGAGATTGGTATATTGAAAATAATTACACCTCAGACCTTGGAGCGTGTTCTATTGACCTAAACATACCAATAGTGGATGTCTATTTAGATGTTGCTACATGGCAAGAAATGGTTCCCAAATATTATTTATAAGCATCTGTGTGTGTTAATTAATCATAAAATATCAATAGTGCCTGTTCAAATTAATACAAAATGGACATTTTTTGAGGTACGCAATGTATAATCTATATGATATTAGCGCGCGAGGAAATTTGAATATTCCAATTTTACTTTATAATTTTGCAATTGAAATACAATTGGTGGAGATTATCTTCTGCCTTTGTAAATCAATGGCAGGGATGCTTACAACTTGAATATTTGCCAGAAAATCAAATGCACGTAAGCTTCCTGTCATTTTTTTAGAGAATTAGATATTTAATTTTAAAAAAATGTGTATCTTTGCATTATATTTAGAAAAGGAAGTGCCTTCAACTTGTAGATTCGCCAGATCAACAACATACCAACAGGCACGGAGGAAACAACTCGCTGACACAGCGGGCTGTTCTCTGTGGTTGTGTATAGGCCTCTGGCGAAGCCTTCAAGTTGACACGGAGACAGTCCGCTTCTTTTTTCAATAATAACGTCCTATATAGACTGTTAGAGGACAACTTGAAAATTCGCCATTATGAAGAGATTTATTACCTACACGATGCCATCAGCATCCGCCATTAGAGCAGAGCCATGTGAATCATAGCCGTAAAGTTAAGTTGGCAAGCTCGGATAGAATCTTGATATGTATCCGCAAAACGCAACAAGACCTTCTACCCAACATAATACGTTAAGATTTAGGAATAACAACTTTAATTTTTACCATTATGATTATCACACTTTTAGTAATTTACTTCGGCTTTAAGTTTGGGATTGCTCTCACAAAAGCTACATTCTCTGGTACTTATTACAGAGACAGATAAGGCTTGAAATTAATCAAGCAAGTAATTAACGATTAGTAAACTAAAAAAACAAAAACTACTAATTGTTATATCCTTAAACCCCCAAAGATTATGAAAAAGATATTTATTGCTCTGCTGTCAGTAATTTGTGTAACCATGTCAGCACAACAGACACCTTCAGTAGAAGAGTATTTGTCTGCTTATTACATTCTTGTTTCTGATACGACGATGATGCCCCTTCCAAAAGAAAAGGGAAAAATAGGCAAGCATCAGAACAAGGTTTCCAAATGGTCATCTATCGTAGGAAAAGCATCCACCGCCGCAGGTGCGTTGGGCGTGTTAGGAGTTGTGTCTGGCAAGAAAAATACCGCCATAGCTGGACTTAAAGTATTGAATACGGCAAATTCTTTGGATGCAGCAGCAGGAGTCACCAACACACTTGCCGGGCATACAGGGATGGATGTAATTTTCAAGGGAGCCCATTCGCCGTATGTGGTAAAGAAAAATGCCATGAGGGACATTTGTATCATCGCTAAGCTTGGTGATACCAGTGTGCATCCTATGGATTATTACAGAATTGTCAAACTTAATGCCAGTAAAAAGGAGCGCAGAATCCAGATACGTGAAATAGAGACTTCTCTCTTAGGTTCTTCCAAAGAACAGGGATATTTGCCTTTTGAAGCTCACAGGGAAAGCAAGACGGCTTGTATGATAACAATACAAGGGGAAGACGTGGAGCCAGGTGAGTATGCTATATTGGAGTTTGGTGGATCTCTCGGCACGGCTGGCTTCTTTCCTGTTGCTACCTTCAGTGTTCAGTAAATACTCATAGCTTAGACAAACAATACTCAAAATTGTGGATGTGTTATTACGGCGCATCCACAATTTACTTTTGTATATTGTGTTTAGCTTTTTTTTATTGACTCCTTTATCTCTTGATATTTAGCTTCTCTTCTTTCACCCCATATTTCCCCCTTGTTATTACCATAATAACTACCCTTATTCCTGTAGCATTTGATAATTCTATTTACTGAAGTTCTAAAATCTCCTCTATTCTCATTAGGATAGAAATCCCGATAGAAAGCTTTTTTCAACAGTTTTAGTATATAATTTATGATTTTATAATTTTAATTATTATAAAACGCTTTGTTTCAGAGGTTTTTAGATAGCATTTGATTATTTATGATGCGATAGGCTTTAGAGCTGTTCTCTCCGCGAAGCAAGGATGATTTAAGGCTAACGAGGCGAAAGTCTCGTTTTTTTGTGTCCTGTTCTCTCCGCGGAAGAGGGAAATAAATCAAAACATTGTGGGAAGTTTCGGGACTTTTTCTTGAATGACAAAATGCAATGTTTAAAGTAGAAATAATGACATTTTGCAAAATAAAGCATTGATTCTGTTGCAAAATAATCATAAATTATTATTTTTGTCACAAAATATTGTTTTTTTCTTAATTATTTTATGTTTTTCGATTTTTTTTCTTAACTTTGTGCTCGAAAATCGTTAAAATAAAACACAAAATGACACGTGCCATAATAACCGTTGTCGGCAAGGATACGGTGGGAATAATAGCAAAGGTGTGCACATACCTTGCAGACAATCAGATAAACATACTTGACATTTCACAGACCATAGTGCAGGACTTCTTCAATATGATGATGATAGTTGACATGACGCGATGTGAGGTGGCTTTTGAGCAGATATCCGTAGAACTGTCACATCTGGGTGACGGCATGGGTGTGCAGGTGAAGTGCCAGTTGGAGGATATATTTGACAAGATGCACAGAATATAAAGGAGGGCTATGATTAATATATCTGAGGTGCTCGAGACCAATAAGATGATCGAGCAGGAAAATCTTGACGTGCGTACCATTACGATGGGCATCAGTCTGCTTGACTGTGCCGACAAGTCGCTGGAGGTGACGTGTGACAAGATATATAATAAGATAACATCGTTAGCAAAGAACCTGGTGAGGACAGGTGAGGAGATAAGCCGTGAGTTTGCTATACCTATAGTAAACAAGCGCGTCTCTGTTACTCCTATATCGCTTGTGGGTGGCGCTTGCTGCCAAACTCCCGGTGACTATGTGATGATAGCCCAGACGCTTGATAAGGCGGCAAAGGAGATAGGCGTGAACTTCCTCGGTGGCTACTCTGCCATAGTGAGCAAGGGCATGACAAAGAGCGATGAGCTGCTTATACGCTCCATACCTCAGGCCATGGCGGAGACTGAGCGTATATGCTCAAGCATAAACGTAGGCTCAACGAAGACAGGTATCAATATGGATGCCGTGAGGTTGATGGGGGAGATAATAAAACAGACGGCGGAGGCAACGAAGGAGAATGACTCTCTGGGCTGTGCCAAGCTTGTGGTGCTGTGTAATGCTCCTGATGATAACCCGTTTATGGCGGGAGCGTTTCATGGAATATCAGAGGCTGACGCTATAATAAATGTAGGAGTGTCTGGTCCGGGTGTTGTGAAGTATGCCCTGGAACAGATGGACCGACAGGGACTGGCGGACTTTGAAACTCTCTCTGAGACAATAAAGAAGACGGCTTTCAAGATTACGCGCGTGGGACAGTTAGTGGCTCAGGAAGCTTCACACAGGTTGGGCGTGCCTTTTGGTATTATCGACCTGTCATTGGCTCCTACACCTGCCATAGGCGACAGCGTGGCCGATATACTGCAGTGTATGGGAGTGGAGAAAGCCGGTGCACCGGGTACCACCGCATGTCTTGCAATGCTTAATGACCAGGTGAAGAAGGGCGGAGTGATGGCCAGCTCCTATGTGGGCGGTCTGTCGGGCGCCTTTATTCCGGTAAGTGAGGACCAGGGTATGATAGACGCCGTTAACGCCGGTGCGCTGACAATAGAGAAACTGGAGGCGATGACGTGTGTATGCTCTGTAGGACTTGATATGATAGCCATACCGGGTGACACCACAGCCGCCACTATATCAGGAATAATAGCTGACGAGAGCGCCATAGGCATGGTAAACCAGAAGACGACAGCTGTACGCATCATACCGGTAATAGGAAAACAGGTGGGCGACACCGTTGAGTTCGGCGGTCTGTTAGGCTATGCTCCGGTGATGCCAGTCAATAGCTTTGCCTGTGACAGGTTTATTAACAGACAGGGACGCATTCCTGCACCGATACATAGTTTCAAGAACTAAATATTAATGGAATAAAGGGGGAGGGAATAAGGTATAAGGAACAACCAATTTAAATATATAAACAAACATGAAGAAAATCAGAGCAGCCGTAGTTGGTTACGGCAATATCGGCAAGTTTGCCATTGAGGCACTTGAGGCCGCAGAGGATTTTGAGATTGCCGGCGTGGTGCGCCGCGCAGGTGCTGAGAACAAGCCCTTGGAACTTACTCCGTACGAGGTGGTGAAGGACATCACAGAACTGAAGGACGTTGACGTGGCTATCCTCGCCACTCCTACGCGTTCTTGCCAGGAGTATGCCGAGAAGATACTTGCCATGGGCATCAACACCGTTGATTCCTTTGACATTCATACCTCTATCGTTGACTATCGCAAGGCACTCATGCCAATCTGCCAGAAGAACAACGCTGTGGCAGTGATAGCTGCAGGTTGGGATCCGGGTTCAGACTCAGTTGTTCGTACTCTGATGGAGTCACTTGCACCAAAGGGACTGTCATACACTAACTTCGGTCCTGGCCGTTCTATGGGCCACTCAGTGTGCGTGCGCTCAAAGGCAGGTGTGAAGGACGCTCTGTCAATGACTATTCCTGTAGGCGAGGGCATACATCGCCGTATGGTATATGTAGAGCTTGAGGACGGTGCTAACCTTGAGGAGGTTACAAAGGCTATCAAGGCAGACCCATACTTTGCTAACGATGAGACTCACGTATTCCAGGTAGAGAGCGTTGATGCCCTCAATGACGTAGGTCATGGCGTGAACCTCACACGCAAGGGCGTGTCAGGTAAGACTCACAACCAGATGTTTGAGTTCAACATGAAGATTAACAACCCTGCCTTGACCGCTCAGGTGCTCGTCAATGTGGCACGCGCATCTCTCAGACAGCAGCCAGGTTGCTACACCATGATTGAGATACCTGTCATTGACTATCTGCCAGGTGACCGTGAGAGCGTTATCTCACACCTTGTATAATAATTGTGTAACAACATAGACGAACATTATAGAAAGTGGGTATGTCGTGCAAAAACGACATACCCTCTTCTGTTATCTGTGCAGTGGCTTTCCCCGTCTTTATATGATGGTCTCAGAGATAGATATTCTTTCTCAAACTAAATACAGTGAATTTACTTTCTTATTTCACAGGAATAACAAACATGCTAATATAGGATGTGAAAAAGAAAAGGCGTATCACGCTGCCGGTTATGGTTGCGTGATACGCCTTCTTTTATACTCTCATGGTGAGATACGGTCTATCTCATCATGTATTTCTTACCGTTGATGATGTAAAGTCCGCTGTGCAGTTTGTCAGCAACCGATGATGTTATCATTTGCCCATCGCTTACCTTGCGACCGAGAAAGTCATATATGCCGCTCCTCGTCTGTGCGTTGCTTTTAGCCACAGGAGTAGTGACGGGTGTTGAACTTTGGCTGAGAATGTCAATCAGCTGCTGCACTATACCCTTGGTGTCAGTGGTTTTGTAGCCGTTGAGCATGAGGTCGCAAGCCAAAGTGCCGTTGCTGTAGTGGTTATGGTCGGTGAAGCAGGCTATTATGGCCTGTGCTGCAGCATCGGCAGATGCGTAGTTGTTAGCTGCATGATCTTTAGCGTATGCATTGAAGATTGCATCGGCATTCTTGCCTATCTCCACAAAACCGAGGTAATTCTCATCGCTGGTTGCACGCTTGGTTGCAATACTGCGTATTATGTTGTCATAACTGTCGCGACGGTAAGAGTCGAAGGTTGCGGTGGATGAGTTATAACCGCTGGCATAAGTGCTCACTGCGCCGTGAGGAGAGTAGCTGTTAAGGATAATCTTAGCACCCAGAGCCTCTGCAGCGTCAAGGTAATAGTTTACGTCAGCCTCAAAGCTGTTGCCCATGCCGTTGGTACCCATGTTTCCAAACATCACGATGTCGCCGGGGTAGATATCGGCAAGTACATTGGCAAGCAGTCCCTCGGTGTAATATTTAGAGAGGTTGCGTCCGCCTCGACCGTTGTTTTGGAAAGTGCAGAGAGCGGTAAGGTCAGGATAGCTTCCGCCGTTGCACAGGCTTGCCAGACGGTAAGCCCACGAACCGTTGTTGGCAGATGTGGAGTCGCCTATATGGTGAACCGCAGGTTTGCTGCGCTTCTGTCTTACCGGCTGCTTAGAGATGCTTATCTGCGCTATGGCATCAGTGACGCACAGGTCAATGAAGTCGCGTGTAGCAGGAATGGTATATTCCTCTGTCTGCATAGCAGTGTGAGTGCCGAGAGTGTAGCCAGCCAGGTCGCTGTTGATATATCCTGTAGTGAGGGTGCCTGAGTATGTTATGCTGACAGTGTAGAAACAGCCCTTCTGTACCTTTACGTTGAAGGTGAATCCACCACTAAGGTAATCCTTCGTAGCGTCAGTGGCAGAGGCTGTTCCTCCGACAGTCGGTGTGCCGCTTGCTATGCCGTAGCCGTCATTGCTATTATATGTGGTGCTTGTGCCTACCACGGTGTAGCCGTCGGCAATGCCCTCATCAGTAGCGTAGCCGAAGTCGAATGTCAAGCCATGTATATTCACGGTGAGACTCTTGGCTATAGGCTCGTTGTCGCTGTTCAGAGATGTGGCTGTTATCACAACCTGCGTAGGCTGTGCTGCAGCGTTGACTGAGAGTGTGCCGCTCTGTGCGTCAAATGTGATATTAGCATTATGGAGTGGGGTGGTGCCATCCTTTTCATATGCCTTGAGCGTCACGTTACGGCCGAGGTCTGAGCCTGAGCCGTCAACCACGGTGGCTGCGTATGTAGCGGTGGCGTTGCTACCGCTTTCCAAAGGAATGGTGATGCTTGTTGTAGATGACGTGAACTTCACGCTCTCGGCAGATGACGTGAGAGTCAGCGGTATTGTCTTGGTCACTCCGCCTATGTTCACGAGTATGGTTGCAGTGCCTGCCTCTGCCGTAGCCGGCAGTGTGATGGTAGCCACGTGTGAGTCTGTGGCAGACGGTGTGATAGTTACAGACTGCTGCATATCAGGCTCCACTACGCTCCAAGTGGCTTTCTGCGTAATCTCATATCCGCGTGTGTCGCTGACAGAGGCAGAGAGCTGTGCCGTCTCGTCGTTAGGGATGGAGAGCGTGGTCTTGTCTGCCGTCAGACTGTAGCTGTCGGCATCGATGGCAGGTACGTATGCCTCCACGGAAGCTATATCCACGGAACCTGTAGCTACACTGTTCTGCATACCGATGCCGAAGAACGTTGGATTGGAACTGTCTGTCCATGCTGTGACGGGAGCCGAGCCGAGTAGTGTTCCGTCGGTGTCATACACGAGGCAGTAGCACTTCTCGGTGGTCTTGTCGGCAGACATCACTACGTTGTACCATGTGTTCTTTGCGAAGGTTACGGCTGTGCCGTCCTTCTCAAGTTTGACATTATTTATGGTGATGTTTGTGCCGTCGTAGTTTACTGTCACGGGATTATAGAAATTCTTGCTCTGCCACATTGGATAGCCCTGTGTCAGTGTCATCGTAGCGCCGGCCGTCGGGAAGCGAAGCGTGGAAACATAAATTACCTGGCTGGTAATTGCATCCATGTTTGTTGACATGATATGTGATTTCTTCGCTTTAGTAGATGAGAACCTTACGTACTTCGTTCCGTCAGCGTCCTTCTGCAGTGTTGCACTCATGCCGCCATCGCTGCCAGCCGCAGCCCATCCGCCTATAATCGGGTCTTGCTTTGCGGCGTATGTATCTTTTAGTACGTTATAACCGGTGATTTGGTCGGGATAAGTGCTGAATACTTTGGGGTATCCTGCCAATGGCAATAACTGGCCGGCGGGTTGGCTCTTGTCACCCAGCGCCGCTACGTATAGCTCGCCCTTGGCGGTGCTGCCGCCGTATGTGACAGTGGCTGTCATGCGGCCGTAGAAATTCATTGGCACGTCGCACAAGTCGAAGGTAGTGGTGAGCTTGTTCTGGTTGTTAACAGAAAACGAACCGTATGAGTCGCAATACTGTCCCTCGGTGTCGTTGATGGTTTTGAAGCCCTCAATGTCCCATGTTACGGTTAGTCCTTCTGCTCCTTCTGCAATGTTGTTGCCCTCGCTGTCAGTAATGACAATGCTGTAAGGGTTTGAGAATGGTATATTGGTGGCAGGGCCGAATGTCATGCTCTGTGCGCCCTCTATGGTTACTTTTGCCACCCCTGCAGCTTGTGTCATGCTGCATAGCAATAAACATATTGAAGTAAAATAATAATTTAGTAGTAGTTTTTTCATTATCTTAGTTAGTTATATTGTTTGTGTCGTATGCGTGTTGTGGATAGTCGGTGGTGAAATGCAGTCCGCGACACTCTTTGCGCTCTATGGCCCATCTGGTAATAAGGTATGCCACATTAATCATGTTACGCAGTTCGCAAATATCTTTGGTTGGGCTTACACGCTTGAACAGAGCCTCAGTCTCCTCGTACAAGGTGTCAAGGCGTACCCATGCACGTTTCAGTCGCAGGTCACTACGCACTATGCCTACATAGTTTGACATAATGCTTCCCACCTCATGCACGCTCTGTGTAATAAGCACTTTCTCCTCGTTTGTCATGGTGCCTTCATCGTTCCACTCCGGTACCAAGGTGTTGAAGTCATACTCATCAATATGGTCGAGAGAGTGTTTGGAAGCAGTCTCAGCATATACTACGGCCTCAATGAGGGAGTTTGATGCCAAGCGGTTGCCGCCATGCAGACCTGTGCAAGAGCACTCTCCGATGGCATACAGGCGCTTGATGCTTGACTGACCGTTGAGGTCTACCTTGATGCCGCCGCACATATAGTGTGCCGCTGGCCTTACGGGGATATACTCCTTTGTGATGTCTATGCCTATGCTGAGGCATTTCTGGTAAATGTTAGGGAAATGGTGGCGTGTCTCCTCCGGGTCTTTGTGTGTCACGTCAAGACATACATGGTCAATGCCGTGTATCTTCATCTCCTTGTCGATGGCGCGTGCCACAATGTCGCGAGGTGCGAGGGAAAGACGCTCGTCATACTTCTCCATGAATGTCTCGCCTGTAGGCAGACGTAGTATGCCTCCGTATCCACGCATGGCTTCAGTGATGAGATATGCGGGGTGTGTCTCTCCTGGATGATAGAGAGACGTAGGGTGGAACTGTACGAACTCCATGTCGGCTACAGTAGCTTTAGCGCGATAGGCCATGGCCTCGCCGTCGCCTGTAGCGATGACAGGGTTGGTGGTGGTGAGATATACTGCACCGCAACCACCCGTACACATTACTGTGACCTTGCTGAGGTATGTGTCCACCTTTTGTGTCTCAGGGTTAAGGATATAGGCACCATAGCACTCAATGTCATGTGACTGCCTTGTCACCTCAATGCCCAGATGGTGCTGTGTTATTACCTCCACAGCAAAGTGGTTCTCCTTTATCTCAATGTCGGGGCATGCCCTCACGGCAGCCATCAGACCGCGCTGTATCTCTGCGCCGGTGTCATCGGCATGGTGCAGTATGCGGAACTCTGAGTGTCCACCCTCACGGTGCAAGTCATAGAGACCATCCTCGTTCTTGTCAAAGTTTACACCCCATTCTACAAGTTCTCGTATCTGCGACGGTCCCATGCGCACCACCTGGTCCACAGCCGCGGGGTCAGATATGTAATCGCCGGCTACCATGGTGTCGTGTATGTGCTTCTCAAAGTCATCAACAATGACGTTGGTGACAGATGCTACACCGCCTTGTGCACGTGTTGTGTTGGCTTCGTCAAGGGTGGTCTTACATATTAGGCATATCTTGCCTTTTTTCGCTCTTGCCACCTTAAGAGCATAACTCATACCGGCAACGCCGGCACCTATAATGAGAAAGTCATATTTGTATGTCATAGCATATATATGTCTGATGGTGCAAAGGTAAGAGTATTTTTGCAGACACAGAAATTTTTTTCTTGTAAAATTGCCAAATTACGTTGTTTTAACTGTTTTACGGAGCAATTCCCATGGGTTATCTGGTAAGTGAGAATTTCACTCCGAGACCGAAGTCTTGCGTCACTGTAGGATATGAGCCGGCAGAAAGCAACGGGGTGTTGGACTGTCTGTCATAATAGAAGCTCATAGACAATAGCTTTGATATCGTATATTCCGCAGAGAATGCCAGTTTGAAAGCCGTGTTGCCTGATGTGGCAGAAGATGACGCACTGGCAATGTCGCGCGTTATGGCGGCCTGCTGACGATAGCTTACATCCAGTCGCAGGTTAAGGTCATGAGCGAAGCCCTTACTCTGTGATGTTGATTTTGACGTAGCGCTATTAGCTGTGTTGTCTTCATCGTTCCTGCCGCCTCTGCCTTTCTTCTTTCCCTTGGCTGCAAGAGATGACTTGACACGGAATGGATTGAAGTCGTTAATCTTGTATCCTACGCCGAATACCCAGTCTTTTGACAGTGCCTCGTTAATCTGAACACTCGTCATGGAGAGTGTAAGTACACGTGTTGTCTTATACTCAGCTTTGAATGTCATGTTGTTAGGCAGTGTGAAGTCTATGCCCAATAATGGGGCGAAAGCCTCGTTGATGCTCACTGTTGATACATTGAACATGGAGTTAGGCACCAGTTTGCTTGCATCTGTAGCATCAGAGATAAAGCCTATCTGGTCACCCATGTATGACATGTATGTGGAGTAGGAAGTGTATGAGCCTACGGCATACACACTCTTGTATGAGTGGTTAATGTTGAAACTCTTGAAGTGGTCGCGGAACCATTGTATCTGGGTAAGTCCGCTGAAGCGGAGAGTCCAGTTAGGCAGCATACTTGTTATGGCGGGGAATATGCTTAGTCCGCTATACCCTGTATAGGCATTGAGGAATGCTGGTACCATCACGTCTGCGCTGTAGCGGTTGACTTCTCCCTTGGCAGCGTCAAATGCCTGTCCTGCGTATGGTGTGTTTGC
>OCTW011195729.1_pt1 | contig 13644 bp, 23 predicted proteins | sample 1539671 | NCBI WGS metagenome assembly OCTW01 (sample SAMN02144230, study PRJEB22623) | gut metagenome | biome: sheep rumen | host: Ovis aries | place: New Zealand | reverse complement strand
AAAAATTTCGCAGAAAAATTTCGCAGAAAAATTTCGCAGAAAATCCTGGAAAAAAATTTGAAAATTTTCCAAAAATTATCTATAATATATATGTAAAAAGAAGAGAGAAGAAAAGAAAAACTTAGATTTTTTCCTCCACCCTCTCTCCACCGAAATTTGAAAAACCTATAAAATTTATGTATAATATAAGTATGAAAAGTAAGGAAAGAAAAGGCACTATCGAACCTTTTGGTCTATCGGCTCATTACTTCTTTTCTTTACTAGCGGGCTTCAAAAGCCCACCTACCCGTCTCGTTCCGGGTGTAATAGAGCGAGCTATGCGTTGCGCGTTATAGCCTTAAAAAACGCGCCGGCCCGCAGTTGCCGCGAACTTATGGAGTTGTTCGTTCCGGGAAAAGGAAGAAAAGAAAATTTGATTTTTCTTGAAAAAACTGTTATACTATAAGTGTAAAAGATAAGGGAAGAAAACTTAAACTCCCCTTACAAAACAAAATAATTTAAATTGGGTCGCGACCTACGCGAGAAAGAGTGAAAGTTATGACACAGAGAGAGTTCTACGAAGCAATCATCGCAGCAAACGTTAACGAGGAAATCACAGAGTTCGCTACCAAGTCCATTGAGACACTCGATAAGAGAAACGAAACTCGCAGAGAGAAGGCTGCTGAGAAGGCAGTCGCTAAGGAAGCCGAGAAGGCTCCCATCCGTGAGGCAGTTCTTGCGGTAATCACCGCTGAACCTAAGACAGCATCTACCCTCATCGCTGAGGCTGGTGTTGAGATTAAGCCTCAGGCAATTCCTTCCCTCCTTAAGCCCCTCATTGAGGACGGCGTCATCTACAAGGCTGACGTTAAGGTTAAGGGTAAGGGCACTCAGAGAGGCTACGCTCTTACTGAGAACGCAATCGGCTGATAAGCCAAACGGCTTCGCCAAAAACCTACCTTTCTTCGGGGAGTGGAGTAATCCACTCCCTTTTCTTTTTGTGCTTCGCACAAAGCCGGCCCCTTCGAATTTTAGGAAGGGACCGGACTTTTTTATGCCTGGACTGCGCAGAAAATTTGAAACTTTTTTAAAATTATGGTATAATAAAAGGGGAAATATAAATATAAATATTACCATAAATTTATTTTTATTTCAAATTTTGCGGCCGCCTGATAAATCCAAATGATTCGCCGGTGTACGTACGTTGACGAGCCGGCCGCAGCTTCAATGCTATGAGAAAACTTGACAGCTACAGCTGTCAAATTTTCGCGCCGGCCGCAGCTTCAGCTTCCTCAAAATTTGCAGCCGCGCAGCTTCAGCTCATGTGAAAATTTGACAGGCCGGAATTTGACACCGATCAAAATTTGCGGACGTCTGAAAATTCGATTATCGGGAAAATTTGACAAATAAAAAATTTCGTACGATAGACGTACGAAAAAATCGGACAATAAAAAAGGGAGAATTTTATTCTCCCTTTTCTTTTCTTATTTCTTCTCCTTTATGGATTTGTTTGATGTACTCGTCAAGTGAGTATCTATTCTCGAAAGTATCGTTTTCTTTCCACCTCACAACGAAGATACCGCAGTGTTCGGGAAATTCGAGAAAACTTTCAAAGTGTTTTAGGAGTTCTTCCTTTGAGGAAATTTCTGTTCCGCCTACATAGGGAAGATATTCCACAAATTTATTTTCGCCGTGTTCCATTTTAAGTCTCCTTTTATTCTGTATCTAAATAATTTCCGTCTAAATCAAATTTTATATACTCACAAGCAGTATGAATATATTTCATTTCGGGCGTATCCTCGTCGCCATAGAACTTGCCTGTTTCAAAACCGACACCCCATCTCATTAAGTCTTCACAACATTTTTCAAAGTCTGTCATCTTTTTATTTCCTTTCTCTTTGATAGTTTTATTATACCACAAACTACTCAAACTTCAATCCGGTTTTCGTACGATAGACGTACGAAATCTTTTATCCTTTGACTGGAGAGAGTTTGCACCCTCTCCGCATCAAAAGAAAAGAAATCTATATAAAGAAGTTTTAATCCCAGTAATAAGTAATCCAATCTTTTGAGTCAAATTCTACATTTAGAATATGACCTTTTTCAAGATTTTTTCTAATCTCTTTCGCGCTTTCTTCATCTATATTTAATAAGGTAATTATTTTATCTATATAATCCATTTTTCCTTCTCCTTTCTTTGATAGTTTTATTATACTCCTAATTTTAGGAAACGCAACCCAGTTTTCGTACGTATGACGTACGAAAACGGTGAGTGAAAAGGGAGATTACTCTCCCTTCTCCTCTGCCTTAAGGCGGGCCTTCTCTTCACGGGCCTTCTTATCGGCCTCAATCTTGCGGGCCTTCTTCTCTGCGGCGGCCTTCGCCTTCTCCGCCTTCTCGGCTACATGGGCGGCGTAGTCGTTTGCCTCGTTGTATCCATTGTAAGGCTCTCCGCCCCTCTCACCCGTAGGAACCTTGAAGGTGAGAACGATAAACTTTTCGTTACCTTCAGAGTCTACGCAGGGCAGGGCGATTTCGTTTGACCCTGTGACGAGTACCTCTTCACCTGCGCCCGTAAGGAACTCGGAAACCATACCGATATACTTTTCACGAACCTCATTATTAAGAGTTGCTTTAGATGTTGCCATAACTTTTCATCTCCTTTACTTTTGATACTTTTATTATAACGGAATTTTCGGGAAAATCAATACCCGGATTTTAATTTTTTCGAACGTTAGACGTACGAAAAACCGGTTGACAAAGGAGAATTTATTTCTCCTTCGCCTGAATTTCTTTTGCCTTTGCCTGTGGTATTCTCCAACAAAATCTATTGATATTCTTTTCTACTCTTTTATGCTGAGAAAAGCACTTCGCAAGAATTTTTGTTTCGATGAGAACGTCTTCAAGTCCTGTGTGGTTCTCGTCATAGTCCACATCGTTTGTCATATATGCGTAGACGGTTTCCGCATTTGTCTTGATGTTGCCGCTAGGGCTTACAAAACCATTCTCAAGGCAGAACTTGATGTAAGCCTTCTGTGTGCAGATAAGCTGACAAGCCATGTGCCAAATGCAATAGACCTTTGTGCCGTAGGGCAGGAAGTAGCGATACTTTGACTTTGTGAGCCATCTCTGTGTGGTGTTGAGGGCGGTGTAGTCAAAGTTTGCATTGTAGGCGCAAACCGCTTCGACCTTGTACTTCTTCATAGCATTGAGCAACTGCTCACGAGCCTGCTTGAAGGTTACTACATTGAAGGCGCGGTTCTTAATACCCTCCAGGTAGGTAGGTATCTTCTTAGCGTAGTAAGCGGACTGCATGAGGTCGGCTTCCTCAAAGAAGATGTCGGACACGATAAAGCTGTCGGCTTCGTAGATGTTGCCCTTCTTGTCGCAGACAACATAACCCAGGTCATATACAAGGGCATCTTCTGTGGAGTTTGCGGTCTCTACATCAAGGACTAAGTAATACTTTTTTGCACTCATTTTTTTCGTTTCCTTTCTTTTGATACTTTAATTATATCACGATAGAAAAAGATTGCAATAGTTTTTTCCGGAAATTCCTGGAATTTTCGGACGTTAGACGTACGAAAAAATCTCCGTGTAAAAATTGGGTAAAGAATTTACCCAAAGTTTACATTTTCTTTAATTATCTTTGCTAACTTTTTAACCTTCTTCGGAAAACAGTTTGCATACATAACTGCCCAACTATTCGCCGCATACTCGTCCGCGACCTTCCAATATTCAAGATAGAAGTCATCACTATCTTCGTCTATTGTAACGGCATAGTCCTGTTTGATGTCGTCGCACTTGTCGGACTCTTCTTCGGTGAACAAGTCCAAAGTCTTTGCATGACCGAGTTCATGAAGAATAGACATTGTAAAGCCTTTGAATTTCTTCTTCAAGCCGAGTTTGCGGAGGCACTTCATAAGGAGTGTATCAGGCTCGTCATCGTAGATGTCGGGGATATAGATTTCATCGGTGGCAGGGTTGTACTGAAGCACGCCGTCTTCGATATACTTGCAAGTTGTAACGAAACCGTTTGCATATAACCACTCGTTAAGGGGTTCGATGATGTTCTTTGAAATTTCGTTTGCCATAACTTTTGTTTTCCTTTCTTTTGATAATTTAATTATACCATATAATTTTGGGAATACAAGACCCGGTTTTGAAGTTTTCGTACGTTAGACGTACGAAATTTTCTACCCTTTGATTTGGGAAGGGTTGATACCCTTCCCGTAATCAAAAGAAAGAAATCTATATAAAGAAAATTTTATTCATAACTTATATCATCGACTGTAACATCTTCTATACTTTCCATTTCTTTAAGTATTCTTTTTGCAATAAGTGCTTCAAGTTTATCTTTTAATTCAGTATAAGAGTCCCAATCTTCACTATTTTCTGCATTACGCATTTTTCTAATGATTTTTTCTTCTTCTTTAGTCATTTCGAGTGTTACGTCTGCCTGTATGGATACTGTCATTTTTCTTTTCATTTTTTTGTTTTCCTTTCCTTTTGATAATTTAATTATACTACATTTTCTGGAAAGTGCAAATACTTTTTCGAACGTAAGACGTACGAAAAAACCGAAGGAAAAGGGGAATTACTTCCCCTCGGCTTCGGCTTTGAGTCTTGCCTTTTCCTCGCGCGCCTTTTTATCGGCTTCGATTTTGCGCGCCTTTTTCTCGGCTGCTGCCTTAGCCTTGGCTTCCTTTTCGGCAACATGTGCCTTGTAGTCCTCGGCTTCGTAGTAACCGTTGTAGGCTTCGCCCGCCCTCGTGCCTGTCGGGACCTTAAAAGTCAGCACGATGAACTTCTCGTTACCCTCGGTGTCAACGCAAGGGAGCGCGATTTCGTTGGAACCTGTTACGAGGACTTCCTCGCCCGACTTTTCCAAAAAGTCCTTTACTAAGTCGATGTACTTTGTGCGGATTGCTTCGTTGAGATTTGCTTTTGAAGTTGTCATTTTTTTGTACCTTCCTTTCTTTTGATAGTTTAATTATAACATATCTAAATTTAATTGCAAGTAATTTCCGGAAAATTTTCGGACGTTTGACGTACGAAAAATCGGGACGGACGGACGTACGAAAAATAATTCGGGAAAAATTCGGGGAGAATTTTCTCCCCTCATTTTTACTTGAGAACTATTTTTGTTTTGTCCCTATTGATACGAATTGAATTATATTCGAACTTATAAAACTCTTCGTCTTTTGAAATAAGAGTTAAAACCTTATTTACCTCGCGCGTGATAGAACGCCTAACCTCGTATGCGGTGTTGACTTTTGCGCCCCTCTTAAAGCACTCAAGTAAAATCGCCGCCTCGATTTCGCTATCACTTAATGCGGTATGGTCCTCGATAAACTCGGTGTTACCCGTGAGATAACGATACATTACCTCGGCAGTAGTGGAGTAGTTACCGCTATCGGTAAAATAACCATGTTCCTCACAAAAAGCCTTGAAATTATCGTCAACCATAAAGTGATGAACATAACCTCTTATATCGAAAATCGGGATATTATCGAAAGGGTTATTGCACTTGAACCACTCGGAGTTATAAGTGAATACCTTATCATCAAAGGGTGAATTGAAAGCATAGGCGCCCGCGACCTCATACTTAATGAAATCCCTAATCATAGCCTGACAAATATAGCCATACTTAGCCATGATAGCTTTACGGGAGCGCATAGCGTTTACATAGATGTCACGCTTGTCGGCATAATAAGCCGTGATAAAAAGCATGGGGTTGTGCCATACCTGTTCGACTACATAGTCGCGCTTTGCAAGCGTCTTGCCACTCTCAACCTCAACGATTGCGTAACCGATATTATAGCAAAAAGGTTTTTCGAGTGATACGGTTTCGGTGTCAAATACTACGATGTTCATTTTTTGTTGTTTCCTTTCTTTTGATAATTAAATTATAACAGAAAAACCGGAAAATGCAATACTCTTTTTCGTACGTTAGACGTCCGAAAAAAATTACGGGAAATAATAGAGGAAGTTTATTCCTCTACTATTAAAGTTTCTTTGATTTTTTCAGAAAGTTTTTTTGCTTTATCGGGAAAAGCTTTGATGAACATTATCAGCCACATATTTGCAGCATATTCGTCTTTCATATTCCAATAATATTCACCGCGCTCCTCGTCTGTCATATCCTCGTTGACATACATCAGTTCTTTAAGTGCAGCGCACTCAAACCATTCTTCCTCGGTGAAGTACTTGAAGGTTTCGGAGTGTCCGAGTTCGTGAAGGATAGAGAGGGTGATACAGTCGAGGTCGGTTTCAAGTCCGTGTCTTGTGAGCCAACCTGTAAAGAGTTCGTCGAGGCTATCGTCATAGCGCACAGGAGCATATATGAGGTTGTAGTTCGGGTCATACTGAAGTTCAGCATTTGCGCCCCTTGTAAGACGGCAAGTCGCAGAAAATCCGTTCTTTTTTAACCACTTGCGGATTGCTTTTGTGGTGTCGAGTGTAAACTTAATGGACATATGCGGTACTTCCTTTCTTTTGATAATTTAATTATAACATCAATTTCCGGAAAGTCAACGACTTTTTCGGACGTTAGACGTACGAAAAAAACAGAAGTTTTTGGGAAAGTTATAACTTTCCCATATCCGCGCCACAGTTCCCGCAGAAATTTTCGTAAGTCTGAATTTTTGGCACGTGGCAATTAGAACAGTAACAATTTCCGTCATCTTCTATAACCCATTTACCTTTAGTTCTAACGCCTGTATTGCGCCTTTCATTAAGTTCTTTAACCCCTCTCTCTGTTACATTAAGGCAATCTAAAAAGGTTTTTGCCGTGGAATATTTAGGGTCTAAATCGAGAATTGTCCTTCTCATTTCTTCTATGTGTGCCATGACGTTAGTGTAATTATAATCGAACATATCAATTTCTTCCTTTCTTTTGATACCTAAATTATATAATTTTGGGAATTGTTTGTCAAACCGGATTTCGTACGTAAGACGTACGAAAAAATATTCGATAAAGGAGAGGCTCTCACAGGAGAGCCTTCAAAATCCTAATGATGTCGGTTTCGTCGAAGCTGTAGGTGCCGTTGTGGGCTCTCCAATCCCTGCGGTTTTTGTCCTCGTCATCGAACAGGATACCTTTTGCGATTTCGTACTTGGGCGTTCCGTAAGGTACGATGAAGATGTTGGCAAACTTGACAGAGGGCAGGTGCTTTGCAAGGTACTCACGCTTGACTTGGGCTACTCTTTCGTTGTACTCAGGCGAGCCGCCCTTTGAAGTCCAAGAAATGATGTTGACCGTATCGCCGTTTGCGATAAGCCTATTGAGCAGGCGGGCAAGGTGGCTAAAGTTGACAAGGGGCTTTGCGATTTCGTAGGGTGTGGTGTCCTCGGCGCGAAGCATAGGAAGCCAATTTTCTACTCCGTAAAGGTTTACAAGGGTTCCGTCCATATCGAAGTTAATAGTCATTTTTTTGTCCTTCCTTTCGTTTGGTTTTCTTTCTTTTGATAGTTTAATTATAACATATAGAAATTAAATTGCAATATGAAAAACCGGAAATTTCGGACGTTAGACGTACGAAAAATTCTCGGAAAAAGGGATTGACTTTGTCAATCCTCTTTGTCTCCAATTTCCCACTCTTCACCCATGAGTTCTTCCCATGTACTCAAAAGAGATACAAAAATTGCTCGTGCATATCCCTGAGCCGCTTCAAGTTGTTCGTCTGTAATGCAACATTCTCCATTTTCGTCCATTGGGACGCCGCCATTGGCGGAGATTGCTACGCAACACAAATCGTCCATTAACTGATTAGCAAGTTTTGAAGTCATTTTCATTTTTGGTACCTTCCTTTCTTTTGATACCTAAATTATACATTTTGGGAACCCGGTTGTCAAACTGGGTTTCGTACGTTAGACGTACGAAAAATTTTGGGATTTTTTTAATTTTTATTTTCTTTTATAAATAAATTATACATCAAATTTTCAGAAAAGTCAAATTTATTTTCGAACGTGTGACGTACGAAAAAATCCGGTCAAAGAAAAGGGCGGATTACTCCGCCCCTTTTGCTCACTCCTCGGCGAGCTCAGGCTTAATCTTGTAAGCCTTGACCTTTCCCTTCTTGGGAATCTTGACCTCGTCAGCGACGAGGACACCTTCCTCGGTAAGCTGTCTGAGAAGAGCCGAAGCCTTCTGTGTGGTGATACCGAGGTCCTCAGCGACTGAGGAAGCGATGCCTACGCCCTTCTCCGTGAGGAGCTTGACGATGTTAGCCTTGATAGGCTCGTTGGCGATAGCCGCCTTGGAAGGTGTAGCCTTCCTCTTCTCGTTCCTCTTGTCGAGTGCCGCGATTTCCTTTGCGGCGAAAGCTGCCTGCTCTGCGGTGATTGTAGCACCCTCAACGATACCCTTGAAGAACTCTCTCTTTGTGAACTCTGCCATAAATGACCTTCTTTCTCCAACACTGATGTAGTTGGCAACATAGTTTTTATTTACTCAAGGAAGTTACTGATTTCTTCCTTTTGTATCTTTATTGTATCATAAGGTTTTCGGTTTGTCAACACCTTTTTTTAATTTTTTTGTTTGACTTTTTGTTTCCGTCTTTCCTTTTGATAGTTTAAGTATAACATATCCCCTGGAAATTGCAAGATAAATTTCCGGAATTTTCGGACGATAGACGTACGAAATTTTCTTAGATTGCGCGCGACCTCATAATTTTCTATGAAGTCGCCGCAGTATTAGCAAACTACTTTTGCATTAGGAAAAATCCTTACTTCGTCATTGTCATTGAACCAAGTAACACAACCTGTGTCAAGATTTACCGCAAGTCCATCGTGATTATATGCGTTTGTAAGGTCATTATCTACTTCAATGCGGAGATAGACACACGTTCCCCCTTCTTCCATAAAAACCTCACCAACTTCAACATCACTAAAGTTTGCCGAACCACTTATTCTTTCAATTTTCATATTCTTTTTCTTCCTTTCTTTTTGATACTTTAATTATACCATAAATTTTCTGACTTGCAAATTTTTTTCGTACGTAAGACGTACGAAATTCCAGGAAGTTCGGGCGGAAGTTTTTCCGCCCAGCTTTGATTATCTATACAAAATCCACAAAAAATAGATATTCAAAGCCACATTAGCAAGGTGCATAAGGAGCCCGTTTATTCTTCTATCCTTTGTCAAGTCTTTGATAATTCCAACGACCGCCACAGCCAAACCAAACCAAGAAATACTCAAGCCGTAGGTCATAATAAGAATTACATTGACGACCGTGATAAAGCACCTCAAGTCGTTCCACTCGAACTTGTAAGGGTTTTCGAGTTTGAAGAATTTTTTTACTGACATTTTGGGTTCTCCTTTGCTTTTGATAACTCAATTATAAACCCAAACCCGGAAAATTGCAAGAACTTTTTCGGACGATAGACGTACGAAAATTCCAGAAAATTCGTGAGAAGTCGGCGCCAACTTCTTTAACGCACTCACGAAATGCGGATAAATGATTTCAAACTCACAATTATCTTCGAGGCAGAACTCTGGTTTCTTGCTCACCTCACCTTAACACTGTGACCGCGACCTTGTCTTCTGACACAAAGTTGCCGTCAAAATGGAACGAATATCTCTTAAAGTAGTCTTTCGTATTTCCTTTTGACATTATTAGTATAACATATTCCAAAAAAAATACAACTGTCTTTTCGTACGTAAGACGTACGAAAAATCTTTATAGGAAGAAGAAGGACTATTCGTCCTCTTCCCACTCATTCAAGTTTGTAATTTTCCTAAAATTATTAGGAATACTAGGCTTGGTCTCAAGCTCCCACCATTCCGAGCCGTCATATTCTCTTCTTTCCAACCACCAATTCCAACCGACAAGCATCAGGTCAGTGCGGATTTCAGCAGCGCCATAGCCAGAGTCATAGTTTGTCTTGCGCGCGACTTCTTCGAAGTTCTCCTTAGTGATGCAGCATTCTCCGTCAAGAATTACATATTCAACATCGTCCCAAGTGAGTGAATAGTCCTTCAATGTATCGATTGTTTCTTCCCACAAATTCTTTTCCATGACTGTTTTCTTCCTTTCTTTTGATATTATAATTATAACATATTACGGGAATAATGCAAGTTTTTTTCGTACGTATGACGTACGAAAAAGAAAAAATTTGGGAGAAAATTTTCTCCCTCTTTTTTACCTTATAGCCTTAGCCTCGAGCTTTACGGGAATAACTACCTCGGAGTCATAGCACCCGAAAACCTCTCCTGTTGTGAGGTCTACTGCATAGCCGTCGAAAATTTCTCTTACGTCTATACCTGTTCTAAGCTCAACGTCCATATTAGCGAAAATCTTCATGAAAACAGAGCTATCGTCAATTTCTGGAAAAAGAAATGTGTCGCCACTTTCCATCTGCTTGAATGTTTTTTCGTTTGTGTTCTCAAAAGTAATTTCCATTTTTATTACTTCCTTTCCTTGATTTGATAATTTTATTATAAACTCTTTTTGGGAAAATGCAACTCTTTTTTCGTACGTTAGACGTACGAAAAAAGAAAATTTTGGGAGAAAATTTTTCTCCCCGTTTTTTATCTTTCAACTATCACTTTGGCATCAGCTCGAACTACTTTTTCATCATGATGATATCCGATGATGGCGCCGGTGTCAAGGTCTACAGCGTAGCCGCAAAATTCTTTACCGCCTGAAACTATCTTGTTGGTTGTCAGGTTAACTTCTATCATGGGCTCTACTACCATCAGAACTGAATTTTCGTCATAATCATAGTCGATAAAAGTTTCTCCTGCCACAAGAATTCCAAAGTCAACCTCGTTTTTTGTAGTATCAAAAGTAACTTTCATTTTGGATTTCCTCCTTGATTTGATAATTTTATTATAAACTATTTTCCGAAAAAATCAAATTTTTTTCGTACGTTAGACGTACGAAAAATCCTCGAAGGAATTTTGGGAGAAGTTCCCAAAATTCTTCGAGCCGAGCTTCAAGAAATATGACATTTCCTGTAATTCGGGCACGAACTTGTGCAGTAGCCATAGGTGTCGCAGGGCATATTCTCGCTGTAGTCCTCAGCTATATCCTCGTACTCCTCGCCCTCGAAGTAGTCCTCTTCTTCAAAATCGTTCTCGTTGGTGAATACAAAGTAATCGTTTGACATGGTTTGGTCTCCTTTGAAGTAGATTTATATTATAATTATACACCAACGGGTATATAGTGCAAATGACTTTTCGGACGTTAGACGTACGAAAAAATCCAGGCAGAAAATACTTTGATAGTCAAAGGAAAGTTAGACGTACGAAAAAAATACTTTGATAATCAAAGTAAAGTTAGACGTACGAAAAAACATCACGCCAAAAGCGGCGGCTTGCGCCGTCGTTCCCTTGGTGTTTACCTTGTGGTGTGGTGTGGCTTGTTAGTCCCAAGCCTGCACCGCCCTTTCCGTTTCAATTACGTTGCCGAGGTAGTCCTTGATGAAGTCCCAAGCCTCCTCACTACTATCGAGGTCGAATGAGGTATCGATGTCTCCGTCGGATACGTTGACCGCATAGGATACGAAGTAGCCAAGGTAACCGCATGAGATGTTAATCTGAACGTCTCCTGCCTTGATATAAAGTCCTTCCGCCTCAGGTTCAAGGTGATTTACGAAGTAACCGAGAACGTCAAGGGATCCGCTTACGATTTCCATATTGATGAGGTCGTTGCCGTTGGTGTCATAAAGCTTTGATGTGATAGTCATTTTTCTTTGCTCCTTTGTGCTTGTTTGATGTGGCTTGTTTGTTAGGTTTATCCCCGAGGGGAGTGGTAAGGCTTGCGCCTTACCACAGTTCGATATCGTCGAAGTCCTCGGCGGTATAGTTGTAGTCGGGGTCGTAGGTGATGGGGTAGTCCGCAAGTACCTTTGCGAGCTTTGCGGAGTCACCCTGAACGGCTCTCTCACGGTCACCCTTGCCCTTGTGCTCGAGCGTTTTAACTGCGTTGCAGTGCTCGAGGACTGCGAGGAAGTCCGACACTCTCATGATGATGGGCTCGACCTCGTAGTGCTTTGTCGGGCGGGGTGTGCCGTCCTTCTTATAGGTCTGCCTCGTCTCGAAGTCCATCGTGTAGACGATGTAGGCGTCCTCAGGCTTGCGGAGCCTGTAGAGTGCCTCGATACGTCCGCCGTTAGACTTGTATTCTACGGCGTGGCGCTTGCCGTCAAGGTAGAAGTAGCCGTCTACCTTGCCCTGTGCCGATACGTGCGCCTTGCGAGCCTTTGCCGATACGTTGAGGAGCTCGAAAGCCTTGCCGTAGCGTCCGCAGTCTACCTCGTTAGCGAGTACGCGCGTTGCGTTTGCGTAGCGGTCTGCCTCTGCCTTTGTTGCCTTACCGCCCTCGATTTTAGCAGCGAGTACCTTCAACAGAAATGCGATTTTCTTCTTCATACTATTTCCTCTTTTCTCAAGGGTTTGGATTTTTGTTTGTCCCTTGCTTTGATGGCTTTATAGTACCACGTCCGAAAAAGGAGTTATATTGACAAAATGCCCAAAGATAAAACCGGGTCTTTGTGCATATTGTCAAGACCCTGAGATGCCCTATTTTATTGCGTTTGCGGGTTCGGGATCCCCGAAATGCCTGGATTTATTGCGTTTGCGGGGGTTAGTTTTCGGAAAATGCCAAAACCGACAGACCAAAACCGCGGGGCCTGGCTACAATTTCCCCCGAAACGAAATTTTCGAATTCCCTTCTTCTCCTCCCCTTACACCTAAAATTTGATTTTTTCACCAATTCCATATATAATATAATTAAGGTAAAACTATATATATAAGGAGTACGAAAATGACTCAAAACCGCTTAAACCTTAACTGGCAAATCTCCCTCCGCGAAGACCGTGCCGCTTTTATAAAAAACTATATCGAAAACCTCAACTTTACCCCCACCCAAGAAGAACTCACTATGATGGGTAACTATATACTTTGGGGTAAGCTCAAAGAGTCGGATAAGGATGGACCCTCCCGCTTAAAGAATGAAGGGTTATATATTGAGACGAAGAATGGGGATTGGATAGACGACCGCTCTGTAAGCCTCGAAGGTCTGCTTGAGACCCCTGGTTTTTCGGAAAGCGATTTTTCCCACCCCACCTATAAGAAAATTAGGCATACATTTTCGCGTGAGGAAGCTCGTCGCCTTGCGGCGCCCGAAATTCTTTCTGCGCTCGAAGGTCTTTGGAGAAGAATCGACTCAATCGAGTTATTAATCGGCTACTACGAACTCGCGCATGGAAAGAGAAAGACACCTATCCGCAAGGAATTACTCGATCGCTTTAGTGACTCAGAACGCGAATCTATTGAGGCCCGCGCAAACGACACCAAACAATACGCCTACTTGAAGCTTAAACATGAACTTGTTGAACTCCGTAAGCAACAATACGTCTACCAGGACTCCTACAAACAAACAATATTCTCTCGCCCCGTCAATAATTCCATCTACTATAAAGTAGACGAACCGATTGAGTTTGGCTCCGACATTCCCGTCCTTCCCTTCTCAATCCGCTACAACACTCCCCTCTTCAAGAAAATCTTTAACTTCGAGAGATTCCCCGAACCGGACGACTTCAATGAAAAAGAATTGCGCGAGATTTCATCAATTCTTTGGGCGCCCGCGCCTTCAAGCCAAAATAGTTTCGATTTCTCAAATCCCGATCATCTTTATAAACTTTGCGGCTACCTCAA
>OCTW011467153.1_pt1 | contig 13645 bp, 32 predicted proteins | sample 1539671 | NCBI WGS metagenome assembly OCTW01 (sample SAMN02144230, study PRJEB22623) | gut metagenome | biome: sheep rumen | host: Ovis aries | place: New Zealand | reverse complement strand
CATAACTATATTTATACTTTTTATTTTTTCCACTCATTCCAAGTAATAGCTCTTTTCTTATCTATGTATTTTTTAAGAACATATATCTTACCATCGAGTATTTTAAATTTATGATAGACAGGCTTACTTTTATCAGTATATTTAGCTTTTACAAAAAGTAGTTTAATCTTGGTTGCTAGATTCCACTTCCTTTTCCTCATTTTGATCCTCCAACAAATATAATAACTGTTTACCTAATTCCGATTTATCCATAGGTACAGGACCTCTTGTTAAGAAATCTCTTAACAAATAACTTGTCAATGCAGTGTTATGGATATATTGTTTTACTCTTTCTATTATTTCTTTTTCTTTCGATTCCATTGATCTTTGTCCTCCATTCTTTTTAATCTTACTTCTTCTGTTTGTAAGTTTTTTAATATTTCTTTTATTTCTTCTAAATCTTCTATGGTGTATTTCTTGTAGTCTAATTCATTATTTAGTTTTATTAGTAATTCGTACATTTTTCACCATCCTTTTTACAAATGGTTTTTCCCACTCTACATACATAACACAACTATTTTCTTTTACTACCATAGCTTCTTGATATATATTTCTATCTAGTGTATCTAATGCAGTATATTTGTATTCTTCATTATCAAAGTTAAATATAAACTCGTATGGATAACCTCTACCATCTACCGGTCTTTTTCTTGCCCACAATTCGTACATTATTTATTCTCCTCCAAGTAATCTATTATTTCATTGATTTTATTTCCTATCTTTTTTAAATCATTAAATAAGTCATCTCTTTTTAAATCTTTACAAGTCCCATTCCACCCACAAGATATATAACTTTCTAACTTTTCTATCTTCTTATCTTCTTCTATTATTTCTACTTCATCATTTAGATATTTACCATTAGTATCTAATATATCTCCAAATAAAGTTATATCTCTATCATTTAACATGTAATATTCACAACCTAATTTGTCATAAATATAACCATTCCATTTAATTAGTTGCGGTATTTCTTCTCCATTTGCTATCTTATTTAATAAATCTATTACACGCATCCTATCACTCTCCTATCTTATATTCCATACTTTCAAATTGTTCTTTTGTTACTATTGATTTAATATCTTCCTGTGGCAATAATTCTCCTTGTTCTAAATCATAACCGATTTCTATTTCAATAAAACCATCATCATCTATTGCAACAACTCTGCTTTTATTAACATAATCTCCAACCTCTATTAAGTCTATTATATTTGGACTTGATTTAATAACATAATCATCAACGGTTGCCTCATTATTGTCTAAATCATATACGCAATGTTTTTTCATACTATTTTTATCTGGTGCAATAATATCTATAACTTTGCCTATTTTTATTTCTCTACTTAATGTTTTAAAACGAACATAATCTCCTACTTTCATATTACCCTCCTAATCTACTTACAATGTATAACATTCCCATTTTCATCAAGCCTAACAGTTATACCACCTCTATATATACAAATATCTCTTATATATTCGATTCCATATTTGCTATCACACATTGTTTGTAAACAACTATCATTGCCATTATCAATTTTTAGTTCTTTATCGTTCTCACAACCACATAATAATAAAATTGGTATTATTAATATAATTATTTTTTTCACTCTTTATCACTTCCATCTATAATTTTGTTTGTGTTTTCTTCTAATAAACATAAGTTTTCTCGTAATGTTTGAATAAATTTTCTCGTATCTTTATGTAGTAATTCTTCTCTTTCACTTTCAAAACTTCTAATTACTTGACGTTGATTTTTTAAAAATTTAATTATTTCTCTATATAATCTTGCATTCACTCTTTATCACTTCCTTTTAAAACAAATTCATATTCCTTAATTCTTCATCACTTATAATTAAAATAAAAGGAATAACCATATTTAATAAAGCTAATACTTCATCAATAAATGTAAATACAAAAGGAATAATTAAAGAAACAACAAACCATAAAACTAATATAATTGCTTTAATTTTCTTCATTGCTTTCTACCTTTAGTTCTTTTAGTGTTGCTAAACAATATTCTAAACTATCTACTCTTTCGTAATTATCTTCTAATTTACTTTCGTTTATTTCATTTTCAATAAGTTTATTAAACTCATTTATGATATTATTTAGTCTTTCTACTTCTAACTCTGCTTTACATTTATCTAATAATAATTGTTCTACATTTCTATCATAATCTTCTTTTGTCATTATGATTTTTTCTACATCATCAGGTATCATTTATTATCTCTCCTTAATAAAACATTAAAAATATTTTCCCAATCTTCTAATATTTCTTTTTTGTTTGTATGATGATAATAATTAAATCTTTCGTTTGCTATTCCTAGTGCTTCATTTATGATATTATTTAGTCTTTTATTTTTGTCTTGTTCTTCATATAACTTGTTTTCTAGTTCTGCACCTGTACTCATTAATTCTTTATTTGTTGCTTTTTCGAACTCTAGTTCTTCTCTTAATTCGCCATTGATACGTTGGTGTTCTTTTTCTATCTTCTTTAGCTTTTCGTTTTCTTTTTCTGCACTATCTAATGCTAAAGATAATTTTTCATTTATGTTTTCTAACTCATCATTTAATTGTTCTAACTCCTCTATCATTATCTATCGCCCCAATATCTTTCACATATACTATTTTGGTAAAATTCATTTGGTTCTAGTTGATAGCACTCGTGATCTATCAACATACCTATTACTTGAATGGCTATTGATACAATTATCATAGCTATTCCTATACACAATACTATCTTCCATAAGTTTTTCATTTTAACACCTCCTATAAGAATCATATATCTTTAAATCTTTTTGTAGTTTTCTTAAATGTCTTATTAATTCATGTTTTCTTTGTTTGCTATTGGTATTTTCAATAGCTTGTTTTGTTTTCTCAATTTTTAAAATATGTTTTTCTCTCATTATTCCTACACCTCTTTTTAATCTAAATCAGACCACTTTTCTTCTTTTATTACAACACCTATATCGTTACCGCCTTTAGTAGTAATAGTTTGTGTACTTTCTTTTTGCACAGTTCCTCTATGATATTCCATACGGCTTGATATATCTACACCATCGCCATCAGTTGCTTCTAAATAACCTTGTTTTGTTGCGTTTTTAACAAGTATCATTCCAGCAGCATAAGCACCACTTCTAGTTGTTAGTGTTGGACTATACTGGTTATTATTTGTCTTTTCCATATTTTCAAGTGGCTTTTCGTAAGCATTCCAAGTCTTGACTGCATTTATTTGAGCATCGCTTAAATAATATTTCTCGTCTACATTATTCTCTAATAAATCTTTTAAAACTAGTTTTCTTTCTACAATATCTGGAAATATTATTTCTTGTTTAGGATCAAGAACACTTACCATAAAACAACGATTTCTATTTTGTGGTATAGGCTCTGGGTAGCCTACTTCTTTAGCATTTAACATACACCATTTATTTGTATAACCTTTGCTCTCTAAAAACTCTACCCATTTGTCGAAATGCTCTTTATTTTTCTTTCCTACCACTTGCGGAACATTCTCCATTAAAAGTATTTGTGGGAGATTATCTTCGCACTCTTCAAGTATTCTTTCAACTTCCCATAACATACCAGAACGAGTACCACTACCTTTTTCCATTCCAGCACCTTTGCCGGCAAGTGAAAGATCCTGACATGGGAAGCTATATGTAACAATGTAGTTATATAACTCTCTATCTTTAATTTCTAAATCTTTAGCATGGACTTGTTGTATATTTATTAAATTGTTAGTTGCCTTACAATTATTAAATATCTTTCGTAATTCATCTTCTGACTTTCTTTTTATAGAATTTAATTTCATAGGTTCATTCCAATTACTAGAAATACCTTTATTATATAAATATTCTATCAAATCTTCTTTGTCCCATATCTCACTATAATCTTGATTATCATTTGGAAAATGAATACTTTTATAAGCATCTATGGAATGAATTGCCCACTCACATAATTTCCAATGCTCAAATGGTATATTTAAGTACTTCAAACTCAATGACTGGCTACCATAGCCGCCGAAAAGCTCGATTAGACGTATGGGTTTTTGATCCACCACAGGGTGGTCGATTAATATAGATTTGAAAATTGCTTGTAAAACATTTACGACTATTGAATCACCTGCAAGATGGTATTGTGTAGCATTACTCAAATGTTTTAAATTTTTACTATCCGCATCCTTAACTCCCATTAATCTAAAGCAATCGGAGTTCTAACGGAGTTAATTTTCTAATTCTTAAATTAGTTTCTCCGTTATTCATTTTCATCATCTCCTTTTTTGGTTCTATATTTGGTATATAATGGATCACCATATTTTTTAAATCTAATATAGTGTTTATTACAATAACCATAACCTTTTTGTGGTTTACCACATATTTTACATATTTCTTTTTTACGATGTTCTTTCATGTGGCAACTTCTACATAGGTATTCTAAATTATCTATATTATTATTTTGATAATTCCTATCTTTATGATGAATATCTATATTTTTTGTTTTACCACATTTAACACATTTTTTTTCCATTCCTAACGATTTCATAATATTCACAGCAGTTTGATGTGCAACTCTATACTCTTGATTATAAGAACCTATTTTCATAAAACCCATTCTCATACATTTACGATTACAATATTTTCTCCTTTTAAATGCCGAAAAATCTTCTAATCGCCCACTTGGAAATCTAACTCTTTCTAGTAGCTTTCCACAATATTCACAATAATGTTCATATTGTTTCATATTTAACCTCCAATTTGAAATCGCTATACATAGATTATTCACTCTATCCACACTTTCTAATAATCATGAAATTCTACATATAATTGTTTTTCTTTACTATCATAACTAAATGTAGTATCTATTGATAAATCTTCCACTATTTTTTCTTTATCTCGATAAATAATTAAATCAAAACCCTCAACTACTTTTTCTAAATCATACCATTCACATTGTGGTTTTATTTCATATTTTGTAACATTTTCATAAAGCATTGTGTACACAGTGTCCGCAGGTGTTACACCCCATATTTTCACTTTCATATTTAATCTCTTTTCTAGTTAAGTTATCTCTTAACTAAATACATAATATCATATTAAAACATATAAGTCAATACTAAAATTAAAAATTTTAATCTAAATCTGACAAGTCAATATCAACTATTCTATTTCTAGCAATATTAAAATATTTTTCATCTATTTCTATACCTATAAATTGTCTTTCTAAATTCTTACAAGCTACGCCAGTAGAACCTATACCCATAAAAGGATCAAGAACTATCTCGTTTTTATTAGAACTATTTTTTACTAATATTTCCATAAGCTCAACTGGTTTTTCAGTATCATGTAAGTTTTTACCATCTTCACCTTTTAATTTCTTAATAGGAACTTTTAAAATATCAGGTGTACCACAATAATTTATAGTTCTATCTCCACCTTTTCTAAATAAAATGATATATTCAAAACAATTCATATAATATCTACCACATATCTTATTACCTTTTTCCCAAATAAGACATTTTACGAATGAAAAGCCACATTCAATACCTACATTTATCATTTCTTGTAAATTAGTGTTATTACACATTACATAACATATAGTCTTTTCTTTTAGTATTCTATAAAACTCTGGCAAATACTCTTTACAAGATATATTATTGTTCTTAAAGATATTGCCAGATTTCGCTATCTTACTTTTCCAATAACCACCCATTGTACCACTAGAACCCCTAGAGGTAATTTTGTATGGTGGATCCGTAACAATAAGATCGATACTTTCATTTGGTATTGTTTTTAAAGTATCTAAACAATTTTCATTATAAAGATTAATCATTTGACCAACTCCTAACTCAAATCTTCAAAAGTATTATAATTACAAATATATACTTCGTCAGAGTTTGCATTTCCTTTTCCTAAACAATAATAAGAATAATCTATATGTATTACATTCCACTTATTCTTTTCACACCACTTAATTAAATGTTCGTTTGTATAATCTTTATTTTTAAACACATTTGACAAACCCCACTTAATACCACAATCGTCTAAATGTTCCAATATTGTAAATAATAAATAATCATCTTCAATCGACCAACCAAAAGCGTGTTTTTCATTGTATATCGCAGTCGTGTTATGGTAAGGTGGATCAAGATAGATAAAATCATCTTTATCGAATATAGTATCTCGGAATATATCAAAGGCATCTTCTTGCATAACTTCAATATTGTTCTCTTTCATAAAAGCACACCACTCTTTTATAGTGTCATAGTTTTTCTCATGATAACATTGATTACCGAATGGCATGTTAAATTGATTTTTACTATTAAATCTTATTAAGTTACTAAAACTATAAAAAGTCAAAGTATATAGCATTAAATAATCTCTATCTGATTCATTATATGCTTTTCTAAATTCTAAATATCTTTTTGCATAATAATCTCTTATTTCCTTTATATCTGGGTTGTTTTGTCTAACATCAGTTCCCTCGGTATTCAAGTCATACTCTTTTATGTACTCTTTTATTCTTCTATCTATTTCTTCTGGACTATATTTTAAGAACAATTTGTATAACTCGACTATATTTTCATTAATCTCGTTATAGACTATCTTTTCCGCCTTAACATTAGCACTCATACAACCACTACCACCAAATAAATCATAAAAAGTATTTATTCTTGCTGGAAATAATGGTATTAATTGTGGTAATAGTCGATATTTATTACCCATATAAAAGATAGGACTTTTTATGTATGTCATTCTTTCTCCTCTAATATATCTTTAATCATTAACTTCGCTTCTATTCCTGATACTTTCTCGTTTTCTATTATTTTTTTGATCTTGTCTAAAGTATTTTCTAAATTAATAATATATCTCTCTATTTCTCTACGTTGCTCACTATCTTGTCCCTCGCTAACTACACTCATTAATTCTTTTATTTCTTTATTCATTATTCCACCGCCTAATCTTCATATTTCTTAACCCAATACTTCTGACGACCATACTTTTCAAAAGTAATAGGGTTATCAACTCTCTTCCAACTCTTAAACTTATTCATATAAATACCTATCATTTTAAAGTCGCCACGCATTGCCTCTTTTACCGTACCTTTATATGCTTCCGCCCAAATCATACGAGAACATACTTTATCGCCGACTTGTTTATCACTTAAAAACTCGTCTAACTCTGATAATTTAGGATCTTCAATAACCCTACGTTCTTGCGACTTTGTAACAATATCATAATACTGCTCTGGAATTGTAAGATAAAAACTAATATTATTACGCATTTTATACAATGCCTCTCTCCAACATTGAATGATATATTCTCTAATCTCTTTCTCGTGTTCGAACAATTCTCCACGTGGAATCTCAACCTCAACTGGTAAATAACGTCTATTTCCTGTTGTATCTGTTAAGAACTCACTATCGTTTGTAGTACCTATAAAGATACAATTTCTAGGTAGAATTGATACTCTAACATCATAAGGACGTCTATATCTATCAACGGTACGAGTAACAAAGGCTTTCATTGACTGCACGTCTTTCTGTCTTGTCATCGCCAACAACTCGCTAAACTCACATATCCAACCACCCTCTAAACATTCGATACCTTTATCACCGTCTATTGTAGTGATTTCTTTATAATATTGAGTATTAAGTGCCAACCAGTCGATTATCGTAGACTTCCCCACACCTTGCTCACCAATTAAAATAGGCATATAATCAAACTTTGTTCCCGGCTTATACAACCTAGCGATACCACCATAAAAAATCATACGTGATACCTCTCTATGATAATTACGCATATCTTTCGTATCGCACTCACACTTTAAAATGTCCTCTAAAAACTTATCAATACGTTCAACCTTATCCCACTCTTCTAACTCAATTAACTCTTGCAAAGGATTGTACGAATGACGTTCCATAACAATCGCCAACGCCTGCTGATATTTCTTAAAATTATAAATACCATACGCACTCTCAATGTATGCCATCATTTTCGCGTCATCACTATCTGACCAACTTCTAGGGGCATTCTTACCATCACTATACTCATACGTACGACTAAAGTCGTTATATAAGATATGATTACAAATGTTCTGATCATTTTCGAGTATCAATACCATATTATCAACCGTAGGCTCGACTTTTCCATTACCATTAACCGTAACCTTTTCTAACCACAACTCATTTTCTGCGTACCTCTTCTCCAACATACTATCTATTCTCCTCCATCAATAAGATAAAAATACTCATCAAAATCTTTATTCAAAACACTGCATATCGCAAGTCCTAACGCTTTCTTACACGTCCTACGACCATTAAATAAAGCATACAGGCTCATGTTCGTATAACCAACCTCTTTCGACAACCATTCAACTGTATGACCATCTAATAACTCAACATACTTTTCTGTCCTAAACTGATACATTAAATATCACCACCTTATTTTCTTAACTTGTAATTCAACTATAACATTACACCTTAAAAAATACAAGATATTTTTTTAATTTTACTAAAAAAAGTGTCAAAATAGATTTCTTCGTTGCTTTCGTTGCAGTTTCGTTGCACTCTTCGTTGCATCTGAAAGTGTTGCTATATAAGGGTTTTGTTCTTACTGCAACTATTGCAACTATAATATATAATAAAAAAAAAATATAATAATATATATAAAGTATAGAAAACTTTTTTCGTTGCATCGTTGCAGTTTTTAGGTTTTTCCTTTATATATCAATGGTTTCCTAGGTTGCATTAAGTGAAACGATAGCAACGAAGAGCTTTTTTCGTTGCAGTTTTCTTGACTTATGTATTTTAATAAGCGACTATTTGTTGTGATATTGAGCGACTTTTTATTGGTGTTGACTTATATGTTATTATTGTGTTATAATTAGTTTTAGAAATGGAGTTGTGTTCTATGGGTGAATTAGTAGAAAGTAAAGCTAGAAATGCAGCAGTTAATGAGGGTAGAAAAGAGTATATGGCTCAACCTAGAGTTAAAGAGTTTAATAAAGCTATGACTGATAGGTTGTTTGGTGTTGGTGGTAGACCTCCTGCTTTTAAGAGTGTTGAGCAACTTAATAGTGATATTAGTGGGTTTTTAGATTTGTGTTATAGGACAACGACTATTCCTACTGTAATGGGACTAGCTACTTGGTTGGGTTGTAGTAGAGATACTTTATATGCACATGCAAACGATCCGAGGTCGCCCTTTTCCTACTCCGTGAAAAATTTTATCGATTTATGCCACATGTCATTAGAAAATGGTGCAGTTGATGGTAAAGTAAACCCAGTAACTTATATCTTCATGGGTAAGAACTATTTTGGACTATCTGATTCGAAAGATATAAAAGTATCTGCGACTAATGATTCCTCTTCCCCAAATGCAGAAGAAACTGCTAATGCACTACGTAAGCAGTTGGAAGAAGAAACGATACCTAATGCGACTATTTCAGAAGATCAATAGCGACTATTTTTTGAAAAAGTATGAGCGACTATTTTTTAAAAATTTCCAAAACTACGAGCGACTATTTTTTTCAAAAATTTTCGCATGGGTGAGCGACTATTTTTTACGCATACGTAAAAATGAAAATTAGAAAAAGTATTTTTTCTTGTTCTCGCTTTGATCTGCTCATTAAATAACCGTAAAAACGACACCTTTTTATTGCCTATTTTTAGGCGATTTAAGACACTTTTAACCGTTATAATATAATTACACTAGGAACAAGAAAAACAAGCTAAAAAGGGCATAAAATGAGCTTTTACAAGGTGTTTTATTTGTCTTTTATGGGGTGATTCGTTTATAAATAACAGTAAATAAGGCACAAAAAAGCGAGTTTTAAGGCTCGTTATTTATTGGCTAATATAATTATATTGGTAAAAATAACAAGGCTACAAGGGGCGTAAAATGGCTTTTTATGGGGTGTTATTTTTTGGGGTTTCTCCTGTTCTTTTGTATCTGATCATAAAAAAAAAAGAGCTTTCTTTTTAGCTCTTTTTTATCATTTCTAATAATACCATAGTAGGGAAAGCAGCAAGGCAACCCCCAACAGTTAACATAGTTTTTTTAATTTTCTTGGTTGATTCGTTTTTACTTGGTAACGTTTCAAATAATGATTTTTTTCTTTTTATTGGTTCAAAGTTTTCAATAAAATTATATAAATCGTCCCCCTCTTCTATTGGGTAAATGATTTCATTTTCTGGTTTTCTTTTATATAGATTTATTTCTATATTATCAAAATTTAGTTTTTTTAGCTCTTCAATTTTTTCATAGGTTTCTGCCCAATTATCAATAAAATAAGTTTTGATAATTTGCTCGTATGGGTAAGGTGTAGAAAGTTCTATTTTATACATTTTTTATTGTTCCTTGTGGTGTGATCTCGTTTACTAGTCTTTTGTAGTGTCTTTCTTCGTCCTTAATTACCATAACGAACCCTTCATAAATTGAAAAGCCTTTGTCATTAATAACGGCATTTGGCTTTTTTGCTAAAAGTAAAGCTCGGCCGGTTATTTCGTCCGGCACTTGTATTTTTTCTGCTTTTTGTGTTTCTACAATTTCGCCTTTATTGTATAAAGTGATATATCTTTCTATATAATAATTTTTCATTTTTACATTTTCGCCCCCTCAATAATTGCATAAGTTGGAAGTGTTTTCCAATTATAATATTTTTGTAATTGTTTGTCATTTTCTTTGATCTCTTCAAGTCGCTTTTTTGCTATTTCTAAAGTTGGACAAGAACAAAGGCAAAAGTCCAAATTGTCTAATAAAACAATATTATAATATTTTTTCATTATTTCGCCCCCTTAAAAACAATGTCGCTTTGTTCCCATTTTTTTATATCGTAGCCGTAAGGGCTATCACAATTTATAACAATAATGTCGTTATCATTATAATTTTTTAGTTCTTTTTCTAGTTCTTCATAAATGTCTTTATCTATTGCGAAAGTTTTTAATAAGTGTTTGTTATATTCTTTTATATTTTTTACTGTTCCTAATAGTTCCCCATTATTATATACATTTTCCATTTTTATTTTTCTCCTTTTTCTTTGATATATTTTTCAATGGTTTCTTTGATCCATTCTAGTTCTTCAAAACCTCCGTAAAGAAAGTCTACAATGACCCCTTGCGGTTTGTCTTTGATATTATTATCTAATATAAAGACAATGTCGCTCGTGTGGTTGCTTGTTGTTTTACCCTCTAAAAGTTCATATTGTAAACCGTCTGATCCAACATAGACAAGGCCGAATTGTGTCTCTTTAAACATTTAAAACACCTCGCTTTCGTTTTCTTCTCTTCTCCAAGTTGTAGGGTTGTAGTCAAGAGCTATTAAATAGCTCGAATAAATATTTTGTAATATTGCCCAACAATGAGATCTTTTTCCTTTTAATACTTCTTGTAATTGTACGTTTTCAGTTGTTAAAATTTTATTAAGTAACCTATCTTTTTCCTCTTTTGTTAATTTTTCAAAAGTCCAAGAGCTTATTATCATATTTCTAAAATCGCATAAAATAGTTAATTTTTCGCTTGTCATATTATTCAACCTCGCTTTCTTCTTTTAATTCTTCTATAAAGTCGTCACACTCGAACCATATAAAATCGTTAATTGTTGTCGTTGTTAAGACGTCCATTTCTTGCATTAATTCGCCATAATCAATGACATGTTGTAAAAATGCTTGTTGTTGTTCTTCTGATAATTCTAACACTTCGTTAATTCTATCACTTGCACCACTCCAACACATACGCTCTAAATCGTAAATATTTGATATAATTATTGGATCATATACTTCTAATTCTTTCATTTTTTTCTTTCTCCTCTCGTCCCTTGCGGGTTGCCTTTTGTTTGGTAGCATAACCAAAATATTTTTTTTTTTGATAAGATCTTTTCTTTCCTTATCTATATATATAATAACATAATATATTATATAAGTCAATACTTTTTTATAAATTTTTAATTTTTTTTTATTGTTCTTTTTCATATTGTAAATATACGCATTTTTTAGCGTCTTTCAATGTGTTTGTTAAATACACAATGTCATGATTTAATGTTACTAAATACTTACAATTATATTGTTTTTGTAATACGTCATTTAATTGTGTGATAACATAATCTTTTATATAATATCTTTTCATTGGTTTAATTATAATTGACATATTTTTTTTACCTCCTTTTTTTTTTTAATATTCCATTTCTTTTTTTAATTTTTCTAACATTTTTTTATATAACTGTTTTTCATTTTCTGATAGATCATTTTTATTTTTATAAAAGCATTGTTTATCTTGTTCTTTGTCAAAGTCGACATTGTCGACATTTCCTTTTATTAATGTAAAGTCGTTAATATAGTCGCTAGATATTAAATAATAGTGTTTTTTATCTTTTGGGCAAGTGCAAAGATAAATGCCCCCTCCTGTGTAGAATGATTCGATTTTATTTTTCATTTTCTGATCTCTCCTTTTCTTCATTTCTTAATTATATTATACTATATTATAACATATAAGTCAATACTTTTTTTTTAATTATTTTCAAATATTTTTACGCTTGTATTATTGAAAGCATTTTCATTTTTTTCAATTTGTTCAATTCTTCCACTTACTAACATAATAATTAAATATGTAATTATTAATAATAAAATAGTAATAATAATTTTTTTCATTTTCTGATCTCTCCTTTTTCTTTCTTTATCTATATACATTATACTAAATTATAACATATAAGTCAATAAAAAACAGTTATTTTAACTATGAAATAATTTTATAATAATAGTCTTTTATATAACATTTATTTATATAACAAAAATGGTCTTATTTTTCTTTTTATTGATTTATTATTAACATAATGTTATTAACATATTGTTATTATATGAATGTTATTAACATATTGTTATTATATAATCATTAATAACACCCCCACACCCTAGAGCGTGGCTATTGTTTGGGGTTTCTTCTGTTCTCTTCTTTGGTTCGCTCTCTCTTGGTTGTTGCCTTGCTCTCTCCCTATCTCTCCCCTCGTTCTCTCGCTCTCTCCCCTCTCCCCTAGAGAGTACGGACACACCCAAGCCTTTTTCTACCCCTCTAGCAAATTTTTTATAAAAAACACCTCTTTGACTAATTCCCCAACCAATGCTATAATTAACTTATGAGAGATAGAAACTCTCTGGTACTTATAAAAGTACTATTCTTATATTGTTATTTTGTAACAGGTACATCAATTATTGGCGTAATTGATAATGCTATTCTTTATAGGTGGCATAGAGTAGATATGAAGAAGTATTGGCTTAATCTCCTGTATGGAATTAAGATTATATCTATTCTATGGTGTCTATAAAGGCTTTAAAATATTGTACGAAAGGATAGAAAAGAATAGTTACAAAACTAACTCTTATACCCTAGAAAGTGCTAATCAATCATTCCCTATCTGTGATTGAAGCGAGTAGACATCTTTTTGTAAGCACCAATAAATATATGGAAGTGGTGGAAGAGAGTGATAAGCTCTCTAAAGGATGCTCTTGCCAGTATTCTTTATAGAGCCTATGACAAATATGGAATGGGTAAGGTAATGAAAGAAATCACAAAAGAAATGCTAAAGATATACAAAGCAAAATCAGGTTTAGATTGGATGAA
>OCTW011613331.1_pt1 | contig 13649 bp, 6 predicted proteins | sample 1539671 | NCBI WGS metagenome assembly OCTW01 (sample SAMN02144230, study PRJEB22623) | gut metagenome | biome: sheep rumen | host: Ovis aries | place: New Zealand | reverse complement strand
GTCGCTATCGAAGTCCTGTGCACAGATGCCCACCACGATGACCGCGCGCAGTGCCTTGAAGTCGGGCGAGGCATTGTAAATGGGCATAGCATCGCGGAGGGCGTCGTAGAGCCGTCCAGGCTTGAAGTCGGTCAGGATGAGGTCGCCGGTCTCGCCGTTCCAGAAATTCTTGCCGGGGTTGGCGGGGTTCTCCGGGTTGTAGGTATAGTGGCAGACAATCTCAAAGTCATGGTCGGGACAGGTGAAGGTGTACTTCATGTCGCGCCCCACGGTGACGTCGTCTACCGTCCAGTGGCTGAAATCGAAGCCCGTGGCGGGATAGGAGGTAGCAGTATATGTCTTGCCGGGTTCCACTTTGTAGAAATATTCGCTCTGGGCACCAAGCCCCCAGGCGAAGGCACCGCCGTTAGCAGGGTCGGAGACGAGGTGCAGCACGACGTACTGCACGGTGTCGCCATCCTCGCCCGGTCCGGGAGGGTTCTCGGGGTTATAGCCGTCGGCACCGATCTGTGCGTGGAGTGCCAGCACAGACAGCAGCATGCTTAGTATGGTGAGTAGTTTCTTCATAGCCGTTTCCTCCCTACTTTATGATGACTTTTCTGCCGTTCTTGCCTTGCAAGCGTTCTTCGGCCGAGCGGCGCACATAGATACCGGGCTGCGGGTTGGCGACGGGCCGCCCCTGTAGATCGAAGAGCTGTTCAGTTTGTTGCTGTAGTACAGCAACAGACTGGACGGAGGTGACGGCGGTGCTGTTGAGGCGGACGAGGAATCGGGCCTCGGTGGTGCCGGCAGCGGCCTGGAAGGTGTAGCTGCTGGCAGTGAGGTCGGTCTCGGTGCCGGTCTCACGGTCGATGAGGGTGATGGAACCCGCCTGAGCGCTCGGCCCTTGGGACGCTTCGCTCTGCGAAGAAGCGGCGGGCATGGAGGCCAGTGTGAGGGTATAGCTGCCGGCGGCGGGCAGTCTCATGCCGAGGCGGATGGTGCCGTCGTCGAAGGGACGCTCGTTGATGGCGTAGTGTACGCCGTTGCGGTGGGTATAGAGGTCGGTGCCGTCGGGATTGTCGAATTTGGCAGCATCGCGGCTCACCTCGTAGTCGAGCGTGGCACCATCGTTGATGACGAAGCGCGTGCGGTCGAGGGTGGCAGTGGTCCCTGCAGTGAAGCCTTCGGGCACTTTACTCGTGCAGAGCACCAGGTTGAAGAGCTGGCGCCGGGGCTGTGGCTCCGTGGCACGAGCGGCATTAACCTCGTAGTATTCCCAGGGGCGTGGGTCGGTGTTGTGCTGGCGGCCGTCTTTGCGGAAGACGATGGTGCCGCCTTCCAGCGGTCGCTGCATGAAGAATCCCTGACCGGGGTTCAGGATATAGTTGTCGTCGTTAGGCGAGTAGGCTACGTACTTCAGCGTTGAGCCCCACCAGCCCTGGTTCCATTCGTAAACGGTGATGGGTGCCGAGGTCTGCATGGCACGGATGTCGTAGAATGCCGGATAGGGATTGCCTATGAAGTTCCATGAGCGGTCGAAGTCATACTCCGACGTGTACTCGTTGAGTTCGACAGCCACGTCGTCGGTGGTGAAGAACCGCGGCTTCGAGGCGTTCTGCATGGCCGGGAAGCGGAAGGTGTTGGTGCGGCGATCTACGCTGTTGGTGCTGCGGAAGATGTAGCCCTTGCCACCCTCCATCACGTCGTCGGCGGTGAGGTTCACCCATGTGTCGTTAGGCTGGCGGTTGGCGCGCTTGAAGCCGTCGTAGCCGCGCACCACGAAGGGCACCTTGCCCTCGTCGCTGCACAGGATGTCGCCCACGCGCACGTCGTAGGGGAAGGTGATGAAGTACCAGAAGTCTTTCTGCATGGGTATGGTGACACTCACCTCGTCGGCGCGGGCCGTCCCGTTGTTGATCAGTGAGGCGAACCACCCGCGGGTGACAAAGTTGTAGAGCCGCTGCTGGTCCCACACGAGATTGAGCTTCGCGGCATTGAGCTGAGCGCCGCTGTTCACAGTGACATGGCCATACTGGGCGTTATTCCCATTTTGGTCGGTGACGGCACCCAGCCAGACATTCGGACGGTAGATAGCCGACACATCGGCAGGCCACGACAGGTTGTACTGGCCGGTGATATAGACATCCTGCGGCAGAGGCAGCGAGGCATCGCCCTCGATGGGCAGGTCAGCCCACTTGGCCGTCTGCTTGAAAACAGGGGCCGAAATGACGGGCACGCGGACGGTAGGTGTAGCCGCCGTCACGGGGGCGGCATCGTAGAGCGCCGGCGGCATGATGGCCTTGCAGACAATGGTACTCAGATTGGGGCACGCGCTGAACGGCGACCCGTAGAGCGCCGTCAGCGTGGTGGGCAGCGTGATGGTGCGTAGGGAGTCGTTGCTGTTAAACACCTCTCGCTTGATAGTTTCCAGCCCCTCGTTCAGCTCTACTGCTGACAGACGGCGACAGTATTGGAAAGCCCATTCGCCGATAGTCTTCATCGTCGGGGGCATCTGGATGGCCGTCAGATGGCTGTCGTTATTGAAGGCTGAGTTGCCAATAGTCGTCTGTCCGTCAAGCTTGACGCTGTACAGATCCTTACATTCGCGGAAGGCATTCTCGCTGATGGTTGTCAGCGTGGAGGGCAGCTGCAGCGACAGCAGGCCCGACTGGTTGTAGGCGTTGTCGCCCAGGGTGGTAACGCCCTCGGGGATGACGACCTCGCCGATGTTGTAGCAGCGGAAGAAGGCATAGGGACTGATGGTCTCCAGCGTGGCGGGCAGGGCTACGGAGCGCAGGCTCCAGTCCTCATAGAAACAGCTGCGCCCGATGCTCTTCAGCTTGGCGGGCAGGCGCAGCCACGTCAGATAGCTGTGGCGCGACAGCCCGTCGGCGGGCAGTTCGGTCACGAAAGCGTCCTCCAAGTCCAGCTCCACGAGATTGGTCAGCCGCTGGCGCAGGGTTGTCAGGTCGTCGTCACCCAGCGCACCGCTGACGCGCAGGCTCTTGACATCGGTAAAATTCTCTACCTGCTGCAGCAACAGGTCACCGAGGGTTCCCATCGTCTCTATCTCTATATTATAATATGTATAGGCCATGCGCTGCTGTAGCTCCTTCAGGCGGTAGCAGTAGTTCACGGCTTCGTTGTCGCTATAGCCGTCGTAAGCCTCCGCCAGCATAGCGGTGGCGGCGGCTATGCTCATCGGCGAGTGCTGGCGTTTCTCGGCCAGTAACTGATCTACGGCCTTGCGCTGCTCAGCGATGTCGGCCCACAGGCGGCGCGAGGTCTCGGCGGCAGCCACGGCGGCGGGCAGCTGGCGGCCCACGCTCTGCTGCAGGCGCTCACGGGCCTGGCGGCTCATGGGCAGTGCTTTCAGCTTGTCGGCATAGGTCTTCAGCTGGGTGTCGGTGGCGAGGTAGGTCAGCTTGAAGTTGTCGAAGATGACCCAGGTGGCGCGGTCGCGGTCTGTCTTGCGCCAACCGAAATTGATGGTTCCATTGGTGACGGCAGCCACGATGCTCTGCCGGTAGAGTCCCTGCTCCAGAGCTATGCCGTCGGCCTGCTGTCCGTTGCTGCTGGGGGCGTAGGCGCCGTTGCCGGCAAAGAGGTAGTTGCCCGTCGTGCCCTCATACCAGCGGTAGATGTTGGCCCCGGTGAGGCGGTCGTCGAAGACGGTCTTCATGGGCACCTCCACATCGTTCATAAAGAGATAGGTGTGCACGGTGTCCAACGTCTGCCACTGGTCGTAAGCCAAGTCGGGATTGCTTCTGACGTGGTCGAAGGCATTGACCTCCAGCAGGTACAGGCCGTCGGGCAGTGAGTTGACGGCCTGACTGACGGAACCGGTGTTCGTCAGGTCTGACATGGCGTAGAAATTGCCGCGGAACTCGTTCGAGATACGCAAGTTGGCATTCTCGCGGCTCCATCCCTGATTACCGCTGCTGAAGTCGGGGTTCGCCAGCTCCACCTCGTCGCCGGGCTGCAGACTCATGGGCTTCTTGAAGGCGATGTCGGCCAGGCGCGCCACGTAGTTGTTGCCCTCGCTGATGAAGTTGAAGACCAGGGTGTAGCGGCCCTTTTTCATGGCGTCGGTCTTCACGGAGTAACCGTAATTGCACGTCCATGTGCCGTTGTTCACCAGCGGCACGTCGCTGCTTAACGCTTCTGTGCCGTCGTCGGCGGTGATGGTAATGAGAAACCGTGTGTTGTCGAGCTGCGTGCCAGCCTTGAAACTGAGCAGGTAGTAGTCGGCGTCCTCGCGGTTGTCGAGGGTGAAGGTTGCCTTGTAGCCGTTACGGCCGTTGTCGATTTCGTTCTCATTGTTGATTCTCAGTCCGTTGCCATCGAGCGTGCCGAGGGTCAGGTCGAAGGGGTGGTCGGCATCGGTGGGGATGCTGACGTCGTCAGCCCGCGCCCCGGTAGCGGCTGCGAGGATGATAGCCAGGAGTAGTAATAATTTCTTCATACGTTCTATAATGCTTTTGAGGGTTATTATTGCTTGAATTCAGTTTGTTTTTCGTTTTTTTATCTGTGCAAATATACGGAAAAAGGATGTATCACGCTTTTCTATTTGTCTCAAAAGGACGAACTGGCCGAAATTAAGGACGAACTCACGGGGGCTTGTCCGCTTCCATCACCATTTTTGGGATTATAAGTTTGGCGGTGTCGCAAATATTGCTTATCTTTGCACGCAGTAAAACAAACCAACGAAGAGCCATGATTACCATTGCTAACCCTATTTACGACGTCGTCTTCAAGTATCTGATGGAAGACGAGCGTATCGCGCGTACTATTCTGTCGGCCCTGCTGCGCAAGGAGATTACCCATGTAGAGATGCGCCCACATGAGTACACCGACGGCAGTACTGACGGTATCACCGTGCAGCGCATTGACTTTGGCGCCACCATCGTCGAAAACGGCAGCGAAAAGCTGATTCTTATCGAGATGCAGAAGACATGGCTCCCGACGGAGCTACTGCGCTTCCGACAGTACCTGGCGCGTCAGTACCGTGACACGAAGAACATGACCATAGGCAAGCACAATGAATATGCCCTGCCGATGGTGATGGTCTACCTGCTGGGACACCGCGTGGGCGACATCAGCGAACCAGTAATCTATGTGCAGCACGAGGTACACGACTACGACGGTCGTGTGGTGACCGAGGGGCTGCCCGACCCCTTCATTGACAGTCTGACGCACGAGAGCATCATCGTGCAGATACCGTTACTGCGGGGACAGGTGAACACCCGGCTGGACCGCATACTGAGCATCTTCGACCAGTCGAACAAGGACGGCAGCGATGCTAAGTTGCTGCATATTGACGAGGGAGCCTACGATACCGACGACGCCGACCTGCAACGCATCCTGCTGCGGCTGACGGGTGCTGCCGCCGACGATGAGTTCCGCCGCAAGATGGACTTGGAGGACGAAATCTTCTCTGAAATCAAGAGGCGTAACCTCGAGATTCTTGAGCGTGACCAAAAACTGGCCGAGCAAAAAGCGTTGCTGGACAAACGCCAGACGCAGCTCGACGAGCAGAAGACGCAGATTGACGAGCAGAAGAGTCTTATTCGTACATCGGTGAAACTATTTGCAGAAATAGGACTGACGCAAGAGGAAATCGCGACCAAGCTGAGCATCAGCATGGAGACTGTACAGCAGTTACTAACATAGTTTTTTTCGGACGGAACGCATAGGGAATGAGACTAACAATGAACAGACGAATCATTCTGGCGGTCCTACTCTTAGCCTTCTGTCAGGCTGTTGGGGCACAGTTGGAGAGCCAACTGGCCTCGCGGCGCTACACCACGCAAGACGGACTGCCGCAGATGCAGGTAGAGCGGGTGTGGCAAGACTCTCGCGGATATATCTATATAGGTACGCTGTCGGGCTTCGTGCGCTACGACGGTCGTACGTTTACGCCCTTCCTCAGCGGACGGCGCGAGAATATCGTGAGTTTCGTGGAAACCGGTTGGGGCGAGGTGCGCGCCATGAACTTCCGCCGACAGTGGACGGTGGGCTACGACAACCTCACACTGGCTCAGATAGACCCCGAGGCCCACTGGTTGCTGAACAATCTGAATAGCGCCCAGCTGCCGCCCGACTATGTCGTGCTCGAGGACGAACAGGAGCAGCATCGCCATCTCTGCCACATAAGCCGCCAAGGATTCCTGACCGTCGTGGCCGACACGCTGCTCGACCTGATGCCTCCCGACCGCCGTCTGCTGCTCGACGCCGACGGTCTCTACATACCCACGCCGCAGGGGCTCTACCTGATGGCCGCCGATATCACCGACAGCAAGGCTGACGGCACGCCCACGCTGCAGGCGGCACGACGCGTTACCGACAAGGGCGACGTCTACTGCCTGCACCGTACCGACACCGCCCTGCTGGCCTTTGCTGCCGACGGCGTCTACCGCATAGGTCGGCAGGGACTGAAGCTTCTGCTCAGCTACGACTGGCAGCAGGCACACTTCGGACTGGCTGTCAGCGCCCAGCCTGACGGCACGCTCATCCTGGCCGACGAACACACCCTCTACCGCTACGACGGGCAGCACGTGCTACCCCTGGCCACGGGCTTCAACCTGGTGAAGGACGTACTCACCGACTGCTGGGGCCGTCTCTGGCTGGCCACCTATCAGGGGCTATACTGCTACTATAACTGCTCGTTTGTGAACCACCGGCTCACCGACCCGGGCGACATCGTCCGCGCCGTGGCCGTCGCCCCAAACACCCACCACCAAACACCCACCACCCATTTGGTGATGGGCACGCTCAACGGCAAGGTGCTCTGCGACGGCACATTAATAGACGACGACCCAGAGCAGTTCTACGGCTTCAGTGCCGTCACTATCGGCAACTGCGTATATATGCCAGCTAACGGTGGCGTGGCGGTCGTCGAGGGCTCAGAGGTGGAGGGACACGCCGGAAAGCCCCGGCTGTTGCCGTTGCCACCTGACCGCTACCGCTTCATCGCTGCCGACGGGGCGAGGCTGCTCTGCGGCACGATGACCCAGATGCTGAGCTACGACCCGGCCGCCGAGCGGCTCGACACGCTGGCTGACGGCCTGCGCCACCCCTGGTGCGCCGCCCGCGACAGCGAGGGCCGACTCTGGATAGGCGCGAGCATGGGCCTCTACTGCACAGAGGGCGACTCCACGCGCCTCATCAGCTACCCGCAGAAACTCGTCATCACGACGATGACCGGCGGCGGCGACCGCATCGTCTTCGCCTCGGCCGACTCGCTCTTCCTCATCCGCCACGGCGAGATTACGACGCTCAATTCTCAGCTGCCGCAGCTAGCGGGCCACGAGGTGAGGGCCGTCCACCTGTCGCCCCGAGGCTACTTGGTAGTGGCAGCCATCGACGGACTTTTCGTGGCCCGGGCCGACTCACTGTGCCGCCTCAGCGACGCCCAGTTCTACAACCACCTGAACGGATTCACGCTGATAGAGCCGCTGAAGTCGGTGATGGCCGAGGCCCCCGACGGCACCATCTATCTGCCCGGCATCGAGGAGATGACCTCCTTCCGTCCCGCCGACCTGCTGCCCCTGAGCCTGAAGGACACCTACGTGCGTCGGCCCCTGCGCTGGTATGAGCACTGGTGGGTATGGCTACTGGGTGTCGGGGGCTTGGTGATGGGTGTTGGCGCGCTGGTGAGGTGGATTGAGCGCCAGCGCAGCCGCCTCAAGATGCAACGACTGCAGCGCGTCCGCCTGGAGCGCGAGCACCTGATACAGACCATCCGCGAGGAGGCCGTCAAGGCCGAGCAGACGAAGCTGGCTCAGGACATCGTGAAGATGACCGAGCGTCCCAAACCCGTGCCATTGCAACTGAACACGACCAACGGCATGGCGATGGTAGACCCCTCGACGGTAGTCTACCTAAAGGCCGAGCGCAACTACACCCGCCTAATGACCTTCAATTCGAGCATAATCGTGCAACAGGGCATCGGCACGCTGACAGCCCGACTCGACGAGAACACCTTCGTGCGCGCCGACCGCAGCACGGTGGTCAACATCGGCTACATCTACCAGCTAGTGCCCGCTGAGCGCCGCTGCCTGTTCCGTGCACCCGACGGCACGGAGACAGAAACCACCCTGCTGGCACCGGCCTTCAAGCGTCTCGACAAACTGCTGCAGAATAGTGGCGAACAGGAGTAGGGAAGGAACATCGTTTTTTGCGGAACTTTTCTTTGTCAGTCGGAAAAAAAACGCTACCTTTGCACACAGTTAACATTAATAGGTATAAGAGATGAAAAGAATGATTGTTCTGGCTGTGGCTGCGGCAGTGGCTACAGTGCATGTGGAGGCTCTGTATGCAGAGGTGACGCCCTACATTGACGCCGCCGACATGCCCAACCTGATAAAGTGCCTGCCGGCCCCGCCGGACACGCTGAGTCCAGACTTCAACTACGACCTGACACAGTATATATGGGGCAAGCAGCAGCGCAACGACCCCGAGCGCGCAGCCATTGCCCGCCGCGATGCCGTCAGTAAGTATATAAACGTGCTTGCCGAGTTCAGCATACCCTTTGGTCTGACTATTACGCCTACGGAGACGCCCGAAATCTGGAAGCTCCTGGAGACCAGCCTTGTAACAGTCAACCAGATGAGCAAGGCAGCCAAGAATTACTACGACCGCCCCCGCCCCTTTGTGCGCTTCCATGAGCACATGCTCACCTATCAGGCCGAGGAGGACGAAGAGAAGCAGGCCCTCGAGGGCAGCTACCCCTCCGGCCACACCCTCCGCTCCTGGACCGCGGCGCTGCTGCTGTCAGAGATAGCCCCCAGCCGTGCCGACACCATCCTGGCCCGCGGCTATATGTGTGGCGAGAGCCGCGTCATCGTGGGCGCCCACTGGCAGACCGACGTCGACGCCTCGCGCCTGGGTGCCGTCATCGGCTACATGCGTCTGCAGACGAGCGAGGCCTTCCGCCAGCAGATGAAGAAGGCACAGCAGGAGTATGCCCAGAAGACGGGCGTGGAGATCAAGCCCAGCGCCTCGGACAACATCGTGCGCGACAGCTGCGACTATTACTACACGCGCAGCGAGATGCCCGACATGCGGAAGTTCTTGCCTGCCCCGCCGGACACCATGGACCTCAAGTTTACCCGCGACGTGATGTACTACTACTGGGGCAAGACCATGCGCCACAACACCGAGCGCGCCGAGATGGCCCGCCGCGATGCCGAGTACGGCATAGACTATATCTGCCCGGAGTTCAGCGACGCCTTCGGCCTGCAGCTCTCCAAGGAGGGCACGCCCGAAATCTATAAGCTCATGCTTGACGCCACCTCGACGATTGACAGCATCTGCTACGAGCCTAAGAAGTTCTACATGCGCAAGCGTCCCTTCATGCGCATGCAGGAGACCTCGCTGACGCCCGGCGACGAGGCAGCACTGTCGAAGAACGGCTCCTACCCCTCGGGCCACACCATCCTGGGCTGGGGCTCGGCACTGCTGCTCTCGGAGCTCAACCCCGCCAAGGCCGACACGCTCATAGCCCGCGGCTATCAGTATGGCGAGAGCCGCCTCATCGTGGGTGCCCACTGGCGCAGCGACGTCGATGCCGGCCGCTTGGCAGCCTCCGTAGCCTACGCCCGCCTCCACAACAGCGCCCGCTTCCAAGAGCAGCTGAAGAAGGCCAAGGAGGAGTTCCGCCGCCTGACAGACCCCACGGCCATCAGACAAATAAAAAATAATAATTCAGAATTCACAACTGATGCTTCACGCGCCGCCGTCTACGACCTGCAGGGACGGCGTGTCGACGACACTGCACGCCCGGGCATCTATATCAGCAACCAAGAGAAGTACGTGGTACGCCAATAAGCCTCCCACAGCCAGCATCCTGTATCATTTATACAAGAGATGAATATTAACTCCACCGCTACCAATCTGGCCAACAAGCGCATAGCCGTACTACTGTCGGGGGGTGTCGACTCCTCGGTGGTGGTCTACGAGCTGGTACGTCAGGGCTACAGGCCCGACTGCTTCTATATCAACATCGGCCCCGAGGAGGCAGAGCAATGGGACTGTACCAGTGAGGAAGACCTGGAGATGGCTACCGCCGTGGCCCGTAAGTATGGCTGCAGCTTAGAAGTCGTTGACTGCCACCGCGACTACTGGGAGCGGGTGACGCGCTACACCATGGAGAAGGTGCGGGCGGGCCTGACGCCCAACCCCGACGTGATGTGCAACCGCCTCATTAAGTTTGGCGCCTTCCACGAGAAGCGGGGCCACGACTACGACCTTATTGCCACCGGCCACTACGCCCAAAAGGAGTTTGAGCCCTTTAGTGAAAGCCCTCAAGGCTCAAACATATCAGCTCCCCCTCCTTCGGAGGGGGCGGGGGGGAGGTTCTGGCTCTGCACCAGCCCCGACCCCGTGAAGGACCAGACCGACTTCCTGGCACAGATCTACGACTGGCAGCTACAGAAGGCCCTCTTCCCCATCGGCCATTACATGAAGGACGAGGTGCGCCAGATAGCTGAGCGCGAACACCTTGTCAGCGCCCACCGCAAGGACTCGCAGGGCATCTGCTTCCTCGGCAAGATTAACTACAACGACTATATCCGCCGCTACTTGGGCGAACAGCCCGGCGACGTGATAGAGTTGGAGACCGGTCGCCGCATTGGCGAGCACCGCGGCCTGTGGTTCCACACCATCGGGCAGCGCAAGGGTCTGGGCTTCGGCGGCGGCCCGTGGTTTGTGGTGAAGAAAGACGTGGCGCAGAACATCCTCTACGTCAGCCACGGCTACGACCCGCAGACGGCCTACCGACGGGAATTCGTCATCCACGACTTCAACGCCCTCACCCTGCCGCTCGACGAGATTATCGGCCATCACCCATCACCCATCACCCAACCCCCATCACCCATCACCCAACACCCATCACCCATCACCATCAAAATTCGCCACACGCCCGGCTACCTGCCAGCCACCATTGAGCCTCTGGGCGACGGCCGTTATCAGGTAAAGGCAGCAGAGCCTATCCACGGCGTGGCGCCGGGACAGTTCTGCGTGGTCTACGACGAACGCCACCACCGTTGCTATGGTAGCGGTGAAATTACTGTATAACGCCTAAGTGCGGGCTACGCCTAAAATGAGGTGACACCTCTTACACCTGGCACTTAACTCGCTGATAATCAGTATAGGTTTTCTGTGGGGTAGTGACACCTGAGGTCGCACCTGAGGTGACACCTGGTGGCCTGCGGCCAGATGAGAATAGAGTATTTTTCCAGAAAGAAGTTATCGTAATTACCGTAATTGATCCATAACAATATATAGGAGCAGTGAAAAAAAGGCTGTATATAAATATATATTCGCTTTTGGATATTTATACAAAAGAGTGGGCGTTTTGTAAAAGAATCGGAGGCTTTGGCAAAACGGCGTGCGTTTTTGGAAAAACAGCGGCCGTTTGCTCCAAAACGCGCGCTGGAATTTTTATTCCACACGCCGTTTTGAGTGTATATTTATACATTTTCGGGAATGTAATTTGATCTTTGGGAAAACAATTGACTCTTTCACTTATCACTTATCACTTCTCACTTTTCACTTCTCACTAGGCCGCAGGCCGCCTGGGTGCTACCTCAGGTGCTACCTCAGGTGCTACTTACACCATGTAAATAGATACTGAAAACCAGCAAGTTAGGTGCCGGGTGTAAGAGGTGTCACCTACGTATTATTGTACCTAGGTAGAGCCAAACTTTTTGAATACCAGCCTCAGAACACGCGGAACTCATAGCCCTGCTCGCGTAGCCAAGTGATACACTGCGGCAGAGCCACGCGTAGCTTGTCGATAGACTTCAGGGAGTCGTGGAAGGTGATGATGCTGCCGTTGCGGGCGTAGCGCTTGACGTTGTCGACGACACCCTCGGCGGTGAGCCATTTGGAATAGTCGCGGGTGACGAGGTCCCACATGACGATGGTGTAGCGCCGGCGGAGAAAAAAATAATGCACCGGGCGCATCCAGCCGTGGGGCGGGCGGAACAGGGGGCTCTTGATGTAGGCATTGGCGTGCTCTACGTTGTAACAATACTCATGGTATGTCTTGTTCAGGGCACCAATATGGTTGTGGGTGTGGTTGCCCACGCGGTGGCCTTCGGCCTTGACCTGCTGAAAGAGCTGAGGATACTTGCGCACGTTGTCGCCCACCATAAAGAAAGTAGCCTTGATGCCCTGCTCGCGTAAGATGTCGAGAATAAACGGAGTCGCTTCGGGGATTGGCCCGTCATCGAAGGTCAGGTAAACAGCCTTCTGATGACGGTCCATTCTCCAAAGCGCCCGTGGATAGAGCCAACGGAGGTATATAGCCGGTTGCTCTATGAACATTGCAAGACTTAGATGTCGAAGCTGCCTCCCTTGTTATGGAACATGACAAAGATGGCTTCGAGCTTCTTCTGATAGTCCTCGCCTGTTTTCTGGTCTATTTCGTCGGCAATCTGGCTCAGCATCTGCAGGATGTAGAGCTGCATCTGGCAGTCGCGCTGGCTGTTGGCAAATCTGAGTCCGTCGAGCGAGCAATACCACTGCATATACTGGCTTGCCTTTGTCCACAGCTCGTCGACGAGGGCCTTGGCCTTGTCTTTCTGGCCTATGGCGTTGTAGGCGCGCGCCATGTCAAGCGAGCCACTGGCAAAGTCGGCCGGCACGTTATACGTCGGCAGCTCCTTGTCGGCTAAGGCCAGCACCTGGGCGGCCTTGTCTTTCTGGCCTTCGTCAACCAGGTGGATGGCCAGCTGTGCCATCAGGCGGCGGTGAGTATAGCACATGCGCATGACGGTCTCGTCGAGATAGATACCCTTCTGCTTGACGTTGCCATACTTATAGCGCTTGGTAACGTTCTCGTAGGTCTTGTCGGTATCAAAATCCTTCAGGCCGGTGTTCTTGGTGGTGAACGGCGTGATACGGTTGGCCAGTCCTTCCTGTACGAAGTTGTCGCCCAGGTTCATGTAGTTCTCCTGGCCCACGGTGAGTGCCACGTAGATAGGCCGGCGCCAGTTACACTGGTCGATGATTTCGAGCATCATCAGGTCGCCCTTGTAGAGTGCACTCTTGCCCTTGAGCGAAATGACCATGCGGTCGGGTATGGAGTCGCTCTGCAGCATCATACCGCTCTGACGCACGGCTTCCTTGTCGATGGTCATATAGACGGTGTCGGTAGGAATGACGTGGAAGTCTTTATTCGTTGAGCGTACCCAGTACTTCAGGATATTCTTCAGTTCGAAGGGCTCGTCGCCAAACTGCTTGCGAGCCTCCTCAGGCTGCTCGCGGTAGAGAGCGAGCACCTCTTGCTTGAGGCTCGGGTCTACCTGCACATATTCGTTGGTGCCGGCGCAGTATTCTATTCGCTCCCAGGTGATGGGCACCGACGGCGAGTCGTAGGCCGGGCGGCGCATCTGGTCGATATACCAGTCAGTCTGCAGGTAAGAGAGGTTGCACACGCGGGCGTCGGTGCGGAATCCTTCAGTATCCTGGTTGTACCACAGGGGGAAGGTGTCGTTGTCGCCGTTGGTGAAGATGATGGGGTTGCCCTTGTCCTGCAGAGTCATGAGGTAGTTCTGACCGAAGTCGCGGCAGGTGTAGCGGCCCGAGCGGTCGTGGTCGTCCCAGGTCTGCGAGGCCATCTGCAGGGGCACCAGCAGTGCGGCCACACCTACCAAGGC
>OCTW011565751.1_pt1 | contig 13653 bp, 10 predicted proteins | sample 1539671 | NCBI WGS metagenome assembly OCTW01 (sample SAMN02144230, study PRJEB22623) | gut metagenome | biome: sheep rumen | host: Ovis aries | place: New Zealand | reverse complement strand
CCTGCCGATGCAGCGCCTGGCGTCCAGTCTGTCCTTCAGTTCCCCGGCCGCGATCATCTGCGCCGTGGCATTGCCGATGGCCGTCGCTTCCGCCGGTCCCGCAAGCACCCGTTTTCCCGTAGCCCGGGCTGTCAGACGGTTGAGATAGTCTGCGTTTGAACCGCCGCCCACGATGTGAATCGCATCGTATGTCCGCCCCGTGATGGCTTCCAGGCTGCTGACCGTTTCCGCGTAGCACTTCGCCAGCGAGTGGTAGATGACGCTGGCTGTCTCAAAGATCCCCTCCGGGACCTGTTCTTCCTGCTCCCGGCACGCCGCCTGCACCTCGGCTGTCATACTTTCCGGCGCCAGGAACCGGTCATCATTGGCCGGCACGAGACTGGTGATCGCGGTCTTCTCCGCGCCCTCGCAGATCTGTCCGAACGACAAGTCCCCTCCGATTTCCTTTTTCACGGACTGGATCATCCACAGTCCCATGATGTTCTTGAGGAACCGGAAGCGCCGGTCGTATCCGCCCTCATTGGTGAAGTTGGCCTCCCCGGCCTGGGGCGAGCAGTTCGCCTCGTGCAGCTCGGTTCCCATCAGCGACCATGTCCCGGAGCTGATGTAAAGCGGGGCGTCCGAGGCAGACGGCACCGCGAGGACCGCCGATGCTGTGTCGTGCGTGCCCGGCGCCACCACCTTGCAGGTGAATCCGACCTCTTCTGCGATCTCCGGCTTCAGGTCCCCGAGGACTGTGCCCGGCGGAACGATAGTCTGAAAGATCTTCTCCGGATAGCCGAGCCGGCGGATCAGATCATAGTCCCAGTCGAACGTCACCGGGCTCACCAGCTGGCCTGTGGTGGCGTTGGTGTACTCCGTCGCCGCCTTCCCGGACAGCAGATAGTGGAAATAATCGGGCATCATCAGCAGCTTGTCGGCTTTCGCGAGAAGCTCTGCCTCCTGGTTCTTTACGGCAGCCAGCTGGTAGATTGTGTTGAACTTCTGCTTCTGGATTCCGGTCCTCGCGTACAGCTCATCCTCCGGGATAAACTGCTTCACGTATGCATCCGCGCCCTCCGTGCGGCTGTCCCGATACGCGACGGCGTCCCCGAGACGCTGTCCGTTCCCGTCCAGCAGCACAAAGTCCACGCCCCAGGTGTCGACGCCCACACTCACCGGCGTGATGCCGCGCCTGCCGCATTCCTTCATCCCGGCCAGGATGTGCCCGAAAAGACTGTCGACATCCCAGGTCAGATGGTTGTCTTTCCGCACATTGCCGTTCGGAAAGCGGTAGATCTCCTCCTGGCGCATTATGCCGTTCTCAAGCTCAAACAGGATATGCCGCCCGCTGGACGCGCCGATATCCACCGCAAGAAAATACCTGCCCATGTCGTTCCTCTCCACTTCACGTCTGTAAAACCGCGCATTCTGCCATCATCATATTCTCTTTCCGGTATAAAAAAAAGGACACTTTTTGTGTTAAAAAGTATCCTCTCATGACTAATGGGATCGCTTTCAGTCGTCGACGAAATCCTCGCGATACGGGCTGAATGTGTCGATTAGAACTCCCGGCTCCAGGCACACGCACCCGTGCACAACGCCATTGGTCTTGCAGAGCGTGTCGCCCTCTGTCACGATATGCTTCTCACCGTCGATCGTAAATTCGAACTTTCCGCTCTTCACATAGGTGATCTGTGTGTGCGGGTGATGATGCATCGCACCCACGGCTCCTTTCGCGAACGTATTCTCGACCACCATCAGGTCATCGGAGTACGCGAGCACCCGCTTCACAACGCCCTGGCCGTTGTCCTCCGGCTTTACATCCTTGTAGAAAACCCATCTCTGATTCTTCATGTTTCCTTTCTCCTTCTATAATGATTTTGTATTCTCCCCGCGGGAACTGTCAGATGCTTCTGATGACAGATAGTTCCTGTCCGTCCTCCCGCGTCCGGATGCATTCTGTGCCGCCCGGAAGCGCCTCGGCGTCTGGCCGGTCGCCGCGCGGAAGATGCGGTGAAAATAGCTGACATTCGCGTACCCGACAGCTCCGGCGACGGACAGCACCGACATCGGTGTGTGCGTCAGCAGATAGCGGGCCTGGCGCAGGCGCCTCTCCTGCACCAGATCGGTGAAATTGCGTCCCAGCTTCCGCTTGATCATCCGGGAAAGCTGGAACGGATCATAGTGAAGAGTGCGCGCGAGGGTAGAAAGCGAAGCGTCCCGGTAATGGCTGTCGACATAGTCCAGCACCTTCATGATCATCTCGTCCGTCCCCCCGCCGCCAACCTGCAGATGATCGGAGAGCTTCAGCAGATACAGCAGGAGAAGGCCGAAGGTGTTCTGCTCGATCGTGCGCGAGGAGGACGAGCGGTTCAGAAGCCCGTAGATCAGATTCTCCATGAGGTTTAACACCGGGAGAAAATCCGCCGTGTGAAAGAGCAGATATGACGGGGCATCCACCTGTCCATCCGTCTGGTTGTCTGACACCGGGGCACCGGAGAGCGTGCCGATGAGAAAATCCCGGATTGCGCTTTTCTCGTCGGGAATCATCCGAAGGATGTCATTAAAGAACTCCGGCAGGATCAGGAAATTCACGCCGATGTCATTCTCCCCCGCCGGATAGACCTCCTGTGTCACCCGCTGACTCAGCATCAGCAGATCGCCGGACCGGACCGTGACTTCCTGCCCGCCGAGTACATGCCGCGTAGAGCCCTCGCACATGTACAGCACTTCCACGTAATTGTGCCGGTGTTTCGGAAAATACGCAAACCGCACATTTTTGCGGATCGTGATCAGGCGACCCTCCTCTGCCAGCCGGCGCACGTCGACGACGTCATTGCCGGTAGACATGTAGATCCCCTTCTCGATCTTGTCTCCCGCCTTCAGTTTTTCTTCTTCCGGCGTCAGAACCGCCAGCTGATCAAGCAGATCCTGCCGCATGGAACGCTCCTGCTACTCCTGTTTCGTGCACGCTTCAGTCCTTCTGTATCGTGAAAATGTACGCTGTCACGGAATCATAGGGTCTCCCCGGTCCGAAGACAGGCTTGCGGAACGCCTTGTTGTTGGCGGAATCCGGGAAGCACTGCGGCTCCAGGCAGAAGCCCGCGTAGTCCTCATAGATGTGCCCGCTCTTGCCGCTGCGGCCGCCGAGTCCGTTGCCGGTGTACAGCTGGATGCCCGGCTCATCTGTCATCAGGGTCATGGCGATGCCCGTCGTGCTGCTCACGGCATCCGCAGCCGTGGAAAGCGCCCCGATCGCATTGCTCTCATCCAGCACAAAGTTGTGGTCAAAGCCCAGCGACGCCCGGAGGATCTCAAAATCCGGATCTCCCGTGCGGATCCCCTCCCGGTACGCGTCGATCGCCTTGCCGAGATCCCGGTACTTTTGGAAATCCAGAACCGTTCCGGATACGGGTGCAAGTTCTCCCGTCGGGATGAGTCCCGCGCCTACCGGTGTGAACTTGTCCGCGCAGATCTTCAGCTGCACGCCGTCAAGTGTTCCGGCCTGCTCACCGTTCAGATTAAAATAGGAATGATTCGTGAAGTTGATGAGCGTGTCCTTGTCCGACTCCGCATGATACTCCGTCACGATCTCGCCGCCCTCGGTCAGGCGCACGGTCAGCCGCACCTGCACAGTCCCCGGGAATCCCTGTTCCATGTCCGGGCACGTGATCGAAAGCACTGCGTAGTCGCAGCTGTCCGAGGACCATGGTGTCTTGTGCACGCCCTCCGGGGCGTCGATGTGCCCCGCGTCCTGTATCTTCCAGATCTTGCAGTCCGTGCAGTTGCTTCCGCTGTGAAGATTGTTCTTTCCGTCGTTCTTCTCGAGCTCGTAGCGCACGCCGTCGATCACCGTCGATGCGTCCGAGATCCGATTGGCATACCGCCCCACCGTACTCCCGAGATGGCCGCCGTTATTCTCATATCCGGCCAGATCATCATATCCGAGCAGCACATCGACCGGATTTCCGTTTTTATCCGGTACGATGATGGACTGAAAGATCGCTCCGTAGTCCAGGATGCGCAGCTTCATGCCGGACGAATTCTCCAGCGTGAGGGCGGTCACTTCCTGTCCGTCCTTCGTCGTCCCGAAATACTCCTTCTTCATGCAGGTTTCCTCCCTTGCAAAAGTCTGTCTCTTGCCTGTTTTCCGGCCCCGCCGGTACATTTTTCCTTATTATACCACCTGCCGGGCAGGAAAGAATCCCATTATAACCCGGAAAATGCTTGACAGCCGATTTATATTGTGTTAAATATAATTTTGTAAAAGATAAATAGACAGATGATGTTACTGCCATTTGTCACGCCACTGAAAAAGGAGAACAAAAAATGAGCAGTTTCTATGATTATTCGGTAACGAAGCGCGACGGTTCCCAGCTTCCCATGGGCAGTTTCCAGGGGAAGGTCGTTCTGGTGGTCAACACGGCGACGGGATGCGGCTTCACACCCCAGTACAAGGATCTTGAAGACATCTACGAGGAGTTCCACGACAAGGGACTGGAGATTCTGGACATCCCGTGCAACCAGTTCGCGGGGCAGACGCCGGGGACGGATGAAGAGGTGCACGAGTTCTGCACGCTCAAGTACAACACGAAGTTTGATCAGATGAAGAAGAGCGACGTCAACGGCGAGACCGCTCTGGATCTGTACAAGTATCTCAAGAGCCAGAAGACGTTTGAAGGATTCGGGAAAGGCCCGAAGGCTCTGCTGATGAACACGATGCTTAAAAAAATCGACCCGGATTACAAGAACAACGCTGAAATCAAGTGGAACTTCACGAAGTTCCTGATCGACAGAAGCGGCAATGTCGTGGCGCGCTTCGAACCGACAGCCAGCATGGAGTCCGTCCGCGAAGCGGTTGCAAAGCAGATCTGAGAGCCCGGGAAAGGAATACAGCTATGACGGATATCATCATCATCGGGGCCGGCACCGCCGGCCTCACGGCCGGGATCTATGCGGCGCGCGCCGGAAAGTCCGCGCTGATCCTGGAAGCCACCGCCTACGGCGGGCAGATCATCAATACGCCTGACATTGAGAATTACCCCGGCATCGCGCACATCTCCGGCTTTGACTTTGCACAGAATCTCTACGATCAGGCCGTGGCGCTGGGCGTCAGGGTTGTCTTTGAAGGAGCCGCAAAGATCGCCGACGGCGGCTCTGTGAAGACCGTCACAACAACCGGCGGCCGCCTGTACGAGTGCAGGGCCGTCATCCTCGCCACCGGCGCGAAGAACCGCCATCTGGGACTTGCGCGGGAGGAAGAGCTGATCGGAAAAGGTGTGTCCTACTGCGCGACATGTGACGGAATGTTCTTCCGCGGAAAAGATGTTGCCGTGAACGGCGGCGGCAACACAGCGCTTGGCGACGCGCTGTATCTTGCCGGCATCTGCAGAAAAGTCTATGTGATTCACAGAAGAGACACGTTCCGCGGGGCCCAGACGGATGCCGAAAAGCTCGCAAAACTGGACAACGTGGAGTTTGTGCTGAACAGCACTGTGACGGCGCTGCACGGCGAGTCCCGGCTCGAAAGCATCGATGTGACGAGCAAGACAGACGGATCCGTGCGCGAGATTCCCGTATCCGCCCTGTTCGTTGCCATCGGACAGGCCCCGGACAACGGTGCCTTCGCAGACCTGATCCAGCTTGACAACAGAGGTTACATCCAGGCCGGCGAGAACTGCCGCACAAGCCGCGAGGGAATCTTCACCGCCGGCGACTGCCGCACCAAGGCGCTCCGCCAGCTCACGACCGCCGCCGCGGATGGCGCCATGGCCGCAACCGCTGCCTGCGAGTACATCGACAGACTCTGAGAACCGTAAGACAAAAAGGGCTCTCTCAACAAAAGATAAACATCCGCACTTCGGAAAGGAGTACAGCCACAATTCATGGACAAGAAAGCAGACACCCTCTTTTCCAGCCCGGACGAGGCACTGAAGCTGCAGAATCAGCTGTGCTTTCCGCTCTATGCCGCCTCCCGGAAGGTCGTCGGCGCCTACACGCCATACCTGAAGCCGCTTCACATCACCTATACGCAGTACATCACGTTCATGGTCCTCTGGGAACAGGATGATATCCCGGTCGGCGACATCTGCGCCAGGCTTCACCTTGACAACGGGACGGTGACACCGCTTCTCAAGAAAATGGAGGACGAGGGCTTTATAACCAGAGTCCGCGACGAGGCGGATGAGCGCAAGGTGCGGATCCGTCTGACAGGCGCCGGGCGCGCGATGAAGGAAAGAGTGAAGGACATCCCGGAGAAGGTGGGCGGTTGCTTCCGCCTGCCCCGGCAGGACGCTCGCACTCTGTACCGGATTCTCTACCAGATCCTGGATAGTTGAGTCCCACGTGGGCGCAGACATAAGGGCCGGTTCATTCCGGCCCTTTTTTGCATGCCACGCTCCCGGCGGCATGCTTTCTTAAAGCCATCCGGCAAAGGCAGATGGAACCGGCACAGACTTTCCTGCCTCGCGCCTGCTGACCCACAGCCACTCCTGCCCCTCTGATGCGACTGCTGAAAGCGGGTCATACGCTTCTGTTTCCTCTGCCACCGCCAGCCGCTGAGACACGGTTTCCTCCTTGTTTCCGTCTGCCGCTTCTCTGAGGTCCGCCACACGCACCCGGTAGGCGATCATGTCCCAGATGACATGCGAGAAAACATGCCTTCTGTCCGCAAGCCGCTCCACGCGAAGCGGCTCAAAGCCGAAATCCTCCGCCGCTTCAAGTACTTCTTTCTCTCCCCGGTGACCGGAAAGTCCCGGGAACTCGAACAGCCCGGCAAGCAGTCCCTTGTCCGGCCGCCTGTGCAGAAGGATTCTATCACCGGCACATATTACAAGGATCGTCCGTTTTTCCACCCGCTTTGCGCAGGACTTTTTGCGCACCGGCAGTTCCGACGGGCGCCCGGGCCCCTCCCGGAGCGCCTTGCAGTTACCCGCCAGGGGGCAGCCCCCGCACTTCGGCGTCCCGGGCACGCAGATCTCTGAGCCCAGGTCCATGAACGCCTGATTCAGATCGCCGCAGCACTTAGGATCCGGGAGTTTCCGGTAAGACTGTGAGAGTTCTTCAAAGACAGCGCGCTTTGTCTTCATGTCACAGACGTCCCGGGTGTCATCCGTTAGGCGGCTCATGACGCGCATCACATTGCCGTCGACGGCCGGAACAGGCTTTTTAAAAGCGATGGATGCGATGGCGCCGGCCGTGTAGAAACCGATGCCGGGCAGGCGGAGAAGTTCGTCATATTCTTCCGGAAAGCGCCCGCCGTACTCCTGCACCAGGACCTGCGCGCACTTTTTCAGGTTGCGGGCGCGGGTATAGTACCCCAGACCTTCCCAGAGCTTCATCAGCTCGTCATCTCCCACCGCAGCCAGGGCATAGACATCCGGCAGCTGCTCCGTAAAGCGCTCAAAATAGCGGATAACCGCCGCAGCGCGCGTCTGCTGCAGCATGATCTCCGAGATCCAGATCCGGTATGGATCGCCGGTGCCCCGAAACGGGAGCTCTCTGGCATTCTCCCGGTACCAGGAAAGCAACTGCATCAGATTCTGCACAGGAAATGTGGATGTCATAACGTGATTAACCCCGTATAAGTTCCAGAAAGTATGATAACTGTGTATCCTGTTATCATAGCATTTCCCTTTCATATGATATATAATTTTTCAGACCAGCGCCGCGCATTCGTCTCTCGGATGAATGAAAGGCCTGGCAGCACCGCTCATCTGCGTCAAAAGGAGGATTCCATATGTTTAAAGCCAATCCGGACTATCTGCAGCTTCGTGGTTCCTATCTGTTTTCAAATATTGCGAAAAAGGTTGCCGCATATAAAAACGCGCACCCGGACACTCCGATCATCCGGCTGGGGATCGGTGATGTGACTCAGCCTCTGAGTAAAAGTGTCATCGCCGCGCTGACGAAGGCGGTGGAGGAGCAGGCTCACGCGGAGACCTTCCGGGGCTACACACCGGACCTCGGGTACGATTTCCTGCGCGAGGCCATCAGCCGGGTTGACTTTGCGAAACGCGGCGTGACCATCTCGCCGGATGAGATCTTCATCTCGGACGGCGCCAAGTCCGACTCCGGCAACATTCAGGAGATCTTCTCAAGAGACTGCCGCGTCGCCGTCTGCGATCCGGTCTACCCGGTATATGTGGACACCAACGTGATGGCGGGGCGAGCCGGCACCTATGACGAGAAGACCGGCACCTGGAGCAACATCATCTACATGCCGTGCCTCGCGGAAAACGGCTTCGCGCCGCAGCTTCCGGAGGAGATTCCGGACATCATCTATCTGTGCTTCCCGAACAATCCGACGGGTGCCGCGATAACCAAAGAGCAGCTTCAGAAGTGGGTTGACTTCGCCAACGAAAACAAAGCCGTCATCATCTACGACGCCGCCTATGAGGCGTACATCACCGAGGACGACATTGCGCACTCCATCTATGAGTGTGACGGCGCGAAGACCTGCGCGATCGAGATTCGGTCATTTTCCAAGAATGCAGGATTTACGGGTGTGCGCCTCGGTTACACGGTCGTCCCGAAGGAGCTCAGGGACGCATCCGGCGTCAGCATGCGTGATCTGTGGGCGCGCCGCCACGGCACCAAATTCAACGGTGCCCCGTACATCCAGCAGCGCGCCGGTGAGGCGGTCTACACCGAAGAGGGTCAGAGAGAGATCCGCGGCCTTGTCTCCTACTACATGGAGAATGCCCGCATGATCCGCGAGGGGCTCACCGAGGCCGGGTTCACCTGCAGCGGCGGCGTCAACTCGCCATATGTCTGGCTGAAGACGCCGGACGGCATGACCAGCTGGGAATTCTTTGACTACCTTCTTGAGAAGGGGCATGTGGTCGGCACCCCCGGGTCAGGCTTCGGTCCGAGCGGGGAAGGATATTTCCGGCTCACGGCGTTTGGTTCGCATGAGAACACGAAGGCCGCCATCGAGCGTTTCCGGCATCTGAACTGATTCCGGAGCAGATCAGGGTTCCTGGGGGAAAAGAAATTGGGGAAAAAGAAAATAATCTCTGTGTGTACTGCCGCGGCCGCTGTCATATTTCTTCTGATGGCGGCTGCAAGGTTCACGGACGCTGACACGGTACAGGGGACCTTCTGGTCCCTGATGCCGGCCGTCGTTGCCATTGTGCTGGCACTTGCCACCAAGGAAGTGTACAGCTCTCTTTTTATGGGTATCGTGACCGGTGCGCTGCTGTTCTCGGGTTTTTCGTTTGAGGGCACGTTCACGCATGTCCTGCAGGACGGCTTTATTCATGTCCTGTCTGACACGTACAACGTCGGCATTCTCATATTCGTCGTGGTTCTGGGTACGGTCGTCGCTCTTATGAACCGGACCGGAGGCTCGGCAGCTTTCGGGCGCTGGGCCGGAAAGCACATAAAGACGCGCCGCGGCGCCATGCTGGCCACCACGCTCCTGGGCATCCTGATTTTTATCGACGATGCTTTCAACTGCCTCACCGTCGGCAGTGTCATGCGGCCGGTGACAGACAAACATCACGTCTCGCGGGCCAAGCTTGCTTACCTGATCGACTCCACTGCCGCGCCGGTGTGCATCATCGCGCCGATCTCCAGCTGGGCGGCTGCCGTATCCGGATTTGTTCCGGCTTCCGACGGCCTGAAGATCTTCATTCAGACGATTCCCTTCAACTTCTATGCGCTCCTCACGCTCGTCATGATGTTCGCCCTGTCCATCCTGCGGGTCGACTTCGGTCCGATGCTCACCCACGAGCAGAACGCACTGAAGGGCGACCTCTACACCACGCCGGAGCGCCCGTACGCGGCGGAGGAAAATGAAGACAGAACCGGCGGGAACGGCCGGATCTCCGATCTGATCTTTCCGATCATCGTCACCGTCGTGTGCTGCATCATCGGCATGATCTACTCCGGCGGGTTCTTCAATGGAGTGGGATTTATCGATGCATTCGCCGAAAGCGACGCATCTGTCGGACTGTCCCTGGGCTCCATCTTCGCACTCATCATCATCGTCATCTACTACTGCCTGCGCCGCTCGCTCTCGTTTTCAGACTGCATGGACTGCCTGCCGGCCGGCTTCAAGGTCATGGTCCCGGCGATTCTGATTCTTACATTCGCCTGGACGCTCAAAGCGATGACCGACTCGCTGGGCGCGTCCCTGTTCGTCAGCACCGTCGTCAGGGGCTCCGCGTCCGGCTTCCTGTCCATGCTGCCGGCCATTATCTTCCTCATTGCGGTGGGCATCTCCTTCGCGACGGGTACGAGCTGGGGGACATTTGGAATTCTGATTCCGATTGTTGTGGACTGTTTCATCGGAACGGATTACAATATGATGATCATTTCGATGGCGGCCTGCATGGCCGGGTCCGTCTGCGGCGACCACTGCTCGCCGATCTCGGACACGACCATCATGAGCAGCGCCGGTGCCCAGTGCGCACACATGAATCACGTGACCACGCAGCTTCCGTACGCGCTCACCTGTGCGGCCATCTCGTTCGTGTCCTACATCATTGCCGGCTTCACCAAAAATGCGTCCATATCGCTCGTCGCCGGTGCCGCCCTGATGACCGGGCTTCTGGCGATCCTGCGCCTTCGCGAGAACAAAAGAGGAATCTCAGACTGACATTTTATTAATTCCAACGGATGCCGCCCGTCTTGCACAAGGAAGAGAACCAGCGCGGCAGAGGAGAGTCTTTTGAAGAAATCACAGAAAATCACCGGGGGAGTCGCAACTGCGGCCGTCATCGCATTTCTCATCGCTGCCTGCCGACTGACAGACGCGCAGAGTGTAGAAGGATCTTTCTGGTCTCTGACCCCGCCGCTCATCGCCATCGTGCTGGCACTGGCCACCAGAGAGGTGTACAGTTCTCTGTTCCTGGGCATTGTGACCGGCGCCCTGCTGTACTCCGGTTTTTCCTTTGAAGGGACCTTTACCCATGTGCTGCAGGACGGCCTGATCGGTGTGCTCTCCGATCCTTACAACGTCGGCATCCTGATCTTTCTTGTCGTTCTGGGCTGTGTTGTCTCCCTGATGAACCGGACCGGAGGCTCGGCGGCATTCGGCCGCTGGGCGGCAGAACACATAAAGACCCGGCGCGGCGCGATGCTGGCGACCACGTTCCTGGGCATCCTGATCTTCATCGACGACTACTTCAACTGTCTCACGGTCGGCAGCGTCATGCGCCCGGTGACGGACAAGCACCATGTGTCCCGCGCCAAACTCGCGTATCTGATAGACGCCACCGCGGCGCCGGTCTGCATCATCGCACCGGTTTCCAGCTGGGCTGCCGCCGTGTCCGGATTCGTCCCGAACTCCGACGGAATCCGCATCTTCGTGCAGACCATCCCGTTCAACTATTACGCTCTGCTCACCATCGCGATGATGCTGGGGCTCTCCTTCCTGCGGGTCGACTTCGGGCCGATGCTCACTCACGAGCAGAACGCACTGAAAGGCGACCTGTACACCACGCCCGACCGGCCGTACGCCAATGCGGCGGATGAGGACAGGACACACGGCCACGGGCACGTGATTGATCTCGTCTTCCCGATTCTGGCCATCGTGATATGCTGTGTGCTGGGCATGCTCTACTCCGGAGGATTCTTCTCCGGCACCAGCTTCATCGACGCATTCGCCGGCAGCGATGCTTCCGTGGGACTGTCCCTCGGCTCCATATTCGCCCTGATTCTCGTTATTGCCTTCTACTGCATCCGCCGCTCGCTGTCATTTTCAGACTGCATGGACTGCCTGCCGTCCGGATTCAAGTCCATGGTTCCGGCTATCCTCATTCTGACATTCGCCTGGACGCTCAAGGCCATGACCGATTCGCTGGGCGCATCCGAATTCGTCCAGTCTGTCGTGACGGACTCGGCGTCCGGTTTCCTGTCCATGCTGCCGGCCATCATCTTCCTCATCGCAGTGGGCATATCCTTCGCGACAGGCACGAGCTGGGGCACCTTCGGCATCCTGATCCCGATCGTCGTGGACTGCTTTCAGAGCACGGACTACACGATGATGATCATCGCGATGGCAGCCTGCATGGCCGGATCCGTCTGCGGCGACCACTGCTCTCCGATCTCGGACACAACCATCATGAGCAGCGCCGGCGCCCAGTGCTCGCATATCAACCATGTGACCACACAGCTGCCGTACGCGCTTGTGTGCGCTTTCATCTCCTTCATCGGATACGTCATCGCCGGCTTCACCAAGAACGGCGTGCTCTCCCTGTCCGTCAGCCTCGGCCTGCTCATCGGACTTCTGGCGATCCTGCGCCTGCGCGAGGACAAAAAAGGGATTGCCGACTGAACCTTCCGGCCGATACCCCGGCCGGACACATTTCACTTCTTGAGGTAGATTTTTCACTATGAAAACTGATATGACAAGAGGCGGCATCATCGGAATCATTCTCCGCTTCACACTGCCGCTTTTTGTGGGGAATGTCTTCCAGACGCTTTACAACATGGCTGACACCATCATTGTCGGCCGCACGGTCGGAGAAGGCGCACTTGCCGCTGTCGGATCGACCGGAACGATTATGTTCCTGATGCAGGGCTTTGCCGTCGGTCTCACCACCGGATTCACCGTTCTGACGAGCCAGGCCTTCGGCGCCGGCGACGCAAGGCGCATGCGCCACTCCGTCGCCAACTCCTGCCTGCTCTCGCTCATCTCTTCAGCGATCATCACATCGATCTTCGTGCTGGTCATGAATCCGCTGCTGCACGTGATGAACACGCCGGACAATATCTTTGATGACGCCTTCACGTACATATCCATCATCGCGTGGGGGCTCATCGCCTGTGTGGCGTACAATCTCGGGAGCGCCCTGCTGCGCGCCGTCGGGAACAGCCGCGTGCCGCTGTACACACTGCTTTTCTCCGCCGGCCTCAACGTCGTGCTTGACCTCGTGTGCATCATCAATTTCAACATGGGGGTTGCCGGCGCTGCCGTTGCGACAGACATATCGCAGGCGCTGTCCGCCGTCATCTGCTTTCTGTACATTTACAGAAAAGAAAAATCCCTTCTCCCGCAGAAGGGCGAGTGGAAGATCTACAGAAAAGACACCGGCATTCAGATGAGCGTCGCGCTCCCGATGGCCCTGCAGTTTGGCATCACGGCCTCCGGCACCATGATCATGCAGTCTGCGATCAACATCTTCGGATCCACCGCCGTCGCCGCCATCACAGCCGGCGGCAAGTTCCAGGGCATGCTCAGCCAGGGTATGCAGTCCATGGGACAGACCATGGCAACCTTCTCCGGTCAAAACTATGGCGCCGGAAAGTTCTCCCGCGTGCGGAAAAGTGTCCGTGACGCGCTTGTCATCGAGATCATCTACTCTCTGATAAGCGGCGTCCTCGCATGGTTTCTCACGCCGGCAACGCTCGGTTTCTTCTTCACCGGCGACACCGACATCGCGTCGCTTATCCCCTGGGCCAATGCCTACATTCACCTGTGCGTCACCTGCTACATCCCGCTGTCGATGATCTTCATCTTCCGCAACGTGATGCAGGGCTGCGGCTACGGCCTTCTGCCCATGATGGGCGGCGTGGTCGAGTTCTTCAGCCGCCTTCTGATGGCATGGCTTGCGATGAAGACGCTGAGTTCCACCTTTGCCGTTGCCTGTGATCCGTTCGCGTGGCTCACTGCCGGCATCTTCACCGCCGTATCCTACCTGTTCGTGATGAAAGACATCCGGA
>OCTW011617882.1_pt1 | contig 13664 bp, 11 predicted proteins | sample 1539671 | NCBI WGS metagenome assembly OCTW01 (sample SAMN02144230, study PRJEB22623) | gut metagenome | biome: sheep rumen | host: Ovis aries | place: New Zealand | reverse complement strand
GCATCCATCTGTGGATATACTGCTGAATCTCCGAGTTCCTCCTCGATCCTGAGAAGCTGATTATACTTAGCTACACGCTCTGAGCGGCTTGGTGCACCGGTCTTGATCTGGCATGTGTTAAGTGCAACTGCAAGATCAGCGATTGTTGTATCGGCTGTCTCACCTGAACGATGTGAAGAAATAGCTGTATAACCGGCCTTGTGAGCCATCTTGATAGCCTCAAGAGTCTCTGATACCGAACCGATCTGGTTAAGCTTGATGAGGATAGAGTTTGCTGCTCCGAGCTTGATACCCTTTGCAAGTCTCTCTGTATTTGTAACGAAGAGATCGTCACCAACAAGCTGAACCTTATTACCGATCTTAGCAGTCATTCTCTGCCAGCCTTCCCAATCCTCCTCATCGAGACCATCCTCGATAGAGATGATAGGATACTTATCAACAAGTGACTCCCAGTGAGCAATAAGCTCATCTGAAGTGAATTCCTTACCTGACTTAGGCTGCTTATAGAAGCCCTTGCCCTTCTCGCTCTTCCACTCTGAAGAAGCTGCATCCATGGCGATCATGAAATCCTTACCAGGCTCAAAGCCTGCTGCCTTAATAGCTTCAAGAATCTTCTCGATAGCCTCCTCATCACTCTTTAACTGATTTGGAGCGAAACCACCTTCATCGCCTACAGCTGTAACATCACCCATATCCTTGATAAGGCTTCTAAGCTTGTGGAATACCTCTGCACACCATCTGAGAGCTTCCTTGAATGAAGGCGCACCAACAGGCATGATCATGAACTCCTGTGTATCAACAGCGCTGTCTGCATGAGCACCACCATTAAGGATATTCATCATCGGTACAGGAAGCTTATTGCCCTGAACACCACCGAGGAATCTGTAAAGAGGAATGTCAAGTGCGATTGATGCTGCTCTTGCTGCTGCAATTGAAACAGCCAGAATAGCATTTGCACCAAGATTTGACTTATCCTTTGTTCCGTCAGCCTTGATCATAGCTGCATCAACTGCATACGTATCAGATGCATCTATTCCGACTAAAACATCATTGATCACTGTATTTATATTCTCAACCGCCTTCTGAACACCCTTTCCAAGATAGCGGCTCTTATCACCGTCACGAAGCTCAAGTGCCTCGAACTCTCCTGTGGAAGCACCACTCGGAGCAGTACCTCTTCCTACTGTACCGTCAACAAGATAAACTTCAGCCTCAACCGTAGGATTTCCTCTTGAGTCTAATATTTCTCTTCCGATAACTTTTTCAATTGACAGATAACTCATAATATGTCTCCTCTCCTTTTTCTTACACGCAGGCTTCCTCTTTCTGATCTTAGCTATTGTCAACAGAAAGAGGATCTGCATGATTTACTCAACAGTTAGTTATTACTAACGTGTGTATCATATATCTAACTCATGTATTTGTCAATAATAAAACCTATTAATTTATAAATACATTTATTCTCTGTTTTTCAGAACTTCTGCCGGTACAATTCTTTTGATCTTAGCAGTCAGTATTTTGCTTATAGCAAGATATATCACTGCAACGCCCAGCAGTACTTCCGCATAGAGATACCATTCAAAGTGAAGATCCATTCCCATGGCCGTATTTGCGATAAAATATGGATAGATGGAATCGGCTATCATTTTAACTATCGGTATGGCGATACATGCACCAAGTATAACCGCAAAGAAGTTTCCGTCCAGATAAACTTTCCTTATCTCCTTCATCCTGTAGCCAAATATCTTAATAAGAGAGATACCGTATCCGGCTCTGTCGATCATAACATTTAACATCAGATACATAACCGCCACGAAGATCAGAACTGATACTGCTATAAGGATTATGATCAGCGACATCATCTGGTCAACGAAGATGCCTGCCGCACTTTCGATATCAGTTCTCTTTGTTACAGCATAAATATGACTGCTGTCAACCGGCAGTTCTGTATCGGAGAGGATCATATTGTAGTAATTCTCACTTTCTCCGAATAGCTCGCGCATCTCATCGATATCCATATAAACCGTAAGCCCGATCGAATAAGGCACTATTTCAGATACCGTGAAAGCATATCTGACATCCTCCGAATTGTCATCGAGAATAAATGTATCTCCGACCTCCAGATCATATTTCTGAGCAGTCGATGAAGCGATCACAAGCTCCTTTTTATTACCGCTCGCCTTGAAATCATAGAATGGATTATCATCATCAATCCCGATCATATTTACATCCAGTGTATAGTCCAGATAATTCACCGCAAGGTTTTTAACATAACAGGCTTCACCTGCTTCCGGGACCTCTTCCATCGGATATTTCAGAATATACATATATTCATAATTGATATCGTCAATATTCTGCTTCTTAACATTATTGCAGAGAACAAAGCAGTCAAGGCCGATCATGAAGATAAGGAGCGCCACGGTCATTCCGATAACTACGGTAAATACGCTTCTCTTTTCACGCGACATCTGTCTTCCTGTAAACTGACGAAGGAAGTTTCTTTCCTTTCTGCCTTTTTTAATATTATGCGAGCCTTTAACGAGGTTCTCCTGTTCGTTTTTGATCAGGGATAAAGCCGTCTTCGAAAGCTTTTTTCTGATAACAAGAATATTTACTATTACGGAAATAAGTGGCGGCATAACTACGCAGTATATGATTATATATAGTGGATAAACCTTGTCCATCTTCGGAATACTGTAATAGAGATAGCTGTCCTGCATCTGAAAATCAACGCCAACCGGACTGAAGCCGATGATCATTCCGATGATTCCGGCAATAAATGTAACAACCGTCGGAAGCATTACGTAATGCCTTATAAGCGAGCCTTTCTTTACGCCCATTGCGTAGAGTGTACCGATAACGCTGCTCTCTTCATTTATCTGATGAATGATAAATACAGATATTACATAAGCAAAAAGCATCACAAGTATCGCTCCCGCAACCAGGCTTACCAGCCTCTTCAGTATAACATCACTCGCCGCATCACTGGCTATCCTCGGATTATCCTTATTCTCATGAAAGGTTTCGAGGTTAGCTATATTTATATCCTTCAGTGCCTCCTTAAGATCTCTATGGCTCCCGCTGCGAAGCTTATATGCATAGGTATAGGTTTCTCCTCCCATCCGACCTGAAGCAAGCAGGTCTTTATAAGCATTATCCGTGACAAATACAACTCCAAAGCTTTCCGGATCAGCTGTCATGTCCGAAGGATTTTTTACTGTCAGATTATAGTCGGGAATACATCCGATACCCGAAACCGTAAACTCCCTGCCCGCAAACTCAATGGTGTCACCGACTCTAATATCATTTCTGTCAGCGTAAAGATTCATTATCACTATCTCGTTATCAGCTTCAGGCATACTGCCTTCATCAAGCTTTACAAGATCGATCCTGTTTCTCTTCTTAAATACTCTGACAATATCCTTATTATCTCCGGATACGGTTTTCTTTATACTGTCAACCTCAGCGTCCATACTGAACACTTTCTCTATGTCACCATACTTCTGTTCCAGATCCGACAACTGTTCATCTGTCAGCGGCATAAATGTTGTAAACTGGCCATCCTGCTGGTTACACTCCTTATTATACTTATCACTTCCGGCAATAGTTGTCTCTGCCATTCCGGCGATACTGACTACCAGATACATGCCGAGAACTATCATAAAAAACAGTGCCAGATATCTTCCGAAATGAACTTTAAATTCCCTTATTATTCTTCTGTTTAAAGTTTTCATTACAGATCCTCCAATTCACAAGCCGGAATTCTTTCCTCATTCATATAGTTTTTCCTGATTTCTCCATCCTTCATGATCACAACCTGCTGAACCATGTTCTTGATGGCATTGTTGTGAGTTACGATCAGCATGGTCGTTCCATATTTCTCATTGATCTTCTCGAGTAGAACAAGAATATCTCTGGAGGTTTTCGAATCGAGCGCTCCCGTTGGCTCATCGCAGAGAAGCAGCTTAGGATTCTTGACAAGCGCTCTTGCTATAGCACATCTCTGCTGCTGTCCGCCCGAGAGCTGTGACGGAAATTTATTCTGATGCTCGGCGAGTCCCAGTATATCCAGCAGTTCGTCAATATCCATAGGATCATCCGTCAGATACTCGCAAACCTTTATATTTTCCCTTACCGTGAGATTTGGTACAAGATTATAGAACTGAAATATAAAACCGAGGCTGTCTCTTCTGTAATCCGACAATGCATTATTGTTCAGTCCTACTATCTCTTTTCCATCCACCTTGATCGAACCCGAATCCACATTATCAAGTCCTCCGATACAGTTAAGCATCGTTGACTTGCCGGAGCCACTCGTTCCCTGTATAACACACATATTTCCTTTTTCTACCGAGAGGTCAATTCCCTTCAAAACCTGAATATAGCTGCCGCCCTCTCCATAACTCTTCTTTATACCCTTAACTTCAAGATACATATTTATTCCTTTCCGACTGAAAAGCAGTCCTGATATAATTATTTACAAATATGAGCTACCGCTCATATTTCGGATATCAGCACCATATTTTTATCTTATCAACACAAACATGAGTTATCGCTCATATTTTGTTTGATTTTTATTTTTCTGAATGATATACTGTCATTATCGAGTTATAATGAGGAAGTAATATATAATTCAACTACTATTTGCAGCCGGCCTATTCACCGTACAGTCAGTATTGTGCAGGCAGGCATTCAGTCGAGGTATTCAACAACAGCTATGCCGACATGCATAGCTGCAATTCAGGGAGTAAATATAATGGGCGAAAATGATATCCGCATACCAAAGCAGAAAAGAAGTATAGAAAAAAAGCAGCGCATCAAGGACGCTGCCATGAAGCTTATGTCCGAAAAGGGCTATCATACTACCAGTTCAAATGAGATAGCAAAGGAAGCCGGTGTATCCATCGGGACATTCTATTCATATTACAAGGATAAAAAGGAGCTCTATAAGGAGCTGGTTGCGGATATTTACAGTGTTGTTCTGTCTCCGATGAATCCGGTCAGTAACGCCGGCAATGCTTCCAACAATGAATTCGCTAATGATTCCGGTAATAGTTCCGACGGTCATCCCAATAATAATACTGCTCTCGACACATCGAATCTCTCTATCGAGGAAACAGTATATTTATATATCTCAATCGTATTTGAGGGTCATGAATATCAGTCGGAATTCCAGCGTGAGATTGCTTCTCTTTCTGAACAGTCTGATGAATTCAGAGAGATTGAAATGTCTCACAAAAAACATGCTACCGAAATATTTTCTTCGATCCTCGCCTCCTACAAGGATGAACTTAGAGTCAGGGATATAAATACAGCAGTTTATATGATACTTACAACCGTTGAAGCAGTTGTTCATGATACTGTATTTCATAAAAAAGGCAAAAATAAAAAGGCTGTCATGCAGGAGCTGACAGCCATGATCGTTAATTATCTTTTTACGCAGGAAAGCTGAGTCTTCAACGATTCAGCTTTCCTGTCACTTTATTCATTATTTTTCCAGAGCTTTATTCTTTATTTTTCCAAAAGATCCGTCATGGATCTCATGCTTATTGCGATCGTAGATCCATTATGAAGGAGTGCAGTCATAGTCGGCTGAAGGATTCCTGTTGCTCCAAGCAGTATTAGTCCTGCATTGAAACCTACGATTTTATGATAGTTGCCCTTCATCCTCTTCTTCAGTTCAACTCCAAGCCGCCTGAGTGTCACAAGACTATTTAGATCATCCTCCGATATCATGATATCGGCAACTTCCCTTGCTATTGCCGCTCCGCTGTTGATCGCAATACCTGCATCAGCTACAGAAAGAGCAGGCGAGTCATTTACACCGTCACCTATCATTATGCAGGTTCTTCCCGCTGCATGCTCCTCTTCTATGAACGCTGCCTTATCTTCAGGCAGAACCTGAGCCCTCACTTCATCAACCTCAAGCTCTCTGGCAACACGCTTTGCAACCCTGCTGCTGTCACCGGTAAGCATAACAACCTTAAGCCCAAGTGCCTGAAGCTTTTTCACAACCTCCTTCGCTTCCTTCTTTACAGGATCATCTATCATTATCGCAGCCTTAACCCTGCCGCCGATAGCCATATAAAGGTGAGAATACGCGTCTGAAAGCTTCTCAAACTTCTCTCTTTCATCATCAGAGATTACGCAGCCCTCATCTTCAAATACAAAATGATAGCTGCCTATAACAACCTTCTCTCCATCGATCGAGCTTGCAATTCCATGAGCCACAACGTATTCAACCTTCGAATGCTTCTCCTCGTGAACAAGGCCCTTTTCTTCCGCAGCCTTAACAACTGCATTTGCAACACTGTGAGGGTAATGCTCCTCAAGGCATGCCGCAAGTCTTAACATCTCGTCCTTATCCGATCCGTCAAATGTCACAATATCCTTCACAGTCGGACATGCATAGGTCAGAGTTCCGGTCTTGTCGAAGACTATCGTATCTGCCTCGGCAACCTTCTCCAGGAACTTACCACCCTTGACTGATATGTGATGCTGGCTGGCTTCACGCATGGCCGAAAGCACTGCGATCGGTATCGACAGCTTAAGTGCGCAGCAGAAATCTACCATAAGGATTGACGTTGCTCTTGTTGCATTTCTCGTGAGTAAATATGTTAATGCAGTTGCGCCAAAGGTATATGGAACAAGCTTATCAGCCATCCGGAAGGCGTTTTCCTCTGCCGTTGACTTCAGCTTCTCCGACTCCTCAATCATGCGGGCGATACGGTCGTATTGTCCCGAACCTACATTTTTCTTAACAGTAATTCTGATCTCGCCCTCTTCCAGAACGGTACCGGCATATACATATCCGCCCGGTTCCTTATGAACAGGCAGACTCTCTCCCGTAATCGATGCCTGATTGATTTCAGCCACACCATCTGCTACCAGACCATCCAGCGGAATCATATTTCCGGTTCTTACTACTATCGTATTCTCCGGTCTGATACGGTTTATATCAACAAGTTTTTCCTCACCATTATCAATCTTCCATACCTTATCTATGTTAAGAGACATAGCACTGGCAAGATCGGCTACAGACTTCTTCCTTGTCCATTCATCCATCAGATCTCCGACGCCGAGCAGGAATATAACATTTCCGGCAGTGTCAGCGTCCCTTCTGAGCATAGAAACCGTGATACTAGATGCATCAAGAACCGACACAGTAAGTTTTCTTCGGGCAAGACTCCTGACACCCTCCAAAATATATGGCACAGCCTTAACAGCTGTAATTATATTTCTAATTGAAATTGGAAATACAGTTCTCGTTACAATTCGTCTGGCAATCAGATAAAACATCCTGTCCTGATAGCTGTGTGTCAGTTCCCTGGCAGTATGATCCGGAACAGCAACCTCGGTATTCTTAAGGCTGAATCCCGAAAGTTCCTTTATCAGTTCCTGACGCTTCCGCGAATCATAGATTATAGTCGCATCGGAGGTTCTTTCTCTGACCTTGGCATTACTAACATAAGGCAGTCCGAGAAGAAAATACTCAACCTTGTCTGCCTCACTGCAGGTCATATATTTCCGATAGAGATGCACACGCATCCTGTTTTTTGATTCATGTAAAATCTTACATTTCATATATAGGCACCCTACTCAGTCACTATCTCAGAAATATTTCCATCCGCGCTTTCTGAGTCCTCAGATGCCTCTTCCTCGGCTTCTGCTTCCAGAGCTGATATTCTTTCCTCTGCCTCAGCGATAACAGCCTTAGCATCTTCAATTTCCTTCAGTCTGTCCTCTTCGCGACGCTTCTCGTTTATTTCCTGTGCATCAGCCTTGATATCTTCAAAGTTTTCTCTGATATTCGTAGCCGTTTCCATCACGGAATCCGCGCATCTCATCACTGCCGCTGTCACATGCGTATAGGCCTTCTTCGCATCCCTGCTGCTGAGAAGCTTTACGCCTGCCGTACCAAACAGTGCTCCACCAAGAAACATACATAATTTTTTCACTTCAAACATAACCTTTTCCCTCCTGAACTTTTCTTTTGGTTTGTCAATCCATACCGATATTATATATTTCTAACATCCGTTAGTATATACTAATCTAAATTAAAAAATAATACCACCTGACAATATTGTCAAGTGGTATATGTTTATAAAAATCAACACGCTCCCTAGAGCAGCATCACCGTTACGATTCCGAGAATCGAAATAATCTCTCCGAGAAATGCAGTTGCGTACATAAGGTCGTTCATTCTCTTTATATCTTCTGTTTCCGGAGAACGGTCCGGATCACCGATAAATTCTTTGTGATGGATCTCACCGAAATAGCTCGCATCACCCGCAAGCTGAACATGCAGTGCACCAGCCGCGACTGCTTCGGTCTGTGCAGAATTCGGACTAGCGTGCTTCCTTCTGTCTCGCTTCCATATCCGATATGCATTCTTCGCATCAAAATCCCTGCCGGTACTGCAGGCAGAAATCATAAATACAGCACTGATTCTTGCCGGAAGATAGTTCAGTACATCATCCGTTTTAGCCGGAAAGAATCCGAACTCGCCAAACTCCTCGTTTCTGTAACCAACCATGGAATCCATTGTATTTACAGCCTTATAGATCATTCCAAGCACAGGTCCGCCGATTGCAAGAAAGAGCATCGGCGCGATAATTCCGTCGGACGTATTTTCAGCAACAGTTTCAACCGCAGCCTTGGTAACGCCCTCCGCGCTGAGGCTTTCCGTATCTCTTCCGACTATCATCGATACAGCCTTGCGGCCGTTCGTAAGGTCATTTTTCTTAAGTTCTCTGTAGACCAGCATACTCTCCCTGCGAAGCTGCTTAATCGCGAGGCACTGATAGGTCATTATCGCCTCAATAACTATTCCGAAATATTGATTCAGATCATATGCAAAAAACAATATAAGAAAGCTCATCCCACCGGAAAAAACGATCAGAAAGAGCATCATCAGGAAGCCCTTCGCTTTCCTTCCGGAACCGTTATTCAGCTTTTTCGTCAGAAATCCGATCAGTCTCCCCATCACCTTAACCGGATGAGGCATGAAATGCGGATCACCAAATAAAAGATCAAGTATGAAACCTGAAACAAATGCGATCAAATGATTCATATTTCCACCAGACAGCTTTCGCCGTTCTTTAACATCTTATCGTAGTATTCCCTGCCTTCAATAACGCTTCTTGCAGCCATTATCGTTCCACCGTGGCAGACAAGCGCAGCACAGAAAACACGTTCCTCGTCATTATAACAATCTCTGACTGTTTTGTTTTCCTCATCCTGACCACAATTTTCATGAATACTGACAACACGGTTGATATCTCCCACTTCACTTATTCGTTTGCTAACGGAATTATTATTCTCAGCACTATTATCTGTATGGTTCAACATAATATTTTCATCGATAATGTGTTTAATTCTCTCGATTACCTTCATGACTCTGTCGCAGTAATGATCAATCGATTCACCCTCAGGGAAAACCTTCTTGCCACCGCTGTCGATCCACTCCTGATAAGAAGGCGTACCATTCAGTTCCGAATAATTCTTTCCCTCAAAGAGTCCGAAATCAATCTCGTAAAGTTCATCTATTACGATCTTCTCCCTGCCCGGAAATATGATATCCGCTGTCTCAAGGCATCTCTTCATCGGAGAGCAAAATATAATCTCAGGCTCCATGGTATAGTATCCCGTAGCTGCCTTCTCTTCTATTTCCTTCCTGCCAAGCTCGGACAGACTTATATCTGTCTTACAGCCTATATATCTGTTCTCCTCATTCAGTTTTGTTTTTCCATGACGGATCATTGTAAGTTCTATTCTCATTTACTTTCTCTTCTTTTTCTCCTCAGACCTGTCAGATTACAGCCATTATTTATTAATGCTTCTTGCGGTTATTTCAAACGTTGCTCTATACCACAGGTAACTCGGTAAACCTCATCAGCCTTACTCGCGATATCAGTCAGCACTCTTCCGGTAACCTCTCTCCAGCATCTGTCGAAGGCATCCATCGGAACGATGCCGCTGCCGATCAGATCCGAGCTGATAACAACGTCAACCTCGTTATGCTGATTCATCGCACCTGTTTTATCAACCCTGTCCTTCGCCAGTAGATTATTATTTACTTCTGTCAAAAGAGCATCCAGCTTCAGCTTGATCATCTCCGTCAGAACATCATATCTGTTACCCTGCATATCCTTCCGAAAAGAATCACTGCTCTTTCCACTCACAGTATCATTCTCGATATTAATAAGTTCTTCTCTGATCCATAGATGCAGATTCTTTATCACTGCCTGAGCTGCTCCATATTTATTTTCAATTATCCGATTCATGCCCGAAGCATGACCACCGACATATAATACTATTCTCATTCCGGATTCATCTCCACGCCGCAACACGCAACACACGTACATAATCAACATGTATGATATATCATCGTGGTATTCATTAGCACTGCAGCAATCATTAATATCAAATCACACCTGCCACAACAACCGTCATGCAGGTCAACAGCTCGCATATCGTCACAAAATATCCTGCCGTATCGCCGGTTACTCCGCCGAACTCCTTGTAGGTTTTGTATTTGTAATATGCTATGAAAATTACTGCAACCGCTGTTTCTATCAGAACGACCGGAGAAACAAGGATTGAAACCAATACATTTAGAAGTACCAGCTCCAGTACCAGCGAAAATGTTACAACCATTTTTCCTGCGGTGTCACTGAAATATTTCAGCATTCCATCGCCCTTTGCCGGTTTCAGATATACTACCATCAGTCCGCTGAACACTCTTGATATTACAAAACCGCTTCCGGCAAGTATCACATCATCAACTCCTCCAAGTTCTGAAGCAAAACCGATAAACAGCAGATAATACAGTATCACCATTATCACTGAAAAGGCTCCGATGTGAGGATCCTTAAGGATTTCCAGCTTATCCTCACGGCTCTTATAGGAATGCAGCGCATCCATCGTATCCATGTAACCGTCCACATGAAAGCCGCCTGTCACAATAAGAGATATCGCCGCAAATACCGCAGTTCGCAGTATATTTCCGCAGCAGAGTTCCTCCGCGAGCAGCTGCCAGCCTGCCATAAGCGCAGCAATAACGGCTCCTACAAAAGGAAAGAAGCAGAGCGAGTACTTCATATCCTTATCGCTCCACCTTAGCTTCGGAACCGGTATCTTTGAATATATTGAAAATGCGGTTAACAGTCCTCTCATCACTTTATAGTCAGCGGAATACCGCAGACAACCTCCGTCACGCTCCCGGCCTTCTCGGCAAGGAATCTGTTAAGCTCCCCGAGCTCCCTTATATATCCGCGAGTCACTTCATCATAAATAATGCTGTCCTCAAATATATCATTTGTTACAACTACGAATTCTTTATAATGCTCAGCGAGAGCAGAGATATCCTCTGCGAGTTTTTCTGCTGACCAATTAATGATCAACTTCTCATTTTCCCGCTTTGCTGCCTGTTCGTCTGATTCACATCTTTGATCAGCATCCGGTTTAGTCTGTCCATTAACATCTGTCATATTCGATTGCTCAGCCGCATCGCTTGAAAACATCTCATTTGCAAGCAGATTGGACATGCATTCAAGCATGCCAAAATTATGCAGGTGATTCTTATCGATTTCTGACAGATTTCTCTCCTGTTCTATCGTAACAAATCTGCTGCCGTCTCTTCTCATCTTGTGTCGAACTATCCGCTCCCACGTTTCCTCATCCGAGCATTTCATGGTTGCAATATAATCAACCGGTTCATCACCCGAAAGAGATAGTAACAGATTCTCCGCATATTCAGATTTGCCTGAGGCGCTCCCGCCGATCACTACATGTAACATTTATTATCAACACCAAAACAGATCATTTAATATCTAATGTATTACTATCCTATTATATCAGACATCGTATCTCTCATATTCTTTCAGCTTGATATCCTCAAAGCTGACGCCCTTATTGTACAGTTCAACCGCCATATCAAGGAGTGGGAACATCATTATCGCGCCGGTTCCCTCACCAAGTCGGAGTCCTGCATTTATCACGGGCTTTAACTTAAGCTCATCAAAAACATATCTCATTCCCGGCTCATTTCCGATGTGGGAAGCTATCATATAATCCACACATTCCGGCATAAGCTTTGCCGCTACAAGAGCTGCGGTTGCACTTATCAGACCATCGATCAATATCGGAACCCTGTGTATGGCACCGCCAACGAAAACTCCTGTAAGCCCGGCAATATCCAGCCCACCGACCCGTGAAAGGATATCTATGATATCCCTCGGACCTGTATCAAGCTCATGGAATCTGAGCGCTTCTCTTACAACATTTATCTTGTGCAGAAGGCCTTCATCCGGAAGTCCTGCACCGCGCCCGACTATTTCCTCCGGCATCCTGAAAAGCACCGAAGCAATGATTGCCGCACTGGTGGTTGTATTTCCGATTCCCATCTCGCCCGTTGCGATCATGGAATAACCCTTTTCCTTAAGTGTTCCGACAAGCTCTATTCCCGCGCTGATTGCCTGAAATACATCATCAAATCTCATCGCCGGTCTCTTCAGAAAATCAGCCGTTCCGTCGGCAATCTTCATGTCAATGAGTCCCGGTATTTTCTCGCCCTTGATTCCGATATTTATCGGAAATGTATCACAGCCTGCCACTCCGGACATAATGCCTACCGAGCTTATCTGTTCCGACATCAGCTTAGCCACATCTCTGGTAACACTGCTGTCCACCTGGCTCACATTTTCTTCTACGATACCATTGTCTGCGCACATAACAATAACAGCGCGTTTTTTAATATTGATCCTGTCAGAACCAGCTATACCGCCTATTTTGACAAGAATCTCCTCAAAATCCCCCAGTCCGTCAAGAGGCTTTGCGATACTGTCCAGCCTCTTCCTGACGAGTCCCATTGCGGTCTCATCTATCGGTCCCGGTCTTCCGAAATCTCCTTCAATTATATTTCTTATATCATCTGATCTGCTCATTTTATTTACCTGTTACCAATCTATTATTTAAACCGATCATTGCATCACCATAGCGATCATATCTGTGTATGATCACATAACCAATGCCCTGAACGGTTATTATTTCTTTATGTCACTAAACTAATATCACTTAATTAATATCACATTATAGAATAAATATATTCCATATCAAGGCTGTTCCTCAGAACATCCGCGAGCGCATCGTACTGCTGCTCCTTAAAATCTCTGTAAGAAACTGCTCTATTCTCAGTATCTGAAAGCTCCAGTCCCTTTCTCTCTGCCAGCGTCCTGACAAGCGTCCATGCTATATCGGAATCATCAAATATGCCATGTATATATGTGCCGTAAACATTTCCATAGTTGACGATAGTACTATCATATGCATTCGTTTTTTTTCGTTCAGTCGATTCGTAATCACCAGCCACATTATGCAAGCCTATATCACTCTGATCTATACTCGCTCTGTCATATTGATTCACATCATCCGGCACGTCATGACCATCACCCCTGACAAGAGAAATACTATGATCAAACACACTCTCGCCCATATGAATCTCGTAGCCTGAATATTTCTTTCCCGACAGAGACTTAAAAATCCCTGCCATCTCCGGAAGGGTTCCGCTGACCTGCCTTCTCGTCTTCTCCTTCTTCATGGAAGTATGAACCGGAAGAAGCCCAAGCCCACTGATCATACAGTTGTTTCCATTTTGGACATCT
>OCTW011581450.1_pt1 | contig 13665 bp, 11 predicted proteins | sample 1539671 | NCBI WGS metagenome assembly OCTW01 (sample SAMN02144230, study PRJEB22623) | gut metagenome | biome: sheep rumen | host: Ovis aries | place: New Zealand | reverse complement strand
AGTATCCATCCATTATACAGACGGATCGGTTTATGAAGTATATGACAAAGACACCAATATCGACAATACTTCTTACATGTTAGGAGGCGTCGGAGAAAACTACTCTGTCATAACGATGAACCTGAACAGACTGGTGGACGTAGGCCAGGTAGATTATATTTCAGTAAATGATCTGAAATATACTGCTGTACATTGATTTCAATAAGCATACCACAGTAATCACAAACAAACTGACAGTTAATTAAAAATTCATAGCCCTAAAACGTTAAAAAGGGATTCCTATGAAGCTACGCTACTAGGAATCCCTTTTCTAATTTGCTAATATTACAAATATCAACATTAAGGAACAAGTCCTACCTTCATTGCATCCGGATCTTCAGTCGCCTTCATCGCCTGTTCCCAGTCTTTAAGAGGAATTTATTAGATATCAATCAATAATTATTTTTTTGATCAGACTGTTCCAGCATCATAAAAATAATTCTTAATTCAAGACGAAGATTTGGATCGTCAAGCTTGAAGTCAGAAATTTCCATAATTCGTTTTAAATGATACATAAAGGTAGCTCTTTGAATATAGAGATGTCGAATTGTCCTTGTTATGTGAGTGTCGTTTTCCAAATAAACTTTCAGTGATTTCGTAAATTCTGTGCCATGTTTTTTGTCATACGCTATTAATTTACATAGCCCTTCAGGACAGAGGGTATCTGCATGGTACCGCGTATGGATAAGGTGCAGAAAGTCATATAATTCATATTGTTCATATCGATAGCACCAAATCATTGGGTTTACTCTGGCACCAATCAATAAGGCGGCCTGTGCCTGCAGGTAATAATCACGCAACTGTGTGATCTTTGCAAAAGAAAAGCTGACACCAACTTTTAAAATGTTTTCCCGGATAATATAGACAACTTGTGAGATCATTTCTTCTCTGCTGCATTTGGCTTCCGACAGATCAGAAATCATAATTAATTCATTTTCACCTCTGAACACTCCTGTTCCGGAAAAAGAATTCTCCAGCTTGATCATCATGGTTGAAACGGTATGCAATTCTTCATCTTTTTCGGATACCGGAAATACCAGGCAAAGGTACCGCGATTCTTCTTTCCAGCCGAATTCGTGGATTGCTCTTTCAAAATTTTCCGCATCTGGCTGAAATCCATGAAGCAGCTGGGAGATGCAGGTATCTAAGTAGCGTGGGTGGCTATCCAGATATATATGTTGTCTGTGCATTGCAATCTGGATAAAAACAGCCAGTATTTTAATTATGGCAAAATCGCTTTGGCGAATGGGACGATCAACTTCCAAAGCCATCAGACGGCATACATAAATCCCATTTTCCCGGATATTATAGTATAGAATACGATATCCCATTATGTCTGCGGGAAAAATAGTAGGTTCAAGCTCATCAACACTTTTTCTAAAATCCGGGTCTAAACGAAATGCCTCAATTGTTTCAGGAGTTTCGTAATTCCCTTCCTCTCCTTTCGCAAAAACTCTCAGGTTTTCAGGCTTATTTCTTTCGCATAAAAAAACATTTCTAAGACTGGCAGTATCCATACAAAGTGGGTTGTATAGAAATGGAAGTGTTGCAATTCCTAATGCTTTTAAAGATGCATTATTGGTAATCATATGATACATGCGCATCTCCCAATTTCGAAAAGTGCGAAAAATTTTTTGTACTTCTTCCAGAGTCTTAATCATATCTGTTCCGGGAACTGTTATGAAATCTATTGCTGAAGCGTCCGTCTGTGAGAAAAAGGTGTTCTGTAAATTTCCCGGAGTTTGATCTGTAAGAACAATGAAATTTCCACTGACACAATGATTTGCAGATATTTTTTGAGTATCGAGTATTAAATAAACAATGTTAGGTTGAAGGGCAATATCATTCTGATAAATGCTTACATCTTCTATCCCACAGGTATACAAAGGGGCATGTATTTTTGAAGGATACAGACTGCAGCCTTTCAAATAATCTGCCAGAATATATAAGTTAATTTTCATTTCTATACTCCGAAGTTGATTTCAATAAAATATAATTCTACGATATTTATACAAAATGTATAATAATATTTTTTCGAACCATCTTTTTTGCCAGATGAAATAAATGTATTCGATCTGTATATTATATATTAATTGGATATATATCACAATATTTCAGCCTGATAAAATGTATATAAGCGCAATATGCACAATCATTTGCATAAAAAAAATTACAGCATTATAAATTGTCTTTTGACAATAATGCAAAAAAGGAGGACTTTCTATGCTTACAAAGCGTCAAAATTTACTGGAAACAATTCATGGAGGTAAACCGGATCGATTCGTCAATCAGTTTGAGTTTATGCATATGATTTATTCGGATCCGTATGACTTAACTGATCCGTATCCGGAATATAAGCAGGTGAATATTACAAATAATTGGGGAATAACGCTTTCCTGGCCAGAGGGTACTCCCGGACCATTTCCGGTTCAAGATGATGAGCATAGAGTTCTCAAGAATATTAACAATTGGAGAGATGTGGTAAAAGCACCTAATCTTGTTTTCCCGGAAAAAGATTGGGAGGCGGCAATAAAGGAAGAAGAGTCCATTGACAGAACGCAGGAATTTGCAACAGTCTTTATTGCTCCCGGAATTTTTGAAAGATTGCATTATCTTATGGGAATGGAAGATGCAATGATGAATTTCTATGAAGAGCCAGAGGAAATGCATGAATTGATAAAATATTTAACAGATTGGGAGCTGCAATACGCAGACACGTTGTGCAGTCATTTGCATCCGGATGCCCTTTTCCATCATGATGATTGGGGAAGTCAGCTTTCAACTTTTGTTTCTCCGTCAATGTTTGATGAATTTCTCCTTGAGCCCTGCAAACAAGTTTATCGCTATTATAAAGAACATGGCGTTCAGTTGATTGTACATCATTCGGATTCCTACGCAGCAACACTTGTCCCCGAAATGATTGAAATGGGAATTGATATTTGGCAGGGAGTAATGACAACCAATGAAATTCCGGAACTGATAAGGAAGTACGGCGGAAAGATTACTTTTATGGGAGGAATTAATTCTGCATCCGTGGATCACCCCGGATGGACAAGAGAAGAAGTAGCAAAAGAAGTTCGCAGAGCATGCACCGAGTATGGTAAGAAATTTTATATTCCTAATACTACGCAGGGATTGGATATTTCTACGTTTGATGGCGTATATGACGCTGTAACGGAAGAGATCAATCATATGAGTGCGGAAATATTCGGAAAAAATAACGATGCATCAATTAATTAGGAGGCGCGGATATGAGTAAAAAAATGACGAACATAAGAAAGATTTTGTTTATGGTAGTCATGTGTCTCAGCAATGTCGCAATAATGGGGACTACCTTTTACAGCATTATCATGACAAAGCTGTATGAAAATTATGCAAAATGGGCTGTAGATGCAGCAATTGCCATTCCGGGAATCATTGGACTTTTTGCCTGTCTGATAGCCGGAAAGATAAGCGATCTTGTTAATAAAAAAATCCTGTTTCTTTGTGGGCTTTTGCTTTTTGCGCTTACGGGAACTACTTTGGCGCTAGTACCTAACGACCTTTTGTTTGTTGTGATGGCTTCCTTAAATGGCGGTATTTGCTACGGTATTGTCAGCGTGTCTGCGGTTGGGATTATTTCGGACACATTTTCTAATGAAGAAGAGCGCAGCAAAATGCTGGGATTATATAATGGTATCATGGCGCTGGTAGGTGCGCTGCTTGCTTTACTGTATGGATTTTGTGCAGATATCAACTGGAAACTTGGGCCTGCACCCAACTGGTTCGTTGTGGTTGTTATTTTACTGGCAATATTTTTTGTTCCTTCCTGTCCGTCAAAAGGCAACAGCAAAACCAATGGGGAAAAAATCAAAAGACAGAAAGGCTGGGCAAAACATGTTATACCGATTGCGCTTGCATTTTTTGTTGTCAGCTTTGCTGCTATGACAATATTTACTTATATAGATCTTTATGTAACAGGAAACAGCCTGGGAACATCCAGTTTTACCGGGCTGCTGGGTTCTGTTCAAACGATAACTTCCTTCTGCTTCTGTTCTATATTTGGGTGGGTCTATAAAAAGCTTAAAACCCGGATAACTATTCCGGCATACGCATTAATTGCCTGTGGAATTTTACTGATGTATTTTATTCCAAGCAAACCAACAGCCATCATTGGATGCATGATGTTCGGAGCCGGATGGGGTACGGTTTATACATTCTGGTTTTTCCGTGCGACTGTTGTTGTCCCGGAAAACATGGTGGGTACGGCTACCGGAATTGTCACAACTGCAAATTCACTGTCTTATTTTCCAATGCCCTATGTGATGAGCTTTCTGATGGCAATGATGCATACAGAAAATTTCCGTGATACATTCATTGTTTATGGAACTATTGTGGCTATCGCATGCGTTTTATCCATCATAATTAATGTAAAAAACAGAGGCTCAGCGCAGGTAACTGCCGAATAAACAATAACTATCGCTGAAAATAATGATCTGTCAGGTTGAAAATTCTGCATGACAGGTCATTTTTATATGTTTATTACATTCAGGAGGAAGATATGGGACATTCAATACTGGGAGGCCTCCCTATTTTATTATTTATTGTTATTACTGTTATTACGAAAAAGACCGCATTATCAGCGTGGATATCGTCTCTTTTAGCAGTTATAATGCTAAAAGGAATCCATTTTATACCAGGGTATATCCAGACTATGTATGACGTGCTTTCAGACAGATCTTTTCAGCTTCTTATTATCGTGGCAATGGGATTCTCCGGAATATCTGCTGTTTTAGAAAAATCCGGTGCTATGCTGGGATTTCAGAATATTTTAAGAAAAGTTTGCAAAAGCCGCAGGAGTACCTTGTTTTTCACATGGATTCTAGGGGGTATCATTTTTGTTGATGATTACCTGAATGCACTGGCCGTATCAGCTTCAATGAAAGGAATTTCGGATAATTATAAAGTTCCACGTGAACACCTGGCTTATACAACCAATTGTATGGGAGCATGTATATGTGTTTTAGTGCCAATTTCCAGTTGGGCAGCCTTTGCTGTCGGCATAGGCGCAGAGTATAATGTTGGACTGAATGATTATTTGCAGGCAATTCCGTTTATGTTTTATCCAATAACCTCTATCATACTTTGTCTATTGACGGGCTTTGATCTTTTTCCCAAAATTGGAGCACTTAAAAAAGCATATTGGCGAGTGCAATCAAATGGAAATGTTCTGGATAGTCATGATTGCAAAGTGAAGGAAATTGATACCCGGAGTTTAAAAGCAACTTCGCCCTGGAATTTTCTTATTCCTGTTGGTGTTCTTATTATCGGTATGATTCTCGCAGATTCAGATCTTGTTGTTGGAATGGTTCTGGCAATTATCTCTATGTTTTTCCTTTTTATATCGCAGAAAATTTTTAAAGTAGATAGTTTTCTCGAAACGTTTACTTCCGGAATGTCTGCGGTTTTGCCGTTGATCCTAAATATTTTTGCCGTGTATATTATGGAAAACGCTTCAGCTAAAATGGGATTCCTGGATGCACTGGCACAGTTGATTTCTACACATTTTCCCAAAGTTATTCTTCCAATGATGGCTTTTATCTCAGTTGCAGCTATTACATTTTTTGCGGCTTCATTTTGGGCATTGATCGTAATATCTTATCCAATATTTATTCCGATGGCAGCTGCAACAGGTATTCCTGCGTATATAATAATCGCAGCAATCATGTCAGGTGTTGCGCTTGGCAGTCAGTCGTGTTTGTATTCCGATGCCATTTTTATGGTTTCCGCTGGAACAGGGGTGTCTAATGCAAGGCAATTTGAGGTGGTTCTTCCATATACGATTATTGGAGCAGCCTTTGCGGCTATCCTATTTTTGGTTGTGGGAATAAGATTAGCAATGTAACTTCCTACCAAGATCAAAATAAGCTACCTGAAAAAGCAAGATATTCTCCTTAAATATTTAGTGTATCTTCGAAGTGATTCTTTAACACAAGTGGAAAACCTCTATGCGTCATACCTCTTATCACTCATGCCGGAGGCACTCCATCGGGCTCAGGTGCGCTGCTTTTCTGGCCGGATAGATGCCGAAAAACATACCAATCCCCATTGACACCCCGGCAGCCGAAAGCATAACCAGAGGAGAAATGACCAGCTTCATATGAATCGCCGCGCAGATGATGGCTGAAAGAATCGTTCCTGCAAGGATCCCGATCCCGCCTCCCATGACAGCGATAATCGCGGACTCCGCCAGGAACTGCAGTGTAATGGATGCCGTTGTCGCACCGATTGATTTCCGGATTCCGATCTCTCTGGTTCGCTCCGTCACCGATACCAGCATAATATTCATGACTCCGATACCGCCCACCACCAGCGAGATCGCGGCCACAAGCATGACAAATATCGTCACGGTTCCCATGAGGCTGTTCATCTGATCAAAGGTGTCCGTAAAGTTCTGCACCAGAAAAAAATTGTCTTTTTGAGGAACCTGATGCCTGCGGTTCAAAAGTTTTAAGGCTGCTTCCGCCACCTTGCCGGACTCCACGCTGCCATCACACAGAACATAAGCACCGGTAAAGGATTCGGTATCATATCCCCAGTCAGCAAGCGAGGGAAACGGAACAATCAGCCCCACGTCCTCCTCGCTGTTCATCAGGCTGAGCAGAGAATCCTCCTCTCCCTTCGCTGTATCCAGAAGACCAATGATTTTATAGGTAAGGGTTACATCTCCGGAGGTAACGGGTATGCTCATACCAATGACGTCGTCCGTTCCGAACATCTTTTGTACATCCGTTCTTTTCATTACACAGATCCGGCTTCCATTTTCTATATCCGTCTCGGAAATGTTTCTCCCCTTCACAATCTCCATATTGGAGTACTGGATCTTTCCCAGAATCGGCGTTCCTCCCGATATCGTAAGGCTGAAATTTCCCTTGCCCGTCTCTGTGCTGCCCCCGACCGAATAAAAGGGAGTCACTCCTTCCACGCCATCCGATGCTCCCAGGGCGCTCATATCCTCCGGCGTAATCCAGGCATCCGCGGCAGCGCCGTCGTCCCCCACATAGAGAAAAATCTGGCCTCCGCCTATATTCTCCAGGGTGTCCGATACGGTGCGGGAAAAAGCGTTACCCACCATTGTGATGGTAATCACAGACGCGATCCCGATGATGATCCCCAGCATGGTAAGAAAGGAACGCCCCTTATTGTGGCGGATATTCTCGAACGCCATGGTCAGATATTCCGCAAGTTCTCCCATAAACTCCCCCTATCCACTATCTCTTCCTTATGCACTGCAGACTCTGTCAGCAGCCCGGCCTCCCGACGCCTTACAGCGGTGCTTTTGGGAAGTCAGGACAACCAACTTTCTCTGGGATTCTATACTATTCCCGGCCTTTCAGCGGTACCTTTCGGAAATCTTCGGAAGTCAGAACAGCCCTGGCACTTAAAAAAAAGGTCGCATTCGCCGACATCCACACGTCTTTATGTCCAGATGTGAAAGTCTCAGGAAACCGAGGAAGCATCTGTCGTCTCGTCGGCGTTATCCAGCACTGGAGTTACCACATCACCGACCTGCAGGCCATCCGGAAGACTCTGAAGCACCGTGTCGCCTACGGAGAGTCCGGAGCGGATCTCCACCTCCGTATCCGTGCGGATTCCGACAGTCACACTGGTTTTTTTCACCTTTCCATCCTCGCCGACCGTGTAGACAAAATCACCGTCCACACCGGAATTCAGGATCTCCGAAGAAATGACCGGAACCTGGCTGGCATCCGCAGAGTGAATGCTGACCTGCGCATCAACGCCGATGACGGCATTCTCGTCCGGATGATCAATTCTGACCTGCGCATTCAGGACAGACGCTCCCTTTTCATCTGTTTCCACCAGACCGCTGACCGACTCCACCGTTCCTGTATAGGTGTGGTCCCCGATACGGATATCCGCTTTTTGTCCCTCACGGACATCCCCGTAACTGCTTTTCGGCACCTTGATCTTTACACTCAGATCCGAGCAGTTTGCAATCGTCAGCAGTTCCATGCCTTCCGTGACGGCGCTCCCTTTGTCCAGTTCTCCCCTGCTTATGACTACTCCGTCAAACTCAGCCTGAAGCCCAGCCTTTGCCAAATCCAGCTTCTGCTGCGCCGTCATGGTATTCAGTCTGGCCAGATTATCATTTGCCTGCAAGGCATCCCGGCTCTCCTGTGAAAGTGAGGACTGCTCCGCTGTCTGCTGGCGACTGCGCGCCTCGGAAAGCTCCGCCTGCAGATCCGAGAGCCTGTCCTGTTCCGCCTGTAACTGAAGCTGCGTAGAAGCCAGCGCAGAATCATTTTCCGCTGATGGAGAAGAATTGATCTGCTGCTGAACAGAAACCATTTCCTGAGAGACGGCCTCCAAATCACTCTGCGCCTGATCCAGTGCAGAGGAATCATAGGTCTGCCCCTCCTGCAGCGCCGCCTGCTGTTCCGTCTGCATCTGTGCAATCTGCGTCTGCAGGCTGCTCTGCTGGCTCTGCAGCTCCGTCAGCCTGTTCTGAAGACTGACCACTCCCGCCGACAGCTCTGCCTGACGGTTCGCGACGGCAGCGTTCAGGGAATAAATCACCTGCCGCTGCTGGTTCACCGCATTTTCCAGCGACTGCACATCCGCGGATGCGCTCTGCAGATCCGCGGCGCCCTGATCCGCCTTCGCAATGGTATTCGCGTTTTCCGATGTGGAGGCATCCTCGCTCAGGGATGCCTTCTTCCACTCATTCTCCAGATCTGTCGTGTCGAAGGAAACAACGACATCGCCTTTTTTCACGGTCTGCCCCAGTTCCGGAAGCCCTTCCGCCAGGGAAGCCGTTACCGGAGAAGCGCAGACCTGGAGCTGGTTGCTTTCCACCGTTCCGTTTGTATCTGTAATCTGATGAATATCCTTTTTCTCCACCAGAACTGCAGATACCTCCGGAGCCGCGGCCGTCCGGGGCATGCTGGCAAATACCGCTGCCGCCGCTACAACCACAACCGCTCCCACCGCGGAAGGAATCACCCACCGGTGTTTTTTCCCTTTTCCCGATTTCCGGTTCGAAGATTTTCTGTCCAGCTCTTCTACCGTCTCATCTCCCTCCAGAAGCTGTTCATACGGATCTGCCGCAGACTTTACCCTGTTTTCTGTACTCATCATTCCCTCACTTTATCCTCTGTAATACGGCCATCCGCAATCCGGATGATTCTGTCCGCGTTCTCCGCCACCTTCTGGTCATGCGTAATCAATATGACCGTTTTCCCCGCCTGGTGTATTTTCCCAAATATGTTCATAATCTCCCTGCTGGAAGAAGAATCCAGATTTCCGGTCGGCTCGTCCGCAAGAATCACCGGAGGCCTTACCACCAGCGCCCTGGCAATCGCCACCCGCTGTTGCTGTCCTCCCGAAAGCTGGGATGGCAGGTGATCCATTCTCTGTTCCAGCCCGACCAGGGTAAGCGCCGCTCCTGCCAGCCGTTCCCGTGTTCCCCGCCTGACCCTGCGGTAAACCAGAGGAAGCTCTACATTCTTCCTTGCGGTAAGAGCAGGAATCAGATTAAATCCCTGAAACACAAACCCGATCTCCCTGCTCCGTATGCGGGAGAGCTCATTGTCATTCAGCCGTCCCACATCACACCCGTTAATCATCAGCTTCCCCGATGTAGGCACGTCCAGACACCCCAGCAGATTCAACAGGGTGGACTTTCCCGATCCGGACTGACCGATAATCGCAACATACTCCCCATGGTCAATGCGCAGAGTGACATGATCCAGTGCGCGTACCTCATTCTCACCCGGATTATAGATTTTTGTCAGATTCAGCGCCTCAATGAACGAAGCCATATCATTTTCTCCTGTCAGGAATTCCGCACCCTTCCTGGGCTGCATCACCTGCCGTAATCGGTAAACACGGTTACTGCAGATCGTCCGTCTTCTGCAGCCGTTCATGATTCTCTGTGCCGCTCTTATCTGTTTGTTCTGCCTCGTAAGACTGCTGCTGTCCCCGCATCTCCAGAAGCGGATCCCACCCTTCCGGCATAGCGTCTATCTGATCCTTGTTTTTCAGGGCAGCCGCCAGCAGCAGAAGCGGGAACAGAAGCTGAATGACAACTCCTACTACCGTTCCGATGACAGAAACTGCCGTCATGGTAGAACCTGCCAATGCTCCTGTATCACCCAGACCCGCGGACTTCAGAATATCGTTCGTCATGGCAGTGGTAGCCTCCGAAACCGCCGGAGTAATAAAAAGAATGCTTACCAGTGTAGTTGCCAGAAGAATAACAAATGTCCATATGGCCGCCTGATACATAAATCTGACCTTATCCGGGCGCCTGCTGTTCCGGATTCCCGCTATCCCGGAAAACAGAAGCACCGCCCCTTCCAGAAAGCCAAATAAAATAGCTAAAACTATCACCGCGGACGACGCACCGTAACCGATCAGCTTCAGGTTTGTGGATATAGAAAACAATGTGCTGACCAGCGACAGCGCCCCGAAAATCAAACAAAAAACCGCTGACACCTTCATCAGCACAGAACCCTTCATCTTCATAGAATTCACCTCCCGTTCTTTCCAGACAACTGTTTCGTTTGTCTCCACATATGGAGTTTTATTTTTGATTGTACCATGCGCAGGTAATTATTTCCAATATTTTAAGTATACAAAGACACATTTAACATTTGAGAAAACAACATTAGAGAAAATGCAGTTTTAATTGCGGCGCGTAAAAAGCAAAGCAGCAGGCACCTATTGCTTACTGCTTCGCAAACTAATGGCATTGCTATTGATTGATGTTGAAATAAAAACAGAAAATAAACGCATGTTCCTTGTCCGTGTCCGTCAGCTTTTCTAATGTCAGCGCAGCTCTTTTACTCCGTTTCTTTTCCGGCAAGGTATCGATAGCAGACAGCGGCTGCCGCCCCTCCAAGAAGCGGAGCAATGATAAAGATCCAAAGAACGCTGACTGGTTCACCATTCCCGGTAACGGCGGCAGCAAGAGCCGGCCCGATAGAACGTGCCGGATTGACCGATGTCCCGGTCAGACCGATTCCCAGAATATGAACAAGCGTAAGGGTGAGCCCGATCACCAGGCCGCCAAGAGAGCCATGCCCCGCTTTTTTGGAAGTCACGCCCAAAACAGTAAGGACAAAAACAAAGGTCAGAACTACTTCTACCAGGAAACCGGCACCTGCAGAATTATTTAGGCCGGTAATCGCGTTTGAGCCATAAGCGCCCGTCTTGTCGCTTAAATTTCCCCATGCAAAGATCCCCATTAGCAGAAAACTTCCGCAGATAGCGCCCAAAATTTGTGCTATTACATATCCGATGAAATCCTTTCCGGACATTCGTCCGCTGATGAAAACGCCCAGTGATACCGCAGGGTTAATATGGCAGCCGGAAATATTTCCGATGCTGTACGCTTCTGCAACGATAGAAAGTCCAAAAGCCAGGGCTATCAGAAGATATCCTGTCCCGGCTGAAGAATCACCTCCCACCAGCATAGCGGTGCCGCAGCCAAAAATAACGAGAACAGTGGTGCCAATGAATTCAGCAACATACTTCTTCATAATTCAATCCTCCTTGCATTCGATCATAACACGCAAAATCTTCATCCAAAAGCACCCAGACCCGGTAATATCTTTACGCATTGTAAATATTCCGTCTTCCGCTGCGTGTTACCCGCTCTCATCAGGATGCACAGACGTTTTCGCTTTTCCTGCAATGAAATAAGGCCTCCTATCATGAAACACATCATAGAAGGCCTGTAAAAAAATTGTAATTATTCAGCACTCCCAGGAGACTGATGAAATCCGGACGGAGAGCTTGCTCACCGGACGATTTCAGAAGTTTTCTGGGGTGCTGAATAGATACAAAACTTTTATAAATTATTCGGTTACTGTTTATCCGCTTTCTTACTTCTTGGCAGGTAAACAAAGAACGACAGGACAAAAACTATCAGATCGCCAACAAAGGCGACCACAAATTTATAATGCACATCCGCTCCATTCCCACAGACCAGCTGGGTCAAAAAGGCGATGACATAGATTGCAACGACCATGCCGGCATTCATAAAGCCGGAGAAAACCGACAATGCCTTTCCGTATTTCGCTCCCGGCGCCAGCTCCTGCAGATATTCCAAAATATACGGGTTTGCCCCCATCATGGCAAAGCCAAGCAGAATACCGGCCACATACACACCAATGAGACTATCTGTAATAAACACAGCGATTGCAAGACCAATCACGCTCAATCCCATCATGCACGGAACCGTGAAGCGTTTGAGTACCTTGGAATATGCCCCATAAAATAATCCCGCAAAAATGCCTCCGATTGTCACGCAGCTGGCCGCGATGCCCGCTTCTGCCGCCGTCCCCAGCTTATAAGTAGAAATAACGTACTCCGAGCAGTTCGTGCCAAAGCAATACAGCCATAGGAAGAAAAAGAAGTAGTGAATAGAAAGAATCCATACTCTGGCCATGCCGCCTTTAGAAGTTTCCTGCTGCTTCTCAGCGGCAGGTGCCGCAGCGCTTCCCTCTGGTGCTACATTTGGCAGAAGAATAAGCTCCAGAATAATGGCGATCAGATAATAGAAAAAGAGCAGGTAGGCATTCTGCCACTTCACGTTCGCAATAACACCGCCGACTGTCGTAAAGGCCACTCCGCCGATACTCATGACCGCCGTACCAATTCCGATCAGGCTTCCCCGTTTTTTGTCATCCGGAACTGCCTCCATCAGGAGAAGACCAAAAATCGTATTCATAGATCCCTGATTGAAGCCTGCCAGACCGGAAGCACAGATTAGAACCGCAATCGGCACTCTGCCTCCGCCCATCCAAAAGATAATGCCATACAGCAGAAGTGCTGCCTGAGCAAACATCAACAGACGTTTTGCCGGAATCTTACGGTTCAGCATGCCTACAAAGAAAGCATAGATTGTTCCGATGAGCGCCGGTCCCACAAGTACGGACTGCACCGTGACCGGGGAAACATCCGGGTAGGATTGCATGATCTTTGCCAGAATTCCCATCGTCATATTTGTGGCCATCGCAGCCACGCAGAAAATCAGAATACCAATCAGTGACTTCTTATGGATTGCCTTATTCATGTTAACACCTCCTCGCCTATACATTATTTATTAAATTTAAGTATACAGTCAGTAATATTTTTATAAAATGTCTGTCGAGTACAATATTTTCAGATATATTTTTCAAGGTTTTGTGCATCGGATCTTCCAGGTAAATTCTCTTGATAAACACCTGTCTTATACCTGACAACCTTCCTGATAAGTACCCCCATACCAAAAGCAGGCAAAGATTATGGATTAACTCCATAATTTCTGCCTGTCTTTTTATCTTTCCCGAAATTTACTGGCACCGATAATACTTGTATCTGCGATATGTGATTCCAAAGCACACGAGATAACATTTAGAAAATGGCAACCTGCGCAGAAATGAAGAACAGGAAATGGAAGGTTCCCTGTCAAAATTATCAGCCTGTGCATAAGATTATATTTACAATTCCATGCCCATAAGAATCACTTCCTTTTCCCGGCTAAACCCGTGCCGTTCATAGAATTCAGGAAGATACCCTTCGCTTGCTGTGATAAGATGAACGCCTGCCATGCCCTTTTCCTTCATATCTCTGATGCAT
>OCTW013404343.1_pt1 | contig 13666 bp, 9 predicted proteins | sample 1539671 | NCBI WGS metagenome assembly OCTW01 (sample SAMN02144230, study PRJEB22623) | gut metagenome | biome: sheep rumen | host: Ovis aries | place: New Zealand | reverse complement strand
ATTAATGGTTTAGGACCACATATACATAAATTATATAGCACAAAATTATTTTGAGGTTGAAAATCAACATTAAAATACCGGAACTCAAATTTCCTTTCAGACTTGCTTTAACCTTAACACTCTTACCTTTCTTAATCTTAAGTGTTTTAACAGTCTTGATCTTTGAAATCTTTTTGTTAGTCACTACATATACCGCTTTACTAATCGCAAGCTTCTTGTCTTTCGCATTGACTGCCACAACCGTATATTTATAGTATATGCCCTTCTTCAAGCCTTTCACTTTATAAGAAGTCTTCTTCGTCATACCCAAATACTGATACTTCTTATGAACCTTAGATCCAAAGATCAGATACTGTTTCGCTCCTTTAACTTTCTTCCACTTAAGCTGACTGCTCTTTGCAGTTGTCTTACCCTGTTTAGCCATTAACTGTCTGTAAGTCGCCAAAGTAAGATCCGCCTTCTTAGAAGATATCACTTCTTCCTTAATAGCTTTCAGCCCATCTGTATTAGCCGTATTCCCGCTTTGGTTTGATAAAACTTTGTTTGTATCCTTGTTAACTGGATTTTCTTTTTGATCAGGAACATTTGATGTTTGTCCATCTGTCTGATTGGTATCTTTCTTTTGAGAATTATCACTCTTCACTGTCGAATCATTCCCATTTGTTGGCTTTACTTCCGCTTCAGATAATTTCTTTGTATCATCAGTCTTAGGTGTATCTGTAATATTCATATTATTAGTCGTGGTGTTATCACTCTGATGATCTTTTATATCATCTGTCTTTGGTTTTTCTAATGCATTACTATCATTAGTTTTAGTTGCATTACTCTGGTGATCTTTTGAGTCATCTGTTTTAGGTGTGTCTGTTGTATTACCACTATTATTTGTACTGTCATCGGTCTTAGATGTTTCTGCAATATTACCACTATTAGTTACAGTACTATCACCCTGATGATCTTTTGAGTCATCTGTTTTAGGTGTATTTGCTGTATTACCACTATTATTTGTAGTGTCATCAGTCTTAGGTGTTTTTGCAATATTATCACTATTAGTTACAGTACTATCACCCTGATGATGTTTTGAGTCATCTGTTTTAGGTGTGTCTGCTGTATTACCACTATTATTTGTAGTGTCATCAGTCTTAGATGTTTTTGCAATATTACCACTAGTAGTTACAGCACTATCACCCTGATGATGTTTTGAGTCATCTGTTTTAGGTGTGTCTGTTGTATTGCCGCTGTTAGTTGTAGTGTTATCACTTTGGTGATCCTTTGCATTATCAATATTTGTTGTATCCGATGTATTACTATTCGTATTATCAGTCTTGTGATCATCATCTGACTGTGGTTTCGTAATTGTGAATGTAACCTCTTGTGGGGTAATAGTACTATCACTCCAACAATAATTCTTATCCTTTAATGTCACTGTAGCATGATAGGTCCCAGGCTCGGTTTGAGGCGCGCTCACATCATAATCATCCGTCGCTTCACAAACATTATGAGGTTGTCCATCATAAGTAAAGCTTGTCTTAAATTCAGGTACAGGGATTCTCTTATAGTAAATCGTAAAATCCTTTGTGACAGACACTTCGTTAATACTGCGAGAGCCTGACTCACTTAATCTTACAGTATAAGAACCAATACCCGTTGGCACTTCCGTTGTATAGTGTAAATCACTTTGCCCATATCTCTTATATTCTATAACCTTATAATCATCATAATACTTGAGTTTACTAGTCACTTGCGGTTTATTTGGGTAAGTCACATTTGCAACATCAAATAGCTCTACTGTATTATCTGTTGTCCCATCTTCCCAAGTAAAGCCTTTCCTTAACTTCACATAATAACTATAATCACCAGCCGACATGGCTTCATACTTCACATTCGTTCCCCAGCAGTTAGAATCATACATCATGCCATCACTTAATGTGATACCAGTCTGCTTGGTCGCATTGTACGTGAGTTTCTTCCCTTCAGGCACTTTCACTATATGCGGACAGACTTTAACCGGAATAGAAAGTGATGCACCACTGATATTTTTCACTGTAATTGTGGCTTCACCAGCCTGATGGGTTGTCACCGTTCCCTCATTGACAGTTACCACACTAGGATTTGAACTTTCATACATCATATGACGTTCCTGTGCCTGATGCGGTTTTAAATAAAGATAATCCGTTAAATCATATTTTTGTTCATCATCCGCGATGATCCATTTATCTGAACCATCTAATAACTTATCATCCAAAATGACATCCGTTACCGGGTGGGGATCAAAGAAACTGACATTATAGTTCACATCTTTGCCAATACCTGAAATTCTAACGTTATACACATCACCAGCACGCACTTTAATCCCATTTGGGACAAAAACAACCGCATCTGTATGCCCTAATATATAGCCATCATCAATGTAGTAGCTGGTATAGACATCACCATCACTTGATGAGCCTGTCGTCATATGCCATGTTTTCCCTGGCGTCTGCATTTTTGACTCTTTAAGGGTGAGATCTACTGTCACTCCATCATCTGATAAAGCGTTCGTTGAAAGATAAGACCAGGCTTCTCCACTATAGAAATAGCCCACTGGCATGTTTTGGGCTGGCCAGGCAATGCTTGACTGTGATGCCGATGTTTTTTGTGTCTGATAATACATCGTAGAATCCATTTCATTATCATAGCCAGCACCTTCTGGTGCTTTTCCCGCTGCACGGCCAAAGCCAACCTCACTCAAATAAGGATCTAAACACCAGCGACGATGACCAACGTTACTGATGTTGAATCCATCAGAATCATCAAACCAGTCATAAACAGAATCCACTAATTTCATATATTCCGTTTCATAAGTGGCTAACAATTCATCAAGATTGCCATGTCTTGATCCGGTACGTGCTTTTTCCAGCAAATCAGTACTCAGCTGACTCACAACAGATTCACTATCACCTATTGTATGAGACATTTCACCCCTTAAATAATTCACATAAGCACTGCACTGAGCTATTTCATGAACCTCATCATTCGTCGTAACAGGATCAAGCCCCGCAATATAGCGCATCGCATTGAAGTAGTCTAGTGCTTTTTGTTGGGTTTCCTGAGAAAGCTTACCCGCATCCACTACGTCATATTGTGATTTCTGACCACGTTCCGTGATGTTTGTCTGATACGTATCTTCCTTAGAAGAATCAATATCATGATCATTCAGATATTTTGTAATCTCTGCCTCTGTTGGTAAATTCGCATCCAGACCTGCACTAGCAGATTCCTCCGCTTTCACGGGACACAGTGAAAGCATACTCAGCACCATCATCATACTGAGCATCCATGAAATCTTACATTTCATCCTCATATTTATTCCTCCCTATAAATGTTACTATTCACAGCCGATTTCTAAAACAAAATATATTTACGAGGACATGTCTCAATTAAGCGAGATATGTCCTTTTATTATTTCATTAAGTTTAATGGTGACTAGTTACAAGATTTGTGATGATTCTAGCTGGAAAATACAATGATGAAAATTATTAGCCTCAGATGAAATAAATTTATGTAAAAATAGTTACTATTAAATTAATTTTTATATAAATTACTATTGCATTTTAGCTAGTTGCAGTGTATAATATAGATAGCGACTAGGAGGAAAATATATGGCAATAATTTATGTGAAAAACAAGAAAACCGGGAGGAGGTACGCCTATGAGAGCACATCTGTCTGGAATCCGGAATTAAAGCAGCCGAGAGCTAAGCGAAAGTATCTCGGTGTCGTTGATGAGGAGACCGGTGAAATTATTCCCTCAAGCAAAAAACGAGGGCGACAGCCTAACCCGGACAGGGAAAATAAGAATGAGACTAATGAAAAGCAGGCATCCGGCGGTCGAAGAACCTACAAGCAGATCACTGAAGACATGCAGAAAATCATAGATGCAAGAGACGAGGAAATTAAGGAGCTTAAGGCAGCCAACAGAAAACTGAGAAGCAAAATAAACAGGATTGCAGCTGTTATTGAATCTGACGATTAGCGGATATTATTGATGTTATAACGGTCTGCCAGGCTGTTATAACATCAATGAATAAATTTATGGTGACACGGGGTATCAGAGGTATGAATCAAAACCAGCTAATTGAGAATATGAGAAAGCTTATTGACGAACTTTTAGAAAATATCAGCCATCTCAAAAGCGAAAACAACAAGCTTAAAACAGAAAACAGCTATCTCAAAAACAAAATTGAAAAAACTAAAGCAGGGATAGAAGAATATGCTAAGAAGCTGATAGAAAAGGAACTGGCGAAGATTATAAAGGAACTGAATGATGAAAAGGCATTAAATGCCACTCTTACTTCCAAGCTAAACATTGACAGCACCAACAGCGGTACCCCTACCTCTCAGACTCCATATGGAAAGCAGAAGAGAGTTCCTAACACGCGCCAGAAAACGGATAAGAAGAAAGGCGGTCAAAAAGGTCACCCTGCGAACAAGCTGGACAAGTTTGCAGACCAAGAGGTAACAATGACTGTTGATCATAAACCAGAAGAGACAAGATGTGATGTGTGCGGATCTGATCTTGAATTGTATAAGATCAGAGAAAAGGATGAGTATGTTCTTAATATCCGCGTTGAAAAAGTAAGACATAAGTTTTATGAATATAAGTGCCCAAAATGTGGCAAGAAATTCAAGATTGATATCCCTCTCAATCTGAAGGAAGAGAACCAGTACAACTCAAGCGTTCAGGCATTAGCGGCCATTCTGCTAAACGAGGGATATGTTTCCATGAACAGAACCAAGTCCATTATCAGCGGACTTACAAATGGCGAGATCGACATGAGTGAAGGGTTCATTTCAAAAATAAATACTCGATTAGCATCTGTGGCGAGACAGTTTTATCTTGAACTGCAGCTGGCAGTGATCAGACTGAAGCTTATGTTCTGGGATGACACATATATAAGGATCAATGGAAAGAATGGCATCATCCGCTTCTACGGAAATGAAAATTTAGCGCTCTACTTTGCTCATGAGAAAAAGGATACCGAAAGCGTTGATGATGACGGGATAAAACTGCTGAGAGGAGAAGATCAGTTTTCGATGCATGACCATAACACCATCAACTACAATCCAAAGTATAAAGAACAGGATGCAGAATGCGGCATACATCTTATTAGAAGACTTAAGAGGATCCTTGATGACACTAAGCATGAGTGGTGCAACGACCTCATTAAGCTTCTCGTATCTGCTAATAATCAAAAGAAAGAAAATGAGCCAATTGATTTGGATAAGCTAAGAGCAGATTATGATGATATTATTAAACGGGGCCGAGAAATTAACAAGGCAGATAAAGGCAATTATCTGTGGGAGAGGGAGCGAAGCTTATTAAATGATCTAGAAAAATACAAAGAAAACTATCTGATGTTTGCCGCCTATGACTTCATCCCCTTTACTAACAACTTGAGCGAGCGGTCACTTCGCCCTGAAAAAATAAAGTTATCTGTATCTGGACAGTTCGCAAACCTTGAAAGAGCCGAAGATCATGCGGTGATCAGAAGCTATCTTGAGACGGGAAAGCGTCACGGCTACAACATCTATGAGCTAATAGTCCGTGCACTTGAAGGAAACTATGTGACACTTGAAGAAATGGAAGAGCATGCCAGTTTGGCTGGTGGCTGACATGCCTTTTCATAATGCTTTTATGATAAGTCTGTTTGAAACAGGCAATTTTTGTGCTGGACTTAATACGGCTGTGAATAGTAACCTATAAATCCTATATCTCTATTTTAGGAATATTTTCCGTGTTTTTCCACAATATCCCAAGAAATTTTTAAATTAGCTATTTTAAGTTTTACGTTCCTTTTTTGCATCCATTCCGTATAATAATATATAGAAATGAGGATTTATAAAGATGTACTACAATTTAACAAAAGGACCTATTACCAAAAATTTAATAGTATTCTCATTACCCATGATTGCCGGAGATTTACTCCAGCAGTTTTATAATATTACAGATACATTGATCGTCAGCCATTTTATCGGTTCCCATGCTTTAGCTGCCGTTGGCTCTGCTTATGCTTTGATGACGTTCCTTACCTCAATCTTTATTGGTTTAGCAATGGGCGTAAGCAGTTTGTTATCTATTGATCTTGGTCAGCAGGAAGAAGAGCGTTTAAAAAGCACTATTGTTCATTCTTTCTTCTTAATAATGAGTATCACTATCATCCTGACAATACTCGTTTATGTAAGCATAAACCCGATCTTACACTTTTTACAGATCCCCTCCTCTTTATTATCAGACACACAAACCTATTTACTGATCATCTTTAGTGGGATGATCGCTGTCGGCCTTTATAATTTTATAACTTGTGTCTTACGAGCTGTCGGTAATTCCCTTACTCCACTTTATTTCTTAGGGGTATCAGCACTTATAAACATCATTTTAGATCTCATGTTCATTATTCTCTTTCATATGGGCATCGCCGGTACCGCCTTAGCAACAGTCATCGCCCAATATATCAGTGCCATCGGGATCACCTTATACTTTTGTAAACATTGTCAACACTATATGCCTAGCAGAAAGCACTGTCATTATGATCCTCAAATCCTATCAGAAATTGCAAAGTATTCTCTATTTACCTGCCTCCAGCAATCATGCATGAACTTTGGCATATTATTAATCCAACGTTTAGTCGATAGCTTTGGCGCGATTACTATGGCCGGCTTTGCGGCAGCTGTTAAAATTGATACTTTTGCATACTTACCTGTGCAGGATTTCGGTAATGCCTTTTCAACCTTCATTGCCCAAAACTTTGGCGCACATCAGAAGGAGCGCTTACGCTCTGGTATTCGGATCGCCACCTGCGTAAGCGCCCTCTTTTCCCTTATGTTATCGTTGCTTGTTTTCATCTTTGCCAAGCCATTGATGTTGCTATTTGTAAAAGCACATGAGGTCAAAATCATTGCTTCTGGTGTACAATATTTACGCATCGAAGGTGTCTTCTATATTGGCATTGGCTGTCTATTCCTCTTATATGGCCTTTACCGCTCAATAGACAAACCACAGATGTCCTTAGTATTAACTATTATTTCCTTAGGCTTACGTGTTGTTTTAGCCTATGCCCTTGCTCCCATCTTTGGAGAAGTTGGTATTTGGGTTGCCATTCCTATTGGCTGGTTCCTCGCTGACCTATTTGGCTATTTGTACTATTTGCGTCATCGCAGACAATTATTATCATTTTAAAGGCTCAGTCATCGCTGAGCCTTTATTGAGACTCCTATGAATTTACTTTTTAACCATCTTAAAAAAATGCTATTTCGTGGTGATATCAATTGAATCACTTTGAGATATTCTTTATAATATGAATATCAGATGCCATATTGTGGCATCTTAGAGAGGAGAATGAACCATGTTGCTAAGCTTTTCATGTCAAAATTTCAAGTCATTTAATAAAGAGGCCACATTATCACTCATCCCAGAAACGCGACTCACTGAACTTAAGTACAGTATTCTTCACCAAAAAATTGGTAAAAAATCCGTAAAAGCTTTAAGTACTGCTGTGATCTATGGACCAAATGCATCAGGAAAGACATCAATGATCAATGCTATGTCATGTTTACGTCAAATAGTTCTAAAGGGAAATATAGAGGATAATGCCGATGATCTCACCGGTGACCATGTCAGTGCGCGAATGAACCTTATCCCCTTCAAATTCAATAAAGAAGCCAAACCTATCTCTTTCGATATATCTTTTGTGACAGATGGCATTAAATTCAGATATACATTAGACTTTTTTGTCGGTCTTTTCTTAGAGGAAAAAGCTGAGCGCTTTATCAAAAAGGAAGAGCTCTCTATTAATGATCACATTGTTTTTACAAGAGAGAAGGATCGCGTTACAACATTGCAAGTCAAACCAATTATTCATTATTTAAATATGGGTGATCTCATTAACAATACAGAAATGGTTCAAGAGATGATGACGGCAAACATTTCTCCACGCACGCTTCTACTCACTACAGATTTTAATTCTTTCTGTTCAAAAAAAATTGTTGAAATGATGACCAAATGGTTTACAAATGACTTCTTGGTCATAAATAGATCCAACGAAAAAAAATTTCTACCAACTATCCCTCAAAAAGAAGGTATTGCTTTAATCGATCAAAGGTTAAATAAAATAGCCAAAGAAGCCGGTATTCTCGGTAGTGATTTTGCATATGCATATGATCCAGATACAAATCAGGAGAAGCTCATCACCGTATTAGAAAAGAATAATAATAAAGTTGTCGGAATAGATTCAGAACAAGTTGAATCAGTTGGAACTCTTCGATTAATCAAAATGATGCCAGTCATTCTTTACGCGTTATCACATGGTTCATCACTCATCATTGATGAGCTAGATGCATCATTACATCCAACAATCATCATGAATATTGTGGCCATTTTTCATAATGACGAAATCAATAAACATGGTGCACAGCTCATATTTAATACGCATAACCCTATTTATTTAAATAATAGACTCTTGAGAAGAGATGAAATTAAGTTTGTGGAAAAAGATGATAATGGCAGTTCTATATATGCCCTCTCTGATTTTAAAACAAACGGAGAGATCAGCGTAAGGAAGACGACTGACTATATGAAAAATTACTTTGTAAATCGATACGGTGCAATTTTAGACATAGATTTCTCAGATATAATAGATGATATCATCAATGGAGAAAATGAAGATGGCAAGAGATAAAAAGCAAACTAAAAAATTTGTAATTTCAGTTGAAGGAGATAATTCAGAAAAATTATATTTTCAACATTTACAGAAACTCATTAATAACTATGATCATAAAATTTTTAATGTAAACTTTACGATAAAAAAATGCAGTCCCAGTTCAATGGTAAAAAGAATAGGATACAAAGGCTCAGATAGGTATAACAAGAACAAAACAATTCCATATTTTCACATTCAAGATATAGAAGACTATAATGATCCCGAACAAAAAATAAAGTTTGAAAAACTTATCAATGAAATAAAAGATCAATCAATATCATACAAATTAGGCTACTCTAATTATACATTTGAATTGTGGATGCTTTTGCATGTTTCACAAATGAAAGGATCAGTATCGCACAGGCGATCATACTTATCCCATATAAATAAATATTTCAATCGCAATTATAATTCACTTAACGAATATAAAAGAGAGGAAGAATTTCAAAAAATTTTAGATGAATATATCACTTTGAACAGTGTGGTGCTAGCAATTAAACACGCCGAGGAAATTCGTTCTTGGCATGAAAATAATAATGACAAACTTGTACAGTATAGAGGATTTCAGTTTTATCCCAACAATCCAGACACAACAATCGATGAAATCATTAAAATTATTTTTGAAGCCTGTGAATTATCTTTCCAATAGTGTAATCCATGCCTACTCATCATTATCCTCAAATTATAGCCTTGGTATCATCACTGATGCTGAGACTTTAGAAAGTAAGCTTCCCCTTATTGATATTGATGATGAAAATCAGATAGAATACTGATGCTCTGGTCGGGATCGCTGCCAAATGATCTGAAAAGAAGAAAAAGTGATCCAAAAAGATGTTTTCATAATGCAATAAAATAAATACCCAGGAGAAATAAGAATGAGATTTCCTTGGGTATTTTGATTGAGGGGCTGATTTTATTACGATTACTTAAGAGCGAATAATATACTCTGCTCTCATTGACGGTATGGTAATTTCCTGACCAAAAGTAGATTCATAGCTGAGTTCTCCACGACATTCCCCATAAACATTCACTTTATCATCTTCTAAAAGTTTATCTGCACCTTTTTCTGGTTTAAACCGTACACAAACCACATCATCATAATAGTCACCATAGCCATCATTATCTGTCGCAATACGGAAACCGTACGTTCCATCATCGTTATCTACTACTTGGATAATCTAACCATAAATATGCCATTTTCCCCTTTATAGCGAGATGGCTGACGCACCACTGTCTTATAGGCATAAGATTTACATTGTGCTTTATACTGTGCAAAGGTAAGCGTCGTACATTTTACTTTAACCATGCAAGATTTCTCATGATAGATAATTTTCACAGAAACACTTTGCCCAGCTTTAAGTGTTTTAGCTTTTTTCACTTTAAAGTCAGTCACTTCTTCATTTTTTTCACGGCTCTATTTAGCTTTCACGGTAAAGTCATCCAAATTATTGCCAACAACAACGCCAGCATCCGTTTTTCCTTCATAAGTCGCCTGAATACTCTTTAACTTTCCCTTTTAAATAGTATGCGTTATAGAATGAGAGGAAGACTTATTCTTAGAGTCGCTTGAATCACCACCACCAAATGCACAACTCAAAAAGACAAAGAGAACCACAACAATTAATATCACATTTCTTACAGTGTACTTCTTTTTCTTCTTTGACGGCTGCCAATCAGGTTTTAATTTTGGTATTGGCTCTTTCACCGGTTCAACTGGTGCCTCAAAAGAATCATTTGTCTGATCTTCGCTCTTCATTGAAGCCTCTTTTTCTTGATCTTCCAAATTCAAAACCTTGGCTCCACATTTAGGACAAAAAACATCATCATCACGTAATTCCGCACCACATTTTCTACAATACTTCATCTTACATCCTCCTTCATATTTAAATGACCAATTTTTTCCTCAACTCCTATTCTACTCTTCCTTATGTTCAATATTTTGGAAATAAGAAAAATTCCACCCTAAAAAAGGGTGGAATAACTTTTAATAATCCATAATAGCCTTTTCAATAGAGCTTGAATTATATTCTTTTGTCGTGGAAGCATGAAGTCTAGCATCCATAATGCCTTTATTCTTTTGGTATGTCTTACTATCTACGCCAGAGACATCCCAAATATAAGAGTTACCAGTGATTTGTCCAATATGAACAGTATTCATACCACTTGTTCCAATCTTATAGTAACAGTCATATGTCGTCTTATCTTTCGTATAAGAGGCATAGACTAAGTTACCCTTTTCACTATAGCCTTTATTACTTAACTGTGGACCCATATCCATCTGATAGAGATGTTTATTCTTATAAGTCACAAAGTAGTTAGATGACGAACCAAAGACCATTAATTCAGGCGTATTGTTATCATCAACCTTCCATAAAGCATAACTTGTCCCAGGATGGACTTTAATAAAGTTCACGTATTCTTCTTTCCACTTTTCTTTATCTAAGACAATATCTTTGATCTTTTGATTCTTCGTATTGATTGTATATTTCTTCGTATAGGTCGCATAAAGACTGCAAGTAGCTTTTAATGTCGTTTCCCCAATTCGCGCTTTTAAAGTATACTTGCCATCATCTTTTGTCGTATAGGTAGAAATTGTTTTCCCTTCAGCAGATGTACTCACCGTGACATTTTTCATCGGTTTCTTATTCTCATCTAAGATTCGCCCTGTTAATGTCGTATAAATCGGATGATCCTTTAAGATCTGATGAATCGCTGACTTGACATTAATCATCGTTAAATCATTCGTTGCCACATCAGCTGTATTAATAATGCCATCTAATAACTGCGTAATAGATAAAGAATGGTTCATCGAAAGCAGTAAGGCCGCTAAACCAGTGACATGAGCCGCTGCCTGTGATGTCCCTGATAAATAGCCATAATCACTATTAGATGAAGGTAATACTGAATAAACATGATCACCCGGGGCTAAAACATTTACCCTAGTGCCTCCTACAGAATAATCCGATACCTTATAGTGTTTCTTATGTAAAGACACACTGCCAACCACCATAATCTTAGAACTTAAACGAGAATCATCAATATAATTGAAAATATTCCAGTAAGCATCACAGTCACCTTTTAACTGATCACCATAGATCTTCGTATTATAACGATTCCATTCCCCGCGATCATCATAAAAACCTTTCTTCCCATCTTTCTTCACTAGTTTCTTATAGCCATAAAAGGCATCATCAACCTGAATGTACTTATAAGCATTCGCATTACCGCTAGATGCGACTAATAACGAAGGATGTTTAAACTTAGAGATCGAATAAGCTAATAACTTACTCATTCTGCGAATCGCATTTTTCGCATTGGTATTACCTTCTGTCGCCGCAAAGCTTAATTCATCACTGCCAATACTTAAGTTAATAATCTTACACCCTTGTTCATTTAATATATGTAAGTTGGTCATAATTGAATAAATAGACGTATGCTTTTCTTCACAAACACCATACATTGATACTTTCGGTGCTAATCCATCAACACCTTCTTTATTGGTACTATTAGCGCCAATAATCCCTGCGATATGACTGCCATGATCCATATCTTCACTGTTTTCCCCTAATACCGTGAGCTTTCCTTTTAAATCTTCAGCATCACTATCAAAGCCAGTATCAAGAATACCAACATTAACACTTTTCATTAATGACTGATACTGCCAGCCATATGGTGCATTGATCGCTTTCATCGACCAGTTCGATCCGCCATAACGATGTTTCCAGCTGCCGTGTTGCCAATAAGGCAATGATTCATCATCAATGGTAATCGCATAGTTTTTAGAAACGTTATAAACATATTCGAAGTTTTTGACTTTATTGAGTCGTTTCGACAATTGATCGAAACTGATGCCATCAGGAAAACGAATCAGAAAAGACTGATCAAAAACATTTTTCCCCACTAACTTACAGTTATAAAGTCTTTGTACTTGATCAATGACTTTCTCCATATGTCCTTTAGTATAAATAATCATCTCATTATTATAATAACGTTCACCAGATTCCATCGAAGTCTTAATGTGTGAGTCTTCAGATACCGATGCATAAAGATCTTCCGATGAATACTGTGATGCATCTCTCTTCGGTGAAAAACGTAATCTATTATAATAAGAAAGTCCCGCAATTGCGCAGGCAATGCAGATCAGAACCACAAACAGTGATGCCCATGATTTTTTTAGTTTTCTCTTTCCCATAATAAGCCCCTTTCGATCTCTCATTATAATACAAAACAATACATAATAGTGATACAATAAGTCAATAGAGGTGGAAAAATGGAACCAAAGTTTAAAAATCAAAGTGTCAAGCTCATGTATCAGCTCTATCAGGAATTTGATCATGGTGAAATGAACGATGCCTTAGATGGCTATCGCAGTAAACGAACCCAATCGGAGCTTTCTTGTAACCATATTTTATTTAGTTACGTAGATAGCCTATTAGATCAAAGCGATCTTGATCTCACTTATGCCACGCTTAATGTCTTACCAGAGACATTAAACAATTTATACCAGGAGATGCAAAAAAAATATCTGATCAAAAAGAATCGTGAACAGATCGTTAAAATCCTTTCAGCCTATTTAAGTGTCTTAGCCTTAAACATGCATGATTTAGATTTAACCTGTCATTTATCTGATGAAGAGATGACCTGGGGCTCTCATTACCGTATCAAAGTCAATGATCAGGACTTATTACCTGCTATTTATGAAGCGACAAGCATCAATGATAATCAGTTAATCATTGATCATGACGCTTTAAATGATGCTTATCAAAGGATCACTCATGTCTCTTTAAAAGATTACATGGATCCGATCATCTTAAAATAAAAGCGGTTATCACCAAGATAACCGCAATGGGGTCAACTTAAGATTGATTTAATATCTTTCTGAAATTGACCCCCCCTTTTTTATTTGCATAATTTAAATTTTTTCGTAATGATC
>OCTW013400397.1_pt1 | contig 13674 bp, 10 predicted proteins | sample 1539671 | NCBI WGS metagenome assembly OCTW01 (sample SAMN02144230, study PRJEB22623) | gut metagenome | biome: sheep rumen | host: Ovis aries | place: New Zealand | reverse complement strand
TGCCAAGAACTATCTGAGCGAAAAAGAGGTTGATTCGTTGAACAGATTGAGCAATGCCTTCATCGACATTGCAGAGCAACGCGCAGAAGACCATATCTTGATGACAATGGCCGACTGGTCTGCTCTCCTACAGCGCTACATGGACTTGAACAACCGTCCACTGCTTCCAGATGCGGGCCGTGTGACTCACGAACAAGCGGTAGAAAAGGCTTTCACAGAATATGATAAGTTCCGTGTCATTCAAGATCGCGAGATTATGAGCGATTTTGACAAACAATTGAAACTGCTGTTTGGAGATAAGAAAGATTGATAATAATAAATCCGAAGTTCCCCCATACAACTACCCATACAAGTACCCGTACAAGTTCAATCGAAATACAATCATTTTCGGATTATGTCAAAAGCAACAGTAAAGAAAATACTTATGTCCATGCCCAAGGAAGAGATCATTGGCATGGTCCTAGAGATGTATGATGCTCGCAAAGAAGCGAAAGAGTATCTGGAGTTCTATGCAAATCCTGACGAGGACGGTAAGTTGGAAGAGTATAAGAAGATTATTACAGAAGAGTTCTATCCATCAAGGGGACGACAGGAGCCAAAGACCCGGTTCTCGGTTTGTCGGAAGGCTGTTTCTGATTACAAGAAACTGAAACCTTCTCCAGACAAGTTGGCTGACTTGATGCTTTGCTATGTCGAGAATGCTTGTCAGTTTACATACGACTATGGTGACATGTGGGAGCAGTATTATACATCTGTAGAGAATAATTTCGAAAAGACTATGGCATTCATTGCCAAGAATAATATGTTGGAGCACTTCAAGCCTCGTTTGAGGCAGTGTATGGAGTGGGCCTCGCCATGCGGATGGGGTTTTGCTGATACCATTGGTGATATTTATTATGAGTATTTCCCTGAAGATGATTGACAGATAAGATAAATGAGCAAGTGCTCTCTTTTTTATAAAAAGCCAGAATAAGCACACGGAATAATGGTTAATAGAAAAATATCGTAGTTTTAGTTGGCTTTACAAAGAGAGAGGCGTAACAAATTAATTGTTGCGCCTCTCTTGTAATATGTTATAAATCAGTCATTTACTTCACCTCCTCGAAGTCGGCGTCCTGGATGGTTTCGTCCTGTCCGCCCTGGGCCTGCTGTCCGCCGGCTTGCTGGCCTCCGGCTTGCTGACCGCCGTTGAACTGGTCGCCGCCGGGCTGACCTGCGGCACCGCTCTGCTGGTACATCTGCTGTGAAGCAGTCTGCCAGGCATTGTTCAGGGCTGCGATGGCTGTGTCGATAGCATTGACGTCGCCAGCCTTGTGGGCATCCTTCAGTTGCTGGAGGGCCTGCTCGATGGCGGGCTTATGCTGGGCAGGAATCTTGTCACCGATTTCCTGAAGTTGGTTCTCGGTCTGGAAGATCATAGAGTCTGCCTGATTCATCTTATCCACGCGCTCGCGCTCCTTCTTGTCATTCTCGGCGTTCTGCTCAGCCTCGGCCTTCATGCGGTTGATCTCGTCCTGTGACAGACCACTGGAAGCCTCGATGCGGATGGCCTGCTCCTTGCCAGTAGCCTTATCCTTGGCAGACACCTTCAGGATACCGTTGGCATCGATGTCGAAGGTTACCTCAATCTGAGGAATACCACGACGGGCGGGAGCGATACCTGTCAGGTTGAACTGACCGATCGACTTGTTCTGGGCTGCCATCGGGCGCTCACCCTGCAGCACGTGGATGGTTACCTCTGTCTGATTGTCAGCAGCGGTTGAGAATACCTCGCTCTTCTTGCACGGAATGGTCGTGTTGGCCTCGATCAGTTTGGTCATCACGCCACCCATGGTCTCGATACCCAGTGTCAGCGGTGTCACGTCGAGCAGCACGATGTCGCCCACGCCACCTTCTTTATTCAGGATAGCACCCTGGATGGCTGCACCTACGGCTACCACCTCGTCGGGGTTCACACCCTTTGAAGGCTCCTTGCCGAAGTAGTTCTTCACCAGTGTCTGTACGGCAGGGATACGGCTGGAACCACCCACGAGGATCACCTCATCGATATCAGCAGTGCTCAGTTTGGCATCAGCGATAGCCTTCTGACAAGGAGCCAGACAGGCCTGGATCAGACCATGTGCCAACTGCTCGAACTTAGCACGTGTGAGTGTCTTTACGAGGTGCTTAGGCACACCGCCCACAGGCATGATGTACGGCAGGTTGATCTCCGTAGAAGTAGAACTTGACAGTTCAATCTTTGCCTTCTCGGCAGCCTCCTTCAGACGCTGCATAGCCATAGGATCAGCCTTCAGGTCGGCACCCTCGTCGTTCTTGAACTCCTGTACGAGCCAGTCGATGATCACCTGGTCGAAGTCGTCACCACCCAGGTGGGTATCACCATTGGTAGAGAGTACCTCGAACACGCCACCGCCGAACTCCAGGATAGAGATATCAAAAGTACCGCCACCGAGGTCGAACACAGCGATCTTCATGTCCTTGTTGGCCTTATCGACACCGTAAGCCAGAGCGGCAGCCGTCGGCTCGTTGACGATACGCTTCACTTCCAGACCGGCAATCTGTCCTGCCTCCTTAGTGGCCTGACGCTGAGAGTCGGAGAAGTAGGCAGGTACCGTGATGACGGCTTCTTTCACTTCCTCGCCAAGATAGTCTTCTGCGGTCTTCTTCATCTTCTGAAGCACCATGGCAGAGATCTCCTGCGGGGTGTATTTGCGGCCATTGATATCTACACGGGGATAGCCACCCTCGTTGACAACGGTATAAGGTACGCGCGAGATTTCCTTCTCCGTCTGCTGCCAGTTCTCACCCATGAAACGCTTGATAGAGTAAACAGTGTTCTTCGGGTTGGTAATAGCCTGACGCTTGGCAGGATCACCCACCTTACGCTCGCCATTCTCGATAAAGCCAATCACGGAAGGAGTTGTACGCTTACCCTCGCTGTTGGCAATTACTACAGGCTCGTTGCCTTCGAATACGGCAACACAACTGTTTGTAGTTCCTAAGTCAATTCCAATAATCTTTCCCATAATTCTTATATTTTAATTGTTTGTACTCAAATTGTCACAGTTTTTATTGCAAAGCATGTGCCAAAATGTCTTTTTTGAAGAAAAATGTTTTTTGTCACGTCATTTTGGCACAAATTATTTGGAGATTAACGCAATTTGTGCTATCTTTGCACTCAGAATCACTAAGAATAAAACTATTGATAGTTATGAAAAAGTTTTTTTTAACGACTTGTGCTGCTTTCCTATTTCTGACAGCCGTGGCTCAGGATAATCCCTATATCGTGAAGACGCGTGGTGTCAAGAAGACCGCCCAACCGGGCATTGCCAGTGAGTTGGGAGTCGCTCCGGAGCAGGAAACGGCCACTGACTTTATCAGTCAGAACTTCAAGTTCTATAGTCTTTGTGACTGGGAGGAGGGTATGAAGTTCATGGTCATGCCTGAGAAGTATGATCTTGTCGTAAAGACTTTCACAGATGCTGCCACCGGCAAGGATGTGAGTAGTATGCCTCTGAAGTATAAGATCATGATCTACAAGGGTCATCATGAGAGTTCGGATGGACATTCACGTGTGGATTTCTATTGTCAGGACAACGGGCGTAACTATTATTACGAGATTCCAAGCGGTTCGTTCGATGATTATTGCTACAGTAAGACTGGTGTGCCAACGCTGGCTTATCTTGGCGATGTGGATATAGCCAGGGAAAAACTGATGGGCAAGACGCTCTATACGAAGACCCAGTATTACCGTATTGACACGGAGTATGATGGTGAAGGCTTCCAGGACGTCGTGGTTGATAAGGATATGGAAGTGAAGGTCACCAAGGTGGGTGTGGGCACGCGCAGTTACCCTGTGAAGATTATCGTGGAGGATAAGGATGGTAATGAGTTCTACCAGAATGTAGCCATCTCAAAGACCAATAGTGGTATGCGCGACGATGAGTTTATCATGGATGAGGCCAAGTACCTCTTCGGCAACTCCTTTGAACTTGTCGATGACATCATGGATATCAATAGTTACAACTACCGTCAGTACATCGGTAAGGTTGTGCATACGAAGTTCAAGACGGCATTGCTGAACGAAACGACTAAGAAGGTTCAGGCCATCCCTCGTATGATGGAGTATCAGATAGAGGCTATGAACCCGCATAAGAACGACGATAAGTTTACGCTGAAACTGAAGAATACGACACTGGGTACCTATTTCTATGGTGACTTCGTTCTCGATGCCCATCGTGCAGAGAAACAGGAGGATTATTTCGGTTACATCTTTGCCCCTGGTCCTGGCAAGAAGATACAGAGTACTGAGGGTAGCCGTGCCATGATGCGTGCAGGACATGTCGGTGTTGGCTTCTCCGAAGATGAGGTTATGATGGCCGCCGGTGAGCCCGACAAGACCTTGGAGGGTCAGAACGGCACCTATACCTGGATATTCAACCGTTCCAATAACAAACTCCTCTATGTGGAGTTTGACGGAGGTGGTGTCGTGACAAAGACCTATACCAAGGATGGTCCAAAGAAGAAGTCCACGCCAACGGCTCGTAAGGGCGGTGGCAAGCGTACCGCTTCCAAGAGTAATAGTTGGAGAAGCGGGAAAGGTACTCCACTATAAAGTAAGCATAAAAAATCCCAGCCGTTTCGATTGGCTGGGATTTTTCTTTTATGCTTATGCCTTGTCAGAGATGGCCTGCATGATCTTGGCTTCCAGTTCGTCGCATAGTTCTGGGTTATCCAAGAGCAGTTGCTTCGTAGCATCGCGTCCCTGTGCCAGTTTCGCATCCCCGTAGGAGAACCACGACCCACTCTTCTTGATGATGTCGTATTCTACTCCCAGATCGACGATTTCGCCAACTTTTGAGATACCCTCGCCAAAGGTGATCTCAAACTCAGCCTTGCGGAATGGAGGAGCCACCTTGTTCTTCACAATCTTCACGCGCACTTGGTTGCCAATGGGCTGGTCACCGTCTTTCAGCGTAGTCACCTTGCGGATATCCAGACGCACCGAGGCATAGAATTTCAGAGCATTACCACCCGTCGTCGTCTCAGGGTTGCCGAACATCACGCCTATCTTCTCTCTTAACTGGTTGATGAAGATACAGGTGGTGTTGGTCTTCGAGATGGTTGCCGTGAGTTTGCGCAGTGCCTGGCTCATCAGACGGGCCTGCAGGCCTACGGCCGAGTCACCCATGTCACCCTCGATCTCCTTCTTAGGCGTCAGGGCAGCCACGCTATCCACGACGAGGATGTCGATGGCGCTCGAACGTATCAACTGGTCTGCAATCTCCAGTGCCTGTTCACCGTTGTCAGGCTGCGAGATGTAAAGGTTGTCCACATCCACGCCCAACTTGGCGGCATAGAAGCGGTCGAAGGCATGTTCAGCATCTATGAATGCGGCGATGCCCCCTGCTTTCTGGGCCTCGGCAATCGCATGGATGGCTAAGGTCGTCTTACCAGAAGACTCCGGACCGTATATTTCGATAATCCTTCCCCTGGGATATCCTCCTACGCCAAGTGCAGCATTCAGACCGATGCTGCCCGTCGGGATGACATCCACATTCTCTACTTGTTCGTCGCCAAGTTTCATGATACTTCCCTTGCCAAAGTCCTTTTCAATCTTCGACATGGCCGCCTGTAAGGCTTTCAGTTTCTCCTGTTGCGGGCTCATAGCCTCACCTTCTTTTTCCTTTGCCATATTTCAATTCTTCAATTCTTCAATTCTTCAATTTTTCAATTCTTCAATTCTTCAATTCTTAAAGTTCCAGATTCCCGTCGAATACCTCATGCCAGGGCAGCCCTTGCTTGTTCAACTGTTCCATGAAAGGATCCGGATCAAAATCCTCCACGTTCCACACACCAGGTTTCTTCCAGATGCCCTTGACGAACATCATGGCTCCGATCATGGCAGGTACGCCAGTGGTATAACTTACCCCTTGCATGCCAGTCTCCTTGTAGGCCTCCTGGTGCTTGCAGTTATTATACACGTAGTAGGTATGCTCCTGACCGTCCTTGATGCCTCGTATGCGACAGCCGATAGAGGTTTCTCCCTCATAGTTCTCGCCCAGATCCTGCGGATTAGGCAGTACGGCCTTCAGGAACTGCAGGGGCACGATCTTTACCTTCACTTTCTCCCCCTCGTTATCCGCCAGTGGAGCCTCATATACGATCTCGTCGATGCGGCTCATGCCGATATTCTGTATCACGTCGAGGTGTTTCAGATACTGCTCCCCGAAGGTCATCCAGAAGCGTCCCTGCTTGATGGTGGGGAAGTTCTTCACCAGCGATTCCAGTTCCTCGTGGTGCAGCAGATAACTCTCCCTCGGTCCGATGTTAGGGTAGGTGAGCGGCTTGTGTATTTCCAGCGGTTCCGTCTCTATCCACTGTCCGTCCTTATAGTAGAGCCCTTTCTGTGTGATCTCTCGGATGTTGATCTCTGGGTTGAAGTTCGTGGCAAAGGCATGATGGTGATCCCCAGCGTTGCAATCGACGATGTCGAGATAGTGTATTTCGTCGAAATGGTGCTTGGCAGCGTATGCTGTATATACGCCGCTCACGCCTGGGTCAAAGCCGCAGCCGAGGATTGCTGTCAGTCCCGCCTGTTCAAAGCGGTCCTTGTAGGCCCACTGCCAGGAGTACTCGAAGTGCGCCTCGTCCTTGGGCTCATAGTTGGCCGTGTCCAGGTAGTTGCATCCGCATGCCAGACAGGCATCCATGATGGTCAGGTCCTGATAGGGCAGGGCCAGGTTGATCACCAGGTCAGGCTGGTAGTCAGAGAAGAGAGCCTTCAACTGCTCCACGTCGTCGGCATCCACCTGAGCCGTCTTGATATCCATGTTGTAACCAGCCTTATGGATGTCCTCCACGATTTTGTCGCATTTTCCTTTGCGGCGGCTGGCAATCATGAAGTCCTTAAACACATCAGCGTTCTGTGCGATCTTAAACGCGGCGACAGTAGCAACGCCTCCTGCGCCAATCATTAATACCTTTGCCATAGTCTATTCTATTTTATTTTCGATTTCCTCTGCTTTTATTCCCAGGGCGGCCATGAGAGAGTAGCCCAGGATTTCCTGCCGTATCTTCTTGCCTTGCATTCCGTCAGAGGGCGACTCCTCGTCTGTAGCGGGCTGCATGGAGAAGATGGTGATCGTTTTCTCGTCGTCGGCACCATTCAGGACCTCGCGAACCTTATTATATAATAGGGCATTCTCCGCATGAGTCACCACCATCAGTCGTTTCACCTCCTTCTGGGCCGTTATCAGTTGCAGGGCATCCACGAAGAAGTCGTCATAGTCCACAAACTCCTTTTCAGCGGGGTAGCAGTCGAACACGAACTCTCCGATGTTATCCTTGAAGGCCTTGCCGGAGAGATGCTCAGCGAAGTCTGAGGGATCCAGGTGGTTCAGCCCTCTTTTCTCCTTGGGATGGATGATGACGACTTGTATCTGGTTGTCCCCAGGTCTCAGGCCGCCATCGAGTGCCACGCAGTCTGCCCATACGGTCATGCTGCCTTTTGCGATCTGCCGGCCTAACAGCCGTTCAAACCTTTCAATCAGGTTGCGTGCCACGTTGTCCAGGTAGTCAGCATCCACCAGGATCACGTTTGCACTCCATTTCGTCTCATGTTGATTCATTTTCATATCTTGGTGCAAAGTTACATGTTTTTATAGACAATACAAATAATTATCAGATAAAAAATTATAAATCCCCTGAGCGGGAAGATGGCACTGTTTCACTGCCTTCCTCGTTGAAGTTGAAGCGGATGGACTCCTCACCAGCCCATGAGGTGCCTGTGATCGTACCGCTGAGGGTAATGCTGGAAGGTCCGGTGTACATTCCTTCGATGCTTATCTTGTAATTGCTCGCTATCTCCGCATTACAATCATAAGAGTAGGTGGTGTCTCCGATGCTGACGCTGATAGTGGCATTGCCTACAGATGGCAGCAGGAACAGGTCGGAAGAATCCTCTTTCCAGGTATTGGTGCCGTCTTGCTTCTTGAGTGGGAAAGTGGAAGTACCATTTTCCCCATGATAAGAGCCATTGAGGAGAATGGACTCATAGAGGGGCGAGATGCTGACGCTTACCTCTTCTGCATTTTCTGGCACGTTGTGGATTGCAACGCTAACAATCTGACAGACTTTTCTCTCCATGATTAAAGAAAGTGTATTGTTACTTTCGCTGGCAAGTGTTATGTTGGAGTGGGCTGTCATCAGGTCGCCAAAAGTTTGTCCTTGTTTTAAGGAGATGACGGAAGTCATCTCCGCATTTTCCTGAGACGGTAGTTGGAGCCTGTCCTCATCAGCGCCTCCAACGGCAACAACATCGTAAGTACCCTTGGGTAATTCCATCTCGATAGGTGTTTCCGCTGCCTCTCGGACCTGGGTGCCTATACAGTCACCTTCTTCGTTGAATACATACAGTCGCACAGGCAGTGCGATTGCTGCCTCACTGCCTTCCCCATCAGAGCGGGTGAGCACAGTCAGACGGCTGTTGCGCTCCATGCTGTTTTCGTTAATCACTTCCTTGCCACATGAGCATAGGGTCATCATACCGCTAACGGCGGTTACTAAAAAAACATTTTGAATTTTCATTTTCGTCTTTCATATTAAGTTAGACATAAAATCAACTGGCTGCAAAGGTAGTGTTTTTGTCTGAAATCACCAAGTATTTTTAAAACTTTTTTCTTTTTAACTAAAAAATATCTTTTCCTTGTTTTCTTTTCTTACTTATTTCTTACCTTTGCACCATAAATAGAACTAACAATCGAAAAAAGATGTCAACTTTAACTATCTGTATTGTAATTGTATTCTGCATAGGCTATCTCTGCATAGCCTTGGAAAGTCTGACGAGGGTGAACAAGGCGGCTATTGCGCTGCTGATGTGTGTCACCTGCTGGACCTTGTTGATGATAGGCCCCTCAGCCTATTATCCCGCTGTCGCTGCTGATGGTGTGGTGCACCATATTGCCGAGGTGATTGAGCACCACTTGGGGGATGCGGCGGGAACGCTCTTCTTCCTCATGGGTGCCATGACCATCGTGGAGATCGTGGATTCCAACGGTGGATTCAACTTCGTAAGGGATACGATGAAGACCCGTTCGAAGCGCAAACTGATGTGGCGCGTGGCCTTCATGACGTTCTTCCTTTCGGCTATCCTGGACAACCTGACCACCTCGATTGTGATGATCATGGTGCTCAGGAAACTTGTGCAGAGCCGCGGCGACCGCATGATTTACTCGGCTCTGGTGGTAATCGCGGCCAACTCGGGAGGTGCCTTCTCGCCCATCGGTGACGTGACGACCATCATGCTGTGGATCAAGGGTGTGATCACCACCCAGGGCGTGCTGACGGAGATTTTCATACCATCGCTCATATCGATGATGCTGCCTGCCTTTATCCTGCAGTATCAACTGAAAGGTAAGTTTGACAAGGAGCACAATCTGCCCAAGGCAGAGGTGAGCCAGTTTACCAAGGCCCAGCGTGACATTATCTTCTGGCTCGGTGTGGGCGGCCTCTGCTTCGTGCCTGTCTTCAAGACGATCACCCACCTGCCGCCGTTCATGGGCATCCTGCTGGTGCTGGGCGTGCTGTGGACAGTGACGGAGATATTCCACTACAATACTGCGGAGGATGACACGATGGCCAAGCGAGTCACCGACCTGCTATCGAGGATCGACCTCTCTACGATCATGTTCTTCCTGGGTATTCTGATGGCTGTAGCCGTGCTACAGGAGATCGGTGTGCTCACTGCCCTTGGCGAAAGCCTGAACGAGACGTTTGCTGGCAATTACTATCTGATATGCGGCATCATCGGCGTGCTCTCGTCGATTGTCGATAATGTGCCGTTGGTGGCTGGTTGCATGGGTATGTATCCTGTGGCTACCGAGGGGGCCATGGCCGTGGATGGCGTGTTCTGGCAGGCCCTGGCCTACTGTGCAGGCGTGGGTGGTTCGATGCTGATCATCGGGTCGGCTGCTGGCGTGGTGGTCATGGGGCTGGAGAAGATCACGTTCGGCTGGTATATGAAGCATATCTCGTGGATAGCCTTCGTGGGTTATCTGGCGGGTATCGTGATCTACTGGCTGGAACGGTCGTTCGTCTTGTAGGTCATATAATCTGGCGAGCAATAGGAGGCACTTTACGGAAATGAGGAGCCTCTTTAGCAACGTGAGGAGGCTCTTTACGAACGTGAGGAGCCTCCTCAGTTCCGTAAAGTGCCTTCTCATTCTGTTCCCAGGCCTTGGGAATTCAGAAAACAGCCTTCCTGTTCAGGAAAAGTGCCCTCTCGCGCGTATATATAGTTGTCTTATCCTCTTTTTATGTGTCCTATATGTTCCATCTGCCCCCCAGTGGAGACTATTCTTCATGGACAGATGGGACAGATGGGACACTTGTTTTTGGCTTAAGACAACTACCACGCACGCGCGCGAAGAGGTGAAGCAAAATGTAGTGTGGACTGACGAAGTGTCTGGCTTTGTGACAATTTGGCAGAAATTGTGAGTTGGGCACGCGGATTGTGAGAAAAGCAGTAGAAACATAAAATCAAGGAGGACAAAGATATGACATTAGACAAGTTTACAATCAAAGCCCAGGAGGCAGTACAGCAGGCCGTGAACCTGGCCCAGCAGAACGGGCAGCAGGTCATTGAGCCAGTTCATCTGCTGAAAGGCGTGATGGAGAAGGGGCGCGACGTGGCCGTCTTCATCTTTCAGAAACTCGGCGTGAATGTCCAGCAGGTAGAAATGCTCGTGGATCAGGAGATAAAGCACTTGCCCAGGGTACAGGGCGCTGGACAGCCGTATCTCTCTGGTGAGAGTAATAATGTACTCGTGCGTGCACAGGAGATAGCCCAGAAGACGGGCGACGAGTTCGTCTCCGTGGAACCCATCCTGTTGGCTCTGCTCAGTGTCAATTCTACGGCCTCGCGCATCATGAAAGACGCGGGCTGTATAGAAAAGGATATGGAGAAGGCCATCCAGGAACTGCGCCAGGGCCAGAAGGTGCAGAGCCAGAGTGCCGACGACAACTACCAGTCGCTGGAAAAGTATGCCAAGAACCTCGTCGATCTCGCACGTAAGGGCAAACTCGACCCCGTGATAGGACGTGACGATGAGATCCGCCGACTGTTGCAGATACTCTCTCGACGCACGAAGAACAATCCTATACTGATCGGTGAGCCTGGTACGGGTAAGACGGCCATCGTGGAGGGGCTTGCAGGGCGTATCGTGCGCGGTGACGTGCCTGAGAACCTGAAGGACAAGCAACTCTACTCACTCGACATGGGTGCACTGGTGGCAGGCGCGAAGTACAAGGGAGAATTCGAGGAGCGTCTGAAGAGCGTCATCAATGAGGTGACCAAGGCCGAGGGGCGCATCATCCTCTTCATCGACGAGATCCACACGCTGGTGGGCGCTGGTGGGGGAGAGGGCGCCATGGATGCTGCCAACATACTGAAGCCAGCCCTCGCCCGTGGCGAACTGAGAGCCATCGGTGCCACTACGCTCAACGAGTATCAGAAGTACTTCGAGAAGGACAAGGCGCTGGAACGACGCTTCCAGACGGTGATGGTAGATGAGCCGGACGAACTCTCCGCCATCTCCATCCTCCGAGGTCTGAAGGAGCGTTACGAGAACCACCACAAGGTGCGTATCCAGGACGATGCCTGTATCGCCGCCGTCCAACTCTCCGAACGGTATATCTCCGAGCGCTTCCTGCCCGACAAGGCCATCGACCTGATGGACGAGGCTGCCGCCAAACTGAGGATGGAGCGCGACTCCGTGCCCGAGGAACTCGACGAGATCACGCGTCGTCTGGCACAACTCGAGATCGAGCGCGAGGCCATCAAGCGCGAGGGCGACGAACCGAAGATTGCCCAGTTGGACAAGGAGATTGCCGAACTCCGCGAACAGGAGACACAGTTCCGTGCCAAGTGGGAGGGAGAGCGCCAACTCGTCAACAAGATCCAGCAGGACAAGCAGGAGATGGAGAACCTGAAGTATGAGGCAGAGCGCGCAGAGCGCGAGGGCGACTACGGGAAGGTGGCTGAGATACGCTACTCGAAACTGAAGGCCCTCGAAGACGACATCAAGGCCATACAGGCACAACTCGCCAACGCCCAGGGTGGCAACTCCCTCGTACGCGAGGAGGTGACTGCCGACGATATCGCTGAGGTCGTGAGCCGCTGGACGGGAATCCCTGTGACGAAGATGATGCAGAGCGAGCGCGAGAAACTGCTCCATCTGGAAGAGGAACTCCACAAGCGTGTCATCGGACAGGATGAGGCCATCACCGCCGTCTCGGATGCCGTCAGGCGTTCAAGGGCCGGCCTCCAGGATCCCAAGCGGCCTATCGCCAGTTTTATATTCCTTGGCACCACGGGCGTGGGTAAGACGGAGTTGGCCAAGACGCTCGCCGACTACCTCTTCAATGATGAGACGATGATGACACGTATCGACATGTCGGAGTATCAGGAAAAGTATAGTGTCTCACGTCTGATAGGTGCACCTCCGGGCTACGTGGGCTACGATGAGGGCGGACAACTGACAGAGGCCGTGCGCCGCAAGCCTTACAGCGTGGTGCTCTTCGATGAGATTGAGAAGGCGCACCCTGATGTGTTCAACATTCTGCTGCAAGTGCTCGACGACGGACGACTGACGGACAACAAGGGCCGCACGGCCAACTTCAAGAATACCATCATCATCATGACCTCAAATGCCACGCGGGAACAGTTGCGCGCCTCGATGCGTCCTGAGTTCCTCAACCGTATCGACGAGATCATCACTTTCCAGCCCTTGACGAAGGAGCAGATCAGTGACGTCGTTCGTCTGCAGATGAAGAGGGTGACGGAGATGCTGGAGCCTCAGGGCATACGCCTGGAGTGCACGCCGCAGGCCATCGCCTATCTGGCAGAGGAAGGTTACGATCCTGAGTTTGGTGCCCGTCCTGTGAAGCGTGCCATCCAGCAGTTCGTGCTCAACGACCTGTCGAAGAAGATACTGGCTGATGAGGTGGATCGAGAAAAACCCATCATCGTCGATGAGTTCGGCGAAGGACTGGTGTTTAGAAATTAAAAAGAGATCATCCGCTGTCAGCGGATGATCTCTTTTTTGCCATGATGGATATAGAGACCTTTTCGCGTAGGCCGAACTTGCAGGCGACGGCCTTGCAGGTCGTACCAGACATCATCGGCGCTTGTGCCGACAACAGGGGTCTCGATTCCCGTGGTCTTCATGAAGTCGAAGGAGATGGTGCCATCGTCGGCCATTCGGATGTTCGTGATGGGTTTCGACATCCAGTACGTCATGGTGGCATTGGCGTTGAAAAGGGTGGCAGCAGGGGTTGTGTCGTCTGTCAAACTCTGCAGCAACACACCTGTCTCAGGATTGACATAGGGATAGGTAGTGGTGCTGAGGTAAATGCTGCGCAGACGCTTGTCCATCGTGTATTTACTCATATCCTTGCCGTTCTGAGCAGGATCCCAGTCCTTGTAACACTTGCCGTCGGGATGGAAAAGATCGTAGCGGAAGTGGTCTTTCTGCGTATTCACCACGTTGTCGGTCCAGGCGATGGGGTCGTAATCGACATGGAAGATGAGCAGGCCGTTACCTGGCACGCCGTAGTCCCAACCCGACTGGCAGCGATTCTCGAGGATGTAGTATTCGTCGGGGATGCCGGAGT
>OCTW011598341.1_pt1 | contig 13676 bp, 11 predicted proteins | sample 1539671 | NCBI WGS metagenome assembly OCTW01 (sample SAMN02144230, study PRJEB22623) | gut metagenome | biome: sheep rumen | host: Ovis aries | place: New Zealand | reverse complement strand
ATTGATGGCGTTGTATGAAAAATTTGTGCTAAGTAATTATATTATTCTCGATTATGATCAGACAAAAATTAAGTCGCAGAAATTTACCTTCAAGTTATATGCGTCGTTGAATTTTCTTTCGGAACGATTGTGGCCGGGGATCTATAGAAATTATGTATATAAGAAAGATTATAAAAAAATTTTAGATTCGGAGTTTAAAATCGGCTTGGACTATAGAAAAATGATCCGGAGCCTTTTTGCTTTATATCATATTGCTAAGCCTTTTATCAAAAAAATTGTGATAAGAGACTGCGATAAAAAGTTTTGCAGAGCACAACATTTTGGTAAAAGACATGCGGTTCGGCTACAAGGGGATAGTAACGAGGAAATACATGATAAAAACAAGTGATATAGATGTGATTGTGCAGGGCTTTTTGGACGAACGGTATATTCAGAAGGTGTGTGAATCCATAAGAACACATCTTGCGGATTCACGCATTATTTTGTCTACATGGCAGGAATGCGAAGAAAAGGCGGATTATTTAAAGAGAACGGATCTAGTAGATGAATATGTGCTGTCTGAAGATCCTAAGACAAGAATACAAAATTATAAAGATAGTTCGTATATCAATCTTAATCGGCAGATTGTAAGTACAAAAGCAGCATTGCCCTACACGAATAGAAAATATGTGTTGAAAACAAGAAGTGATATAGAGATTCTTTCTGATGAGTTTATTAGAAAATATGAAAAGGAAGATCAGGCATGGTGCAAAAGAAGAGATCATAGATATGTTCTGTTTGAACATTTTCTATTGGTTAGTAGCTTTTATACAAGAAATGCAAGGATTATGCCTATGGCATATCATGTTTCAGATTGGCTTACTTTTGGACATAAAAATGATATAGAACAGTTGTATAGTCTTGCGACTCCGGAAGAAGAGTTTTATAGCTGGTTTAAAAATCATCCTAAAAAAACATGGCTTTACAGAGATTATGTCTGTCGTTATGGCGCTGAACAGTATTTCCTGATACAGATGCTGCAGAAGGATTCAGCAGAAGCCCTTAAAGAACTCAGAATACCGGAAAACTATTACGATGCGGATAAAACGGTAATCGAGGAAAGCGAAAAAGTAATAGCTTACAATTATGTTATAGACGATTATGAAAGAGGATCGTTTTTGTTCTTAAAATATAATCCGAATCGATATTTTGATTCCCTGTTTTGCTATAGTGGCAAAGACTTAGAAATTATAAGAGCGTATAATTCGAGTGGAAAAATACATAAACAGAGCCAAAAGTTTTTCCTCGCCTATTGGAGATATATTCTCAAAACAGTTCTGTTGAGGATGTATACGTACTTGGTTTTAGGGGGACTGAGCAATGTATTAAAGGCTGTGCAGGTAAAAAAAATTATCAAGAAATTACTGGATAGGTAATGCGAAATCAAAACATAAGTGAATGGAAAAATATGAGTGAAAAGATAAAAAGCTCAGACGTATCGGTTGTCATTCAGGGAGCAGTAGAAAAGAACGATGTCCAAGAAAATATCAAGGCAATTAGAACATTATTACCGGAAGCAGAAATCATTGTATCAACGTGGGAAAATACGGATGTTGATGGAATTGTATGTGACAAGATAATTTTAAATAAAGATCCGGGGGCAGAGTATTACACAAAGAAGGAAAAACTTAAATTGAACATCAATCGGATGCTTGTAAGTTCAAAAGAAGGAATAGAGCAATGCACGAGAAAATATATTCTGAAAATGAGATCCGATCTTGTTCTTGTTAACTTGAATTTTTTGAATGAATTTTTTAAGTATCCGGCCAGAAATTCACAATACGCAATAACGAAAGAAAGAATAGTATGCATTAGTTTGTTTACATTAAGATATGAATCGGAGAAAGGAAAACGACATTATACCCCTTTTCATGTATCGGATTGGTGTTGCTTCGGATTGGCCGAGGATATCAGGATGCTATTTGATGTAGATCTGGTGGATGCAAAAGACTATTCTCAATATCTTGCTGTGCATCACATAGCAAGGCAGTGTCCGATAGAATCAATAAGGGATAGATTGTGGAAGTATCCTCCGGAACAGTATATCACTTCAAATCTGGCAAAAAGAAAGTTTGTTTTTAAGTTTGATAATTGGCTTGATTATAATGCAGAATTGTGTGAATTGTCAGAAAATGTAATTATTAATAATTTCATTGTTCTTGATGCAGGGCAGTTTAAGTTGATTTCATATAAGAAACAATACAAAAGAGTGGTAAAGGACATTGCGTGGTTATATCCTTTGGATTGGTCCGGAGGGTATAGAAACTATGTGTATCAGAGGAAGTATAAAGAATTATGTGATGCGGACTATAAAATCGGTCTAGATATAGGGATGATGAGACATTACTGCATTATGATAGCTAGAGTCTTGTTCTGGCCTATAAAAAGATTTTGTAAGTACATTGTAAGAGGCATGAAACGGTAATTCTCTATAACTTGACTTATAATATATAAATTATTATTCTAGTTATATTGACTAATTGGGGAGAGTATATATGAAAGTATTGATTATACCTAGTGCAGTTCTTGTTCCGCGAGAGATGCGCAGTAAGCTCGGCGATATGCCGGCTATTTTATATCCGTTAAACAGTAGACCAATGATCGATCATCTTTATGAAAAGTATAAAGAGGAAGTCGATGATATTTATGTAGTTGCTTATAAAAAGAGCAATTTGGTAAAGGACTATATTTCTATAAAGAAATATCCCATCAAAGTGGTCGTACTGGATCAGCTCAAGGATATCGGATATACCGTTGAGGCTGGTTTAGAGGCGGCATCGCATGATCATCAGAATATAGAATATACTTATATTAATTTCGCAGACACATTAATTGAGAATTCATTTTCTGAGTTTTCAAGTAACGTGTCTATTTTTAGTGAAGAGAATTATTCACAGGATTGGTCTTATTTCTCTTTGGAGGGGAATAAGATCAAAACGATCATCGATAAGAGTGATTCCATTCATGAGCAGAAAGAAAAGGAATTTAAAACTTTTGTCGGGGTGTTTGGCTTTACGGATACAGAAGCATTCCGTACGATGCTGAAAAAGGAATTAGAGCAGGGTCAGACGGGAGATGACAGCTTCTATCGTGCTTTGATTGATTTTACGGGAAACATAGACTGTAAATATATCAATGCAGAAAAATGGTTTGATGCAGGACACAGTGATCGTTATCTCAAAGCCAAAACCGGTGTTGAAGCGAGAGCCTTTAATTCGATTGAAATTGATGAGAAACGCGGCATTTTGACGAAGCGTAGTCAGAATGTAGACAAGTTTATCGATGAAATCATGTGGTATGTAAAGATGCCGAATAAGCTTCAGTATCTGATTCCGCGAGTATATGATTATTCCACAGATCGGTACAATGCTTATATCTCTATGGAGTACTATGGATATAACACACTGCATGAGCTTTTTGTGTTTGGTAATCTTCCGCTGTATCGTTGGCAGTCGATCTTTGAAAAGATAAGGTTTATCATATCCGATATGCGTCAATACAAGGTTACAGGTCACGAGCAGGAGAAGATTGATGCGATGAAGGATATGTACATCACAAAGACTATCGATCGCCTGAATAAATTGCGGAAGGATAAGAACTTCAGTGAATTTTTCACCCATGATATTACAATCAATGGGGAAAAGTATCATTCCTTGGACTACTACATCAATATGCTTCCGGAATATATTGAAGAACGTCTTATTAAGGATCAGAATATTGATTTTAATGTGATCCATGGAGACTTATGTTTTAGTAACGTACTGATCGAAGAGAACTACGGTTTTATGAGAATCTTGGATCCGCGTGGACGTTTTGGTTCTTTCGATATCTATGGAGATGGCCGTTATGAACTGGCTAAGCTGATGCATAGTGTAGAGGGCAAGTATGACTTTATTATCGAGGATATGGTCAAGCTTACGGTGGAGGAGACATCTATCGATTATGAAGTGACCGGAATGAGCAGAAACATCTCAAAGGTATTTGAAGATATTTTTGCGGATGGAGTGTATGATTATAAGGATCTGCAGCTGATCGAAGCCCTTCTGTTCCTCAGCATGATCCCGCTGCATAATGATTCCGTGAGCCGGCAGTATGCAATGCTGGCTACCGGCCTTGAACTTTTAAGAAAATCAAAAAAGTGAGTTTCAAATGATTAATTGGTTTCAAAAGAGATTAAATATAGCATTTCAATATAAGGATTTACTTTACATTCTGGTTGTCCGGGATCTTAAACTGAAGTATAGGAGAAGTTTCCTGGGCTATTTGTGGAGTATTCTGAATCCACTGTTGGTCATGATTGTTATGACAATCGTTCTATCTTCGTTGTTTAAGTCGGATATCTTGAATTTCCCGGTATATTTGTTCACCGGTCAGCTGATTTTCAACTATACGGTAGGAACGACAAATATGGCCATGGATTCCATCATAGGGAATGGCGCATTGATCAAAAAGGTATATGTTCCGAAATACATTTTTGTACTTTCAAGGGCTGCCAGCAGTATGGTGGATACGGTTTTTTCCTTAGTCGCTTTATTGTTGGTTATGATCGTAACGCGAGCACAGTTTACGGTATATAACCTGCTGTTTCCGTTGGTACTACTTCAGCTTATGGTGTTTACCTTTGGACTTAGCCTTTTTTTGGCAGCGTCCTGTGTGTTTTTCAGAGACATTCGATATATTTATAATGCCATTACAACAGCGTGGACGTATTTTACGCCGATTTTTTATCCGATCGACCGTCTTCCTCTGGAGATTCAGTGGTTAATCAAACATTTGAATCCGATTTACCCATATGTGGCGCAATTTAGAGATCTCATCTATTACAATCGTATTCCGGGACATGCCATAATTTGGGCTGGAATTCTGTATGCACTCGGAATGTTTGCCATTGGACTCTTTGTATTCTTTAGAAAGCAGGATAAGTTTATTCTTTATATTTAACTATGAGTGATAATAAAAAAATAATGGTGGATGTTGATCACGTAACCATACGGTTCAACATGGCGAATGAAAAAGTAGATAATTTAAAAGAATATGCGATAAAACTTCTGAAACATGAACTCATGTTTCAGGAGTTTTTCGCGGTTAAAGATGTGTCTTTTCAGATTCGGGAGGGGGAAGCCTGGGCTTTGATCGGTGAGAACGGATCGGGTAAGTCCACTCTGTTAAAGGCAATCAGTGGAATTTTAAAACCATATAAGGGATCCATTACAAGAAATGGGTCTATATCGCCGCTGATTGAACTTGGTGCCGGTTTTGATGCGGATCTCACAGCCCGTGAGAACATTTTCCTGAATGGATGTGTTTTGGGACATTCAAGAAAATTCATGGAAGAGCATTTTGACGAGATTGTTGACTTTGCGGATATCGGAGAGTTTTTGGATTCACCGATTAAGAACTATTCTTCTGGTATGATTGCGAGACTTGGTTTTTCTATAGCAACTGTGGTGAAACCGGAGATCATGATCGTAGATGAGATTCTGGCGGTAGGAGACTATAAATTTCAGGAAAAATGTAATGCCAGAATGAAGGAAATGCTTTCCGGAGGAACAACACTGATTTATGTATCCCATAGTATGGATACAGTTTTAAGACTGTGCGATCATGCGGTATGGTTGGATCATGGGAATCCGGTGATGATCGGAGCAGTGAAGGATGTATGTCGGGCATATCAGCCGGAGATTTTTGAAAATATAAAAGGAAACGAAAAAAATGACTGAAGCAGAGAAGAATCAATTAACTTTCGTATTTGATATTGATGGAACCATTTGTCCGATCAAGAAAAAGAATGAGAAATATGAGGATTTGGTTCCGTACAAAGAGATTGTAGAGAAAATGCGGGAATACCATGACAATGGTGCCCGTATTGTATTATACACAAGCCGTAACATGAATTCGTTTGATGGAGACATTGGTAAAATCAATGTAGTAACAGCTCCAATTCTCCTTGAATGGCTGAAGAAATGGGATATTCCGTTTGATGAGATCGTATATGGAAAGGTCTGGCCAGGACACAATGGATATTATGTGGATGATCGAGCAATAAGGCCGGATGAGTTTGTAAAGCTATCGGTTGATGAGTGTAAGACAGTGTGTGAAAATTCAAGAGGATAGTAGTGAAAAAATTGAATTAGAAACGTTATCAAAAACTGATTCCGAAATACTACTAGATATGCCGCAATGTAAAGTTGTTTTCAAAAAATGAAAACGAAGTATTGAAAAAACGTATAAGATGGGAAGCAGAGAGTATGCAGATAAATAGTAAAGAGATATCAATAGTAATTCAAGGTGCAGTAGATAAGTCCCAAACACCGATTTTAATTAAGTCAATAAGAGAGTTTCTGCCATACTCAACAATAATCATTTCTACATGGAAAGGCGCAGACGTTGCTGGCTTAGATTATGATTTGGTAGTTGAATCAGAAGATCCTGGTGCCATGTCAATGAGTGTAGATGGTAAAGGTGCGTATAATATTAATCGGATGCTTAAGTCGACACAGGCGGGCTTAGCGCAAGTTAAGACGAAATATGTCCTAAAATGCAGAAGTGATTTAGTTATGATCAACTCGGGATTTCTGAGTTATTATGACAAATTTTCTGTTCGAGATAAAGACTATGTATTGGCAAATCATAAGATTCAAATTTCAAGCTTGTATTGTATGAAAGCTGAAATGGAGAGAGGTTTAAAGCAAGAGACGCCTTACCATATTTCTGATTGGTATTGTTTTGGAGAAACTGAGGATATAAAAGAGTTATTTAATGTCCCTTTGGTTGATATTACCGAATTTGCACGTTATTTTGAAATTCATAGAAAACCGAGAGATTATGAGATCCCATGGTTGAATCATAGAGTTTGGAGGTTCCCGCCAGAGCAGTATTTAGGTGTAGAATATGCGAGGAAATTGTTTCCGGATTTGACCTTCGATAATTGTCTTGAAACTCAAGATGTTGATATTATCAAATCAGAGAAATTCCTTGTAAATAATTTTACAATATTAGATCCGATGCAATTTGGTATGGTTTCGCAGAAGGAATATTATGATACTCTTTCTCAGAGACTATATACAGCGCCTGATTATATTTGGAATGGAATATACAGACAAAATGTGTACGAAAATGATTATAAAAAGTATTGTGATTCGGCATACATACCACGATTTGATGAATTAAAACTAAAGCGTAAGGCATACTCTTTATATAAGAGATATATAAAAGGGGAAAGGACATATCCATTAATCAAAATCATGAATGAAAATAGTTACAAATACTATATTATTACGCCAACTTATAGGGGACATTTTGAATATATAAAAAAATATTTGAAAAGTTTTAATGAATATGTTCAAGACAAGGCGGATATACAGATTGTTTTTACAATAAGTGCGACGGAGTTTTTTGAATTTAACGATATAATTTATCCTTATTCGAAGGATGCGAATATTAGAGTAGTGATGTTTGAAGACATCCTTAGGCATTTTCGAATTAATGCGACTGCAGATCAGTTGTTGGAAAGATACGGGAGATTCTCATTCCAGACATTAAAAAAACTATATACAATCCTATACGTCAATGCAGAAAAATCGTTAGTTTTAGATTCTGAATCAATGTGGGTAAGACCAACCAAAATGACGGATGAGTTTGAGACATTTTTTAAGAATCCATTTGTTTCGTATTCAGTAATGCGTCAGGATCAAAGAAATGAGTTTGTCAATGAGGTGATTAAAAACACGAATTTGGCTTTGGGAATTAAGGATAATGGCAACTGGTTCTTGGAAAATTTTGTATGGTTCTATGATATTCATATCTTAAAAGATCTTTTCCAAGAGTGTGGGACGCCTATTCATATTGTTGAAAAGATATATCAAATCACCAAAAATAAAGTAGAGCAACCTGGTGTGTTTGAAATAATGCTTTACCATGGGTTTATTTTTAATAATGCATCGAAATATCATTATCGAATCATTGATATAAATAAGCAGTTGGATGAATACCTTGGATATGAGGGAAAAATTCAGTATCTAAGAAGATTTTATGCGCATTATCGTGGGGCAAATGGTATTGTTGAACAGGCAATGTCTTTGCTTACCGCATCCAATATAGATGGGCTGGCTCAAATGTTTTCTGAAGATAACTTTAGTATTATTCGATGTGAGAATTCGGATGCGAATTATGAAATTCAAAAAAGGTTTGTTGAGAAATTGAACCCTTGCATATTGGCAGCATCACAGAACCATAGATTTGGATTAAATAAGAGACGTAAATTAACGGGATTTGGATGGAAATTTAGGAGGCTTCCGATTAGGCAGATATTTAGGAGGCTTCCGATTAGGCAGATATTTAAGTGGATTTTCTTTAGATTGTCACCTAATTATAGACAACTATGGTATTTGAGGGGAAGAGTTGATGGAATAAGTTGGGAAATAGATCGACTTATAGAGAATGCAAATCGGAAAGAAGATGTACAAATTCAAAATAACACTGAAAATGATATAAGAAAGTACGCTGAATTAAAATATTTATTTACAGATAAAAATGTTATTTCTTGTGATTGTGAAGTGATAGATTTTGAGCGTATTTCAGAGATGAATTTTGATGAAGACGATAGTATTGGCGTTGATTATACTGATGATCGAACACAGAAAAAAGTGATTGGATCGTTGATTGAAAATGGGGTTAAGCCAAGTATTATTACGTCCTTCACAAATAATTCAGTACACTTAAAACCTTGCTATGAAAATTTGAAGTCTGCAAATTCTATTCTTGTGTATGAATCTTTTACGCAGAGTAATTTTGTAAAATATGTTAGAGCAGTTCAGAATAAAGAAATAAGTGCAAAAGAAATAGTATTTTATGATGAACAATCTCCGTATATTACAGACGTAGTTTTCACTGAAAAAGTAAAACAAGAATATGACGGTAGAACGCTATTTAGAGAAAATGAAGATTATATAAAGAAAGAAATTTCGAAGGATTCTTTTACAATGAGCACAGTTGATTGTTTATTGTATAGTGACAGAACAAAATCACTTTGTGCCTTCTTGGATTTAGTATCACTGGGCGATTTTTATGGAAAATTTGCAGTGATTTATGGATATACTGAGCGAGAATTATATCCAATAGTAGGAATTCCTGTTGATAAGTTTTTAAAGACACATCCATTATATAAGAGAATTGTTGCGCAGGATGGAAGTATATGGATTCAGGCATCTAAAGAGCGAGAATGAGACTAATATGAACAGACAAGCGAATATTGATTTATATCGTATTTTTAACATCCTAATTATTATAGCATTTCATTATGTTTATTGTGGACAGCTGGTTTTTGGGGGGATAGAAGCAAATAAGCTAGCCTATGATTTTTTGTGGCACTTAGGAGAATTAGGTGTAAATGGTTTCATACTAATTTCAGGTTATATGAGCATAGGTACATTTGAGAAGAATAACATTTTTAAACATTTTAGATTAAGTAAGATTTTTTCGATGATTGTGCAGATGGGGCTTTTCGGAATCTTGATAAATCTGTATTTATATTCAATTGGAATATTTGAACTCAATACATTGACCGCAAAACTTACTGCAATTTTCCCATTCTATGCAGGGCAGTTTTGGTTTGCTATTGTATATATATTATTTTATTCAATATCTCCATGGGTTAACAAGTCGATTTTAGAAACAAATAGATTTCAGCATAAATTACTAATAATAATCTTATTAGTTTATTTTTCGCTAGTTCCATCTTTGTTTGGCATTTTTTATAATACATCGGAATATTTTAATTTTTATAATCGATATATTTGGTTCATTATTATGTATTTAATTGGATCATATATCTATATTTATCAGAATAGTTATATTGCGAAACATTCAGTTAGGAATATGCTAATATGTATATTGATTATCATAGCAACAGTTTTCGTGGGAGAATATTTTGCTGACAATATACGAAATGTGGGATTTTCTATTGGACCTTTTTATTTATGGACACCAAACAATCCGGTAATGGTTATATTATCTATCTCGGTTTTTAACATGTTTAGAAAGTTGAAAGTACAATCGAATAGAATAATATCGTATTTGGCAAGAGGTACTTTTTGCGTTTATCTAATTCATGATGGTCAGGGGTACTTTGTGTGGTGGAATAACATAATTCATAATCAGGCACACAAAGATTCGCCTTTTTTCTTGACATGGATTTTATTGGCAGTGATAGTGATTTTTGTAGCAGGAGAGATTGCATTTGGCATATGGAATATATTTGATAAAAAAATGTTGAAAATTATATGCGTAAGAATTGATAAATGGTTTGAGCGATATATTGAGAAAAATAATATTGTTGAAGGTCATGAGAAATGAGAGTGCTTATATATGGAGTTAAACCACTTTTCGGACCTTTTGTTCATTTTCGGTTTTTCTTCGGGGCTGGAAAATACGATGCAGTGGTCCTTTGAAGAAATCATAGATGAGCGGAAGTTGATTTTTAAGTGAAGAAATCAATGTTATTTGTAATAAACGCGATGTTATAGATAATGATTTATGAGGATATGAAAAAGAGATTTATATTATTAGATTATTATAAGATTATTTTTATTTTCTTGATAGCAATAGGACATTTTCAACAATTTTTTGACATCAGTAATACGCATAATGAAATAATGCTTTCAAGATCATATGTATATGTTGAATTTTTCTTTTTGACAAGTGGTTTCTTGCTGGGAAGAAAGATCATCGAAAGCGATTTCAAGTTTGAATTTTTAGATACAGTGAAAAAAAGATTGAAACAAATATATTTGGATTATTTTCTTAGCGTTTTTATATGCGCGTTATCTATAGTATTACTGAAAAGCAAGCCGATATGCGAGGTGCTTTTTTCTGTCTTTGGTGAGGTTACTTTTATTAATTCGCTAGGAATAGATTTAGGAAGAACTAATGCGCCTGCTTGGTTCTTATCGGCATTGATGGCTTCAACATTTTTTTTGCTATTAATCGTAAAGGGATTAATCCAAATCGGTGAAAACAAAATAGGCATTATGCTGTTAATGATAAGCATCATGAGTTACAGTTATATACATTTTTTGACGGGTGCAGGAATTGGATATACGTTAAGTGAAAGAATTAATTGCATGATTCCAATAGGTACAATAAGAGCTTTAGGGGGGGGGTGACGTTAGGCGTCTCGATAAGTATCATTTATAATGATATTGTCAGAACAAAAACTATCAATGGTGTTAAGAATCTTATGCTGATCATTACAGGATTTGGTATTCTTTGTTTGTTGATTAGTTCAGATAATCTAGTTGAAATATATAGATTTGAATCAGAAATGCTTATTATTTTTGCATTTGTGCTGATATTGTTAGGTTCATTATTTTATGTAAGAAAGCCATATAAATTTGAAAAGGTATTCATAAAATATTCAATGTCGATATTTTTAAATCATTTTATGATAGCTATAATATTAGGATATTATTTGGATAATAATGAGAGTACATATTATAAATGGATAATACCGTTCGTCTTATTTTCGATAATTGCGTCAATTCTTATATCTGAATTAGTGAGTAAGCTACGACAGGCTTTAATCAATAGAGGTAAAAGAAAAGTAAACGGTACTATTTCGACATAATTTATGAGATTCTTTCAAGTAGCAATTAATACTTAAAAACCAAGATTCCAAATTAATCGAGAGGATATCTTGTGAATTAAAAGGCTATATTTTCCTCTAGGTAGCAATGAATCAAATACCTCATTATTAATTCCTACACTAGATTAAGTGTATTGAACCTTGAAAATTCAATATTTCAGCCCTCAGAGAATGGAGAAAATATGTTAAATAAGAAAGCAATAATTGACGAGATGGCCCATGATTTAATCTTATTTGAGAGTTGGAATGCTGGAATGGATATGTAGGACCAAGGGCTGCCTCTGATCAAACATATGTAAAATCGCTTCTGTCATCAATACAAAGATGTTGGGCTAATGATATTAGCGGATATTGTGATTGTTATTGATTTGTTCGAGAGCATCAGTGCGGATAAAGAAGTAGGAGGAGCGATGGGAGACAAAGAAAAAATTATGCTATGTGACTTTGTTAAATTACCGATTGAAATTGAATCTGACAATAGATTTGAGGACGAGTTAAAGGAAAACTTTGAGCGATATAATGAGTGGGTTGATTTGTTTTTGAGAGAATTTAACGAGATACCAGTTGCAAAGAGGGAGGGAATAAAAAAAATTGTAAAAAATAATTGTAATACGATAAAGCGAAGTATTGGCGATTATTATAAGGGAAATATTGTTCATGCAACAAATAGAGTACATAATTTATTACAACGTATCATAAAAAGTGATGATAGAAGTTTTATAAAATCAAGCGTAGATACGAGTTATAGTACGCGAGCTGCTTCTTCGTCGAATAATGAACTGAATTTTTTTAGAGCACGAGTAGATTATTTCAATGATTATAAGAAAATGTATCATATTCCTTTAGATAAAAGGGATATTGTTGGAACGGAAAGGTTCAGCATACCAGGCATTCCGTGCCTGTATGTAGGCTTTTCTGTTTATGATATCTGGCTTGAGATGGGAAGACCAGCATACAGCGATTTTAATGTATCAGCACTTAAATTAACGGAAGAAGGGAAAAAACTACAGATTCTGAATTTAGCAATAAACCCTAGACTTTTCTCTGAAATTGATGCAAAAAAGATTAGCCTTTTAAAAAGTGCTCTTGTATTGTACCCCTTGATAATAGCAACATCCATCAGAAGTAAGAAACATGCAGGAAAATTTAGGTCTGATTACATAATTTCTCATTTAATAATGCTGAATATAAAAAAAATGGGAATAGATGGGGTTGCATATATATCGAAAAGAATCGAAGTTGGTAATGAAGATTTAGCATATCCGCAATATATTAATTTTGCTTTTCCGGCATTCGAAGCATCAAAGATAAACAAAGAATATGGAACAATATGTGAAAAAGTGTTGATAACAAAGCCGAGGAACTATGAGGAATTTTTATCTCTCGAGTTGAATGAAAGAAAAAAGCACTGCTTTTATAAAAAAGAGTTTAAATCAGGACAAAGTTGGGATAGAAGTACGCAAGTAATAATAAGTGGAAAAATTGTAGACTACGAAAAGACAAAGTTCTGTGAATTTGAAAATAGTATTTGTGGACAAGAATTTTTTGAATTGAACTGAGTTTAGTAATGGTGGTTTTAATTCGAGAAAAATATCAAACAGGAAGGCTGAGGAGAAAATATGTTAGATTGTGTCATTACCATGGGGGGACTTGGTTCCCGTTTTAGAAAAGTAGGTTATAAAGTTCCTAAGTATATGATTGAAGCGAAGGGGAAGACTCTCTTTGAGTGGTCGATCATTAGCTTAGATGGTTTCAGAAAAGAAATTGATAAATTTATCTTTATCGCTATGCGAGATGATTCGGTACAGGTGGAACCGTTTATTACAGAGGAATGTAAGAAGCTTGGCATCGAGAAATACGAGATCATTTTGCTGGATTATTTGACCGATGGACAGGCTACAACAGCATTGTTAGCGGAGAAGTATTGGAAGGAAGAAAACGGACTTCTGATCTATAACATCGATACGTATGTGGAATCCGGTGAGATGAAGGCATC
>OCTW013414387.1_pt1 | contig 13679 bp, 23 predicted proteins | sample 1539671 | NCBI WGS metagenome assembly OCTW01 (sample SAMN02144230, study PRJEB22623) | gut metagenome | biome: sheep rumen | host: Ovis aries | place: New Zealand | reverse complement strand
AGAATGACGGACAGAAGCCCCTTGGCCTTGAGCGTGAGATTCTTGTCTCGAAGATGGTGGTTGCTCATGACCGTGAAGTCTTTGGTCTTGTGAACCCTAAAAACTGCCATAGATGCCCCTAAACAAAACGCCCACCCAGACTGATTGCGGCAATCTGGGCAGGCGCTCCGTTATCTGTAGTATAGCACAACGATGCCGCAATCATCGTTACTGCTTAATTATAGCCTACTTTGGCCCCATGATGCTGCGCCATGCGGCATAGGAAGCTGCTTCGATAGTCTTTATCCAAATTGCCTCGGTCATGTCGGAGTCTACTACGGCCTTTGTGCGTTCGAGAATCGTTGAGTAGACGTTTACGCCCTCTTTCAACTGCCTGTCGCTGATGCTACAATCCGTGGCCTTCTCCACCAGCCACCAAAGCCTCTCTGCGGCTTCTCTCGGGTCTTCCAGCCCGTCGATTCTGCCGTCATCGATAAGCTCCGCAATCATTCTGACCGTGGTGGAATTCTTCTGGGCGCTGGATGCGCCCTTCCTGTCAAGCTCCTCCTTGAGCGCGTTGAGGGAACTCATGACTCCTCCCCTCTCACTTTTGCCAGCTCCTGAATGTTCTCGTCCGTCATTCCGTCGAAAGGCTTGCCATTGCACACGGTAGGCCCGTAAATACGCACGAGGTTGGCAGGTCTGCCCTCACTCGTTCCAACAAGGCCGCAGAGGTAGTTCGTGTACCTCTGATACACATAATCCCAACACTCCAGTCCGTCCTCATTCACCCAGCTATGGCGGCCGAGAGTTCTACTGTCGTTGTCGTAAATGAGCATTGCGCACGTCGAGACACATTGCCCTTGTCTGTACGGGCAGTAGACATCCTTCAAATCGTAGTTGTTAATCTCTTCCATCTGTCCTCCTAAAACAAAACACCCGCCCAGTTGATGCCGCAACTGAGCAGGTGTCTGTTTGACAAAGTATAGCACATTAACGATGCGGCATCATCGTCGGCTATAGACTATAGCACATTTTCCTCAACTTGGTCTGGCGAATCCCTGAGGTAGTACCTCGCGTACCTAATCGGGTGGCCGAAGCGGTCAGTTCCCTCGCAGGTGACCGTCTCGATGTCGTACCCCGCCTTCCGAAGGTTGAAGATGATGACGCTGAGCCTCGTGGCCCCGAAGTTCTGGATGGCCTCCATGCTGCTGATGCTCGCGTGGGTCTTGAGCCAGTCAAGCACGGCCTGAGTCTTGGTCATTCCCACTCCTTAGATGTAGTTGATTCCGAACAGCTCGCGGAAGTCATCAGGTGACTTCCCGTTTCGCTCGCACCATCGCCGCTCGCAGTCTTCCTTGAAGAACTGGTCGAGCTTTCGGTCGAAGTGCACTCCGAAGTCGCTCATGTTGTGGTGCGCGGGGCACAGGTACACCCAGCACCCCTCGCGGTCCGATATCGGCCTTCGCCCGTTCCCACCGTAGATATGATGCAGGTGGACCTGCGGGCTGTGGCAGATGAAGCACTCCCGCTCTTCGCCGTAAAGGCTCCTACCCCTAGCCATCACTCGTTCCAATCTGTCGGTTCGACCCACTTCATGCGGGCTATCTCCTGCGGCGTTGCCACGTCGATTCCCTGAAGGACGCATTCCTCGCGCATGCCGTCGATGAGGCGGCTGAACTCCGAAGAGTCCATCTTCGAGCTGCCCTTGTACACCCTCACGTGCTTGAACAGCTTGCCGTTGGCCGTGCCCTTCCCGATGATTTCGTAGTACTTGAAGTACGACGATATGGGCACCTCGTCGAGCACGCTGAACACCTCGTGCACGCCGTAGTCCCTGAGCATGTTGAAGTGGACCTCATGGTCTGGCATCCGCAGCTTCGCCGCGAGCTTGTTGAGCATCACCCAGTAGTATGCGTTCTGGGTCAGGCTCCTGCGCCTCTTGACCTCCCTGACCTCGTACCGCTTGTCCGAGTCCTGATTGGCGAGCCACGCTATGCACTCGAATATCGTCCCCTGCACTCTTTGCCTCCACGCTACCAAACACGCTCTCCACTAGGCTTAGCACGTCAAAAGGGCATGTCTTCGTCGTACACTTCCGCGATTGGCGGCTGCGCGTACTGCGGAGGCTGCGCGTATCCCTGCTGAGGCTGGTATGGCTGCTGGTACCCCTGCGGCGGGTATCCCGATGGCTGCTGAGAGCCTGAATACGGGGGCGTTTGGCCGTTCGATGGGTAATTAGTCGAACCGTTGGTTTGAGGGCCGGATTCGGCCTTCTGTTGCCCCGCTAGGAACTCAACCTCGTCAACGATGACCTCAATCTTCGACCGCTTCTGGCCGTCCTTCTCCCACTGGCTCCAACGCAGCTTTCCCTCGATTGCGACCTTCATGCCTTTGGTCAGGAATCGCTGAAGGGCGTTGGCTCGGTTGCCGAACACCACACAGTCGATGAAGTTGGGGACGTCTTCCCACTCGCCCGACTGCGGGTTGCGGCGTCGGTCGTTCACCGCCACTCCGAACGAGAGAATCTGGGTGCCCGACTGGGTAGCCCGCATCTGTGGGTCGCGGGTCAGGTTGCCGCTGATGTTCACCCTGTTAATCGACATTCTCTTCCTCCTGCTCGTCGTGGACGACTACCTTGTTGCACCGCACAATGTCGCGCGTCTGCTTGATTCCAGATGGGTCGGTCCACGTGCGCTCGGACAGCGAGCCGAATACCTCGACGTCCTCGCCCTCCTGCATGAACCCCTCGAACTGGTCAACCACCGAGTCGAACGCAACGCAGTCAACGTACTTGTCACGCTTGTACCCAGCCACCGCCAGCGTGAAGTTGAACACGGGGCTTCCGCTCTTGGTGTGTCGGACTTCCGAGTCGCGCAGCACCTCGCCGCGCAGGTGCACGAAGTTGTCAGGCATCTCCATTACTGCTCCTTCCCGTATCCGTCCTCGACGTGGGTGAAGACAACCTTGCCCATATCGTCGTTCCTGATTGCCAGACCGACTATGCGGCCATCGACAACCTTTATCTTTGCCACCGAGAAATGGTCGTAGCACTGCATCTTGCCGTTCTTGCCCTGCTTGAGCGACTTGCACTTGTCGGCATAGACGAAGATTCGCGGGGCGGTGTAAAGCTCGCGCCCGATTCCCCACGTGAAGCACGCACGCTTGAAGGCGTCGCTCGCCTCGCCCTTCTGGGCCTCCATGTTCGATGGTGCCCCTGCGTTCGACTTCCAGACCCACATAGGCCCACGGTCGTAGTCGGTGAAGATTCCCACCTTGCAGAAGAGCGTGTTCTTGTGCTCGTAGTACTCGCACTGCCAGTTCTCGGCACCAACCGTCTCGTCAAGGATGCGCATGTCGCAGCGGGCGTCCTTAAAGAGAAGCAATTCGACCCCAGCATTAGTCACACGAGCGACACGTACCTCGATATCCTTCTCCGTTAGCGGTCTGAAACTAATACCCATCTCTACTCCTTCTCTGGTGGAATCCAGTCAACCATCGGCTGTCTGCCACCTCGTCTCTTTCTGTCGGTCAAAAGCTTGTAGACTATGCCCCTGCCCCTATTGTCCCTCATGGCTAGGACAGGAATCGCACCCGCCTTCTCGCAGTAGTCCATGAAGTCGTTCCACTCCTTCGGTGGCAGCTTGCCGTCTGCCTTGCACTGAATCAGGACGTCAACGTCTCGGCTCATGCAGTAGACGTCTGCTGGTGACTTCGATGCGGGTGACCGTACCGCCACGAACCCCCTTCCCCTCATGTCATCGCGGACGGCGTACTCGAACGCCCGCCCCCTGCTGTAGTTGCTCACGACTTCCTCCGCGTCCTAGTCCTTCAGCGCCTTCGCACGAGGCCTCCCGACGCTCTGCGACCCGTACCGACTGCGAATCTCGTCCATCGTGAACTCGCCCCGATGCCTGCGCTTCCAGTTCTTCGGTGCCTTGTACCACAGGTGCTTCTTCGGTGCCCAGCGCATGCCCATGGCCTTCAGGCCGTCCTTGTGCTCGCGCGTGTTGCCGCCGACCCACAGCCACGAGCCGCAGACCTCAATCTCAAGCCCGTCCATGCGAATCAGCTGCTCGATGATTTCCACGAACATGTCCGTCACATCGTCGGGCGCGTCTTGGGTCCAGTCGGTGTAGGTGCCGCCGTCAGCCGACTCGTGGATGTTGTAGTTGTGCTTGCGCAGGTAGTCCCACTCGGCGTTGACTGCCTTCATGGCCTCAAGGTCGCCGTCAGGTCGGTCTGGATGCCAGCGGAGGCACAGCCTGTGGTACTGGCGCTTGGCCTCTTCGATGGTGGTGGTGTGGTCTGCCTTGAAATACGTGAACTTCATCTCAAACTCCCGTCTACTATGTCCTGCGTAGGGCCTAGTATAGCACATTCATAGGCCCCGTTCAACCCTGTCCTAGAAGCGATGGTAGGTACTCATCTTGTACCAGTGGATAGCATTGAGGCGAAGGTGCTCGTCTGGGTCATCAAGTTTCGCCCTCTCGAAGAGGTCTCGGTGTTTGACAACCTCGTCCCACTCCTTCTTGGGGACGAAGACGAACTGCTGAGGTACGTCATCTTCGGAGACTCCTAGGTGCCTGACGTCTATCATAGCCATGTTGGCATCGTGTCCCAGCTCGTAGAGGCCGTTGCTGGTGTCCATCGGGTCCATGACACCCGCCAGCTTCGTCAGGTTCCAAGCGGTCCTCTGCGCCTTGTTGCTCTTCATGCCATACTCCCGTCTACTCTGAGGGGTTTCTTCCTCCCCTCTTGCTAACTCTAGTATAGCTTATAGCGAGCGGCAACGTCAAGCGAGAATCCGAAGAAAGTCGGATTTAGCCACCACTTGCCAGATGCTTCTCGAATATCTTGCGATACTCCGTCTCGTGGTCTTGGGCAGCTGGTCGCAAATACGGCTTCTCCTTGCTGCGGCTGGTGCCTAGCTCGACATACGGCGCGTACTCCACGTTGGTTCCGATGTAGACAGCTTCCTCGCCCATGTCGATGATATGGGTCACCGAGTTGCGCAGACGGCCAGTATCGACCGAATGGTTCTCAGTCAGCTTCTTCTTTGCGAAGCCTTCTGCCGCAAGTCCGACTTCTTCAAGTGCAGACGCAAGCGCTCTGTCCAGAGCCTCTTCGACAGTCTTGATGTTGTTCTCCCGTATGATGACGTTGTCGATGGACTCGCCCTCCATCGCGCTCATTTGAATTCGATTGCGACGGCTGTCCTTACTTGTCTTCGCCATCAGTAGTCTGCTCCTTCCTTTTCTGTGGGCCTATGTTCTGTGTTCTCAGCATTTCAATTTTGCGTTTAGGAGTTTCGGTGCTGTCATCCTTAACCTCGTCTCCCATGGTCACGATTGGACCTATGAGCTTTCCGTCCTTGTAGGCATAGAGGATGCCTGTCTCTGGGTCTCTCTTGAACTCTATCATCACGGCTCCCTTATGATTAGCTTTGTGCGGTTTAGAATGACTGTGTAGCTGCCAGACGCGCCGTGCCCCTCGGCGTTTATCGCGTCGTAGCCCATCGCGGCCGCCTTGCTGCCGTCGTCTAGGGACGCAGTGGCGAGCCTGACCTCCTCAATTGCATCTTTGTACTTGTCCCATGCCTTGCCTTGCGCTTCGATGAATGCGTCGTATCCGTCTGGGTCCTCGCGTTCCCAGCTCTTCGCCAATTTGAATGTGCTGCCTGACCTAGTGCCGCCACACTCTCGGACAACGGCTGCTGCCTCCCTGTCGGTGAGCCTCGGGTTGGCCTTTTTCACAACGCCTAGGAATGAATCCGCCTCTGCCCTTGCGAACTCCGCATCTATATCGGCATATCTGATTATCTTTGCGCTCGGGTCGAGCGTCATGGTCTCGACATACGCATGCTCAGCCCCTCTTGATTCGTTGAGGCTGATATAGTGCTGCATTTCCTCCTTTATGCCGTCGCTGAGCTTGCCCATGTAATCCGCAGCGCAGTACATGCCCTGGCCGTACTGGGAGCCGCCCGTCGAGCAGTCTACATACCACTTTCCTTCGTAAAGCATCTTGCGATACTCGTCTAGCGTTTCTTGGTCTGGCGCTGAGTATGTCCTTTGGGCTATAAAACCGTTACCACCGTTAGCCGCCTTTACTGCCTTGTCAAACTCGTCTGCGTCCACAATTCGCGGCTTGCCGTCAAATCCTTGAGCGTTGATTACGTCCTCAATCTCGAAGTCGAACTCACTCTCACGGCGCTTCCATGTGCTGAGAATGTCCTTGCCGTCAACGACGCCAGCGGCCTCCTTGCGCTTCTTCTCTACCTTCTTCCCGTGCTTCCACTCGTCGTATGTCATTCCGTCTGGCAGCTTCGCCCAGCTTCGGTTGTCTTCCTCTGCGATGGAGGGGAGCCATGCGACGAGCGTGCATCGGCAGTTGTAGACCATCTCGCCCAACGCTGTGGGGTCACCCGGGAACCCGATGCTGTACTTGTCACCGTAGCCGTCTGGTACGAAACGCTCGCCCACTGGCACGTGCTCGCCGTCCAGCAGCCTGTGGGTGATTCGGGTCCGTTCGTCATGGGTGGCAAGCCACTCCTGCTCAAGCTCGATTCCGATGTTCTGTGCGCGACGGTAGCTGTCAATCCTGCCAGCGTTCTCCGCGCCAGTCAGGGCGGTGCGAGCGGCCCTTGTGGCAGCGGCCTCGTTCGTCCTCATGACTCGGCCTATGCGGTCTGCGGCCCTAGGTATCGACTCGCCCTGAAGCACGCTCTGGGTTATCACGCCTGCGAACTTCTGTCGGTTCCATCGCAGGTCGCGTCCGTTGTCCATCCTGGGGTTAGGCAGTGGTGGCAGAAGGTCTGGCTGGTCCCTTATGAGGCGTCTCACCGTGCTCTGGTCATAGAGGTCAAAGGCATGCGTCTCGTAGCCGATTCCATGCTCGACCTCGAAGGCCGCATAGTTGGCGTTCTCGGCGAACACTGACGGTATCGCGTCGTTCACCGTATCCATGGCAATCTGGTTGGTTCGGTTGGCGTCCTGAGCAAGCGTCTGGGCCATGCTCTGAACAAAGGCCCTGTCGGTGGCTTGGTCCTTCAGCCACCCGTCGTAGTCTTCCTGAGTCGCATCGCCCGACTTGACACGCTGCTTCCACTCGGCGTTTGCCTTGTCGTAGGATTCCATCATGTCATCGAGGCGCTTGCGCATCTCACGTGATGCTTGGTTGTACTGGCGGCGAAACCTTCGCTCAAGCCGTTCGATTTCTTCGTCTGTCCACTCGTGCGCTTGGTCTGCCATATGCTCTCCAAATGCAAGGCGTTGCCCCACACCGCCTAGGGGCCTGTTGGTTTCCGGCTGTTATTCAGGCTCAGCCAGCCCGTGTGGGCGGGTCCAGTCTAGTCTACCAGACCCTTGCGCTTCCTCCACTTTCGGTGCGCGACGAACAGGCCGTGCGATATGCTCTGAATCAGATAGGCCATGGTTTCCTCGCCCGCCTCGTCCTCGCCCAGAAGGGTCATGTGGGCCACTGCGGCGTGGTACGCCTCGTGGACGAGCAACCCCAGCTCGGATTCCTCCCTGCCAACGTAGGTCATGAGCACAAGGGCCTCGCCGTCACGGTAGGTCATCTGTCCCTCGGTGTCGAACAGCTCGGGCTTCTCGCCGTACTGCTTCTTGTAGTACCTCTTGAACTTCTTGCGGCTGTGGAACAGTCGCACTTCTGGCATCATCAGGCCTAGGTCGCTATTCGCCCTCATTCTCACCCTCCCCGCCGACGCCGAACCGCTCCATGTCGGCGTCCTCGTTTGCGAGCATCACGGCGACAACCTCGTCAGGGGTCAGGTTCGGCAGCTTGCGAAGGATGGTCGCCTCGTCCAGCCATGCGGCCTCCTGCACCAGCATCTCGACCTGCTCCTTCTGGTTGCTGATTCGCTGCCGCTTGAAGATGGGCGTGTCCTCGATTCCTTGCAGCGCAAGGAGCTGCGTGATTGCGTCGGAAACCCAGTGCTCGAAGTCCGCCGCGTTCTCGTCAAGCGGCTGATATGCCGCGTCGATGTGGTCGTTCGTCGCACCCGCCGCGACGGTGTGGACGTCAAGCCCCCCGAAGTCCTCGTAGATGCGGGCGCGTATGTCATCCAGATAGGCCTTGCGGGCCTCGTGCGGTATCTCCTGAGTGTATGGCTCGACGTGACCGCCAGATGCCGTGTCAACGTTGGCAACATGGTTGAGCTTCAGCTTCTCTAGGAACTCCGCCAAGTCCTCGTCATCCATGCCGCCGTAGTTCTCGACAAGCCAGAAGATTTGGGCGCAGTCGCTCAGGTCGTTGGCGAACCCAGACTGTATAAGGTCATACGAGTCGATTGCCTCGCGCATGCCGACAAGAGTGCTCTGCTTGAGGCGAGAGCCGTACATGCGAACAATCGGCAGCGAGCTGTAGTTCTCCTCTATGACGTCGAGCGCGTCATCGTCTGCCTCGGTGTACACATACGTCACCTTGTAGGCCGTCTTCTCCTTTGTCTCGACCAACCTGCCATTGGCATCTGTCTGGTATGTCGTGTACCCGTCCTGCTCGTACAGCACCGCGTTCATCGGTCGGGTTGAGTCGAGCTGCCAGAACCGTATGCCAGCGCGGAGCGAGCCGTCGTACTCGTCAACCAGAGGGACGAACTCTCGCATCGTGAACTCGTGTACTTTATCCAAATCCCAGAACAGGTACGACCAGCCATGGATGAGCGCATGGTACCCCGCCTCGCGCAGCACGTGGTCGAAGTGACATCCCAGCAGCTCCTTCGTCTCGTCGACCGTGCCCTTTGCGGCCTCGTATGGGTCGATGAACGTCACTCCGTTGCCTAGCGAGTACATGCACCGTTGGGTGTTCAGTCGGTTGAACAGGTTGCAGCCTATCTTGTTGTTTGCGACTGTCGGGTCTTCCGTCACCGCGCCCGATGCCGTGTACAGCTTTCGGATTGTGTGCTGGATGGTCACGTTGCGCTGTGCGTCGTACTCGTCGGCAATCTCTGCCATCCTGTACTCGTCGCTGTTCCTGTAGGTGCTGATGGCAGACATGACGAACTTTGCCTTGTCATCTGCCTTCTCGAAGTCGGAATAAGTCAGCATGCGAACTCCCGCCTGACCGTTGGTTTGCCACTCCGTCTATGATAGCAAAAGAGGCCCCGAAGGTCCTCCCTGCCTGACCAACTGTGTGTTCGGTCAGATGGCCGCGAGCACCGCGAACAGGTCTTCGTCATCCATGCCCAGCGAGTAGTCATCAAGCTCGCAGATGAGGCCTTCGCGGGCATTCTCTGGACGCGCGATTCTGGATTTCGGCCAGCCCCAGTCGTGGTTTCGGCGCATGCAACCTAGCGCCACGCTCGCGCGATATGAACACCCGCCAGAGTTTGCTTGCGTCAGAGGCATGGCGGGTACTTGCCTTATGGCAGGCCTTTTACGTGGACTTGCCTAGGTCCAAGGGTTATCACGGCCCCAAGTCGGAAGGCTCTAACGTGCCCTCACGCGGCCATTTTTCCCGCCGTTCCATGGACTCGACAGTTTGTTGGGATGGCTCCCTACAGTCCGCATGTCGCGTCTACGTCGCAACCACTGGTGACCCACGGGCACGTGGGTCAATGCGCCTGCGATGCCCATTCTACCGCAACTCTCGTATCCTGTTCACAACGTTGTCGTATGAGGTCGGATACATCAGGCGGATGGCTTCCATGTGCTCGTCAAGCACCTTCATGAGCGCCTTGTACGGGACTCCGCTGCAAGCCTCAAGGAACTCGGAGCCGTGAAGCTCGTCGGTCACGGCAGCGTTGCCTCCCCTCGGCCTAAGATGGTCGAGCACGGTGTACATGTCGGCAAGCCTGCTGCACGCATAGAACGACGTATCCCGCGTGCTCAGGAACTTGTCGATGGTTTCCTCAATCTCGTCAGGGTCAATCACTGCACAGCCCCCTTATGCACAAAGGCCTACCCAGAGCCTCGGAGGCGGCTTGTACGGCCTCAATCGCATGATTCTCGACTAGCTGTGCCGCCCATTCCTCCACGCCGATTATATCGCCCCTCATCGTCTCTGAGCGGACTCTTGGGAGCAATTCCCACGACACTGTTACGGCATGGGCAATCTCGTGGAGCAGCACGCGGTCAATCAGTGGCGGTCGCAGGCTGTCGAGCATGTATACCGTTCTCCTGCTCGGGTCTGTCGTGGCAAGCCTCGCGGAGCCAGTTCGGTCTATGAGGGAAGGGTCACCCGCAGGCACACGGATGACCCTCCACACATCGCCGTTGATGACGAACGGCCTCATTCCTACATGCCGAACATCTGAAGCACTTCGCGCTTGAGCTGGTCGCGCTCTTCCGCTGTCGCGGACTGAAGTTCCTCGCGGATGTTCTCGATGGCATCCATGTGGCCCATGCGATAGCCACGACGGCGGTTGGCACGGGTGGAGTAGCGGCCCATGGAATCGCGGTAGCCAGAGCGGTTGCCAGAGCCGCCACGGTTGCCACGGTTGCCGTCACGACCGTCGTAGCCCATGCCATCGTCGTAGCCCACGCCCATCATGTCATCGGGCATGTATCCGTAGCTCTCCATGGCATCGGTCACGGAGCAGTAGTACTCCGCCTCGGCTAGGTCCTTCATAGCGTCGAAAAGCTCGTCGGCGCTCATGCGCTCAAGGCCGCGCTCATCGATGACCTTCGTAAGGCGCTCGACCACATCGGACTTGAGGTCATACAGCTTGTCAGTCATTCTTCCCCTCCTTTACTCGTTCACAGGGGCGATGGTGAGGTTTCCGTCGACCACGTTGATTGTCGGCGTGGGAACGAACGTGGGGTCGTTGACGCTTCCGTTGACGTACTCGATGGAGAGCGACGGGCAGCAGCCCCACGGGATTTTGACAATCTTCGTGACGGTCACGTTGCCGTACTCATCGACCGCAGCAGGGGTGAAGATTGCGCGGCTTGACTCGATAGGCTCGCCGCCCGCCGCGATTGCGAGGGCGATTGGCCCGGCCGTACCACCCTCGGGAACCGCGATGTTGCCCGAGAATGTGACCTGGTAGTCGGTGGTCTGCCCGCATCCGCAGCCGCAGGTGCGGTTCAGGCCACGGAGCTGAAAAGCCCCTGTGCCGTCCTCGTGGTAGATGCGGCCACGTCGGCACGGAATCGAGTCGAAGAAGAGAACGGGTCCGTTCAGCGCCACGACCTGTAGCTGAGTTGCAAGGTACTCGCAAGCCATGGCCCACCTCCTAGCCGACGAGGGTGCCATTGCCGCAACCGCAACCGTTGTTGCAGGTGAAGATTGGAGTGCGGCCATACACGGGAGTGGTGGGAACGGGGCAGGCGTTCAGGCGGTTGTAGAGCGCGTCGACCTCGTTTGCGAAGCCCTGCGTGATGAACGCGTTCTGCGCGGCCTGAGAGGCGGCGAGCTGCTGCATGTTGAGCTGCTGGCGCAGGTTGTCGTTCTCGCGGCGCTCGGCGAACAGCTCTTGGTCGCACAGCTTGTCAAGGATGCGCTGGACGCCTGCCGTCTGGTTGGCGATGATGTCGCGCACGCCGTCGGAGAGTGCGGCGCGGTCTGCGCAGTTCTCTGCGAGGATGGTCGAGGTCTGCGCGGCAATCTGTCCTTGAACGCCGTTGAAGCCTTGGCAGAGGTCGGACTGGACCCCGTTGAAGCCCTGCTGCGTGGCGAGCTGGGCGTTGAACGCCTGCTGCATGCTCGCCATCTGACGGGCGTTGGCAGCGGTCTCGGCGTTGGCGAAGCCGCTTGCGACGGCCATCTGCATGTCCGCACAGCAGTTGCAGAGCTGGGTGGAGAGGTTCTGGACCCCGCTGGAAATGCCGTTCAGCGCCATGATTGCGTTCTGGTCGGCGAAGCCCTGAGTCGTGAGCTGGGCCTGATTCAGCCACGGATACAGCTCGTTGCCGCCACCCCAGCCGCCAAAGCCGCCGTTGAAGCCCCCGAGCAGGGCGATGAGAATGAGGACCCACCATCCGTCCCCGTTGCCCCAGCCGCCGCCGTTACCGCGATTACCGCCAGCGCCGTCAGCGACTGCGGCGATATCGGCAAGCGAATACTCGTTCATAGCCATCGTGTTCCTTTCGATATACGGTTTTGAACATCCCTATCCATGGTCGTGTGCACCCGACCGCATAGGCTACATGAGGGGTCTAATCTGGGAGTAGTCAAGCCCGAACTGCTTGAATGCCTCTTCTGGCGACTTCCCCTGACACTGTTGGAGCACTTGGGAGACTGGCATGCTCTGCCCGTTGGGGAGCCTGCACATCGCGTTAGACTTGGAGAGGTGCTCCACCACGGACTGCGGGTTGCCCCCCACTAGGCTCCTGAGCATGCCAATCCTGTCCCGCATCATTGCCGCCTGCGGGCTTGGCTGCTGCGGACGGAACTGCTGCATGAACCCCATTGATTGCCTCCAATGCCGCGCTTACCTTTGCGACGAACTTGTCGTACTCGGTGCGGCTGACGAACTCCGCACCATCAATCTTCACGGGCTTCTCCTCGACATGCGGCGAGTAGTCGATGATATCCACGGTCGGGACGCCAGCGCCGTCCGTGGTAACGACGTAGAACACGCCTCCCGCCGCGTCGAAGAGCGGGTCGCTCTCGCAGTTGGGCGGCATCCCACGACCGAACTGCAAGGCGCTCTGGTAGCCGTTGACCTTCAGCGCCCCTCCGACTGGGTGCCAGTGCTGCTGCCATCCGTTGGCAAGCTGCATTTGCTGCGCTGGAATCGCTGACTGTCCCAATGCGGAACTCGGACCATTAATCGGCAGATACGGGTTCTGCCAAGTGCTCTGGTACGGCTGGTACGGCATCATCGTTCCTCTCTCCTGGCACGCTCTGCAACTATCGTCTCGACGTGAATGCGGTTTGGGCGCATGGCATCCGTGGCGTGAAGCTCCCAGAGCTGCAACCCAGTATACTCCGCAGGCACCTGCTCGTCGAGGACTACTCTCTTGTGGAGTGGGCCGCGACGCTTGGCGAATGACGAAAAGCCCCGACCCATATAGGGCCGGGGCTTCTCTATGCGTCTCTGCGCTGCTCGTGCTTATAGTGCGTCTCGAATTCATGGCCGCACTCGGTGCACTCCCAGAGTATGGTCACCCTGCCGTCAGGAGTGGCCGACTGGCTCACCCATTGCGGCGAATCGTCGCCGCATCTCGGGCACCTCGGGTGCCTTGCATCGTCCAATTGGCATCACCTCTCAGGAGAGCATCTCGTTGACCCTGGCCTGGACGGCATCGTAGAGGTCTCCGAGGGCGGCGCGGCGCTGGTCGCCGTTGCCGAACTCTCCATTGATGGCACGCCGTGCAAGGTCGTCGATATCGGCGCCGCCGGAGGAGCCGCCCTGCCCGCAGAGCTCATTCACCCTCTGCTGCACAGCATCATAGAGATCGCCGAGAGCTGCACGCCTCTGGTCGCCGTTGCCGAACTCTCCGTTGAGCGCGCGGCGTGCGAGATCGTCGATGTCAGGTGCGCTCGATGCCTGTGAGCCGCCAGAGAGTATCTCGTTTACGCGTGCCTGCACCTCGTCGTACCTGCTGCCGAGAGCAGCCTTGCGGTCGTCTCCGGTTCCGAACTCTCCGTTGATTACCCTCTGTGCCAGCTCGTCCACAGAACCGCCTGGTGCCGCTGGCTGTGCCGGCTGCGGAGCAGGCTGGGAAGCGGGAGCTGCAGGAGCAGATGCCCCTCCGGTCATGGAGTCGTACCACTGCTGGGCCCTAGCGACA